>Ga0126371_10001139_pt1 | contig 22333 bp, 22 predicted proteins | sample PanSoiMetaPlot_4_FD_110145 | JGI IMG/M metagenome (GOLD analysis project Ga0126371, IMG submission 110145) | Tropical forest soil microbial communities from Panama - MetaG Plot_4 | ecosystem: Environmental > Terrestrial > Soil > Tropical forest > Bulk soil | place: Panama | collected 2016-02-17 | reverse complement strand
CGCTCAAGGTGCTGGTGTGGGACGACGACGGGCAGACCAAGGTTACGTACTACTCTCCGGACGCACTTGCCGCCCGCTACCATCTCGGCGCCGGCCTGGCCGGGAACCTCGCCGCCATCAACGCCCTCACCGACGCGCTTGTGGCTTCCTAGGCGCCAGACGCCGACCTCTAGGGGACACGATGAACGCCTTCAGTGGTTCCGGGACGGGTGTCCAGTCGAAGGGCCTGGTGCTGACCGCGATGATCTTCGCGGTCGCGATGACCTTCATCGACCAGACCATCGTTTCGATCGCCGCGCCCACCATCCAGCACGACCTGGGCCTGTCGTCCAGCGGCATCCAGTGGGCGATCAACGCCTACCTGCTCTCGCTGGCTGCCTTGTTCGCGTTCGGCGGGCGGCTGGCGGACACCGTAGGGCACCGCACCATGGTGATCCTCGGGGTAATCATCTTCGCCGGCGCGTCCGCGCTGTGCGGGGCGACGCCACGCGGCAGCGCCGCCGAGGCGTGGCTCGTGACGTTCCGCGCCGTGCAGGGAGCGGGCGGCGCCATCATGTTCCCGGCCGCGATAGCAATCGTGGTGGTGACCTTCGACCTGCGCTCGCGCGGCCGGGCACTCGCCCTGTTCTTCGGCATCGCCGGGGCCCTGACCGCGATCGGGCCGATCGCGGGCGGGTACCTGATCGAGTGGACCTGGCGGGCGATCTTCTGGATCAACGTCCCTGTCGCCATCATCGCCCTCGTGCTCATCGCCATCTCTAAGCCGACCAACGAGCACCGTCCAGCGCCGATCGACTTCCGCGGCCTGGCGCTGATCGTCGCCGGGGTCGGGCTGAGCGTGTTCGGGTTCCAGCAGTCGGCACTGTGGGGCTGGGGTAACGCCGCCATCGAGATATGCATCGCCGCGGGCGTAGTACTTCTGGTGGTGTTCTACTTCGTGGAGCTGCGCACCGCGCAGCCGCTGATGAACGTACGCATCTTCAAGAACCAGACGTTCCTGGTGGAGAACATCATCTTGTTTATCGCGATGATGGCGTTCATCCCGGTGTTCTTCTTCGCCAGCATCTACGGGCAGATCGCGCTCGGCGAGAAGGCCACCACGTCCAGCTTGCTCATCTTGTACTTCTTCCTGGGCTTCGTGGTGTGCGCGCAGATCGGCGGCAGGATGCTGGACCGGATCGGCGCGAAGCGGCCGGTGGTCCTGGGCAGTGCACTCGCCTGCGCCGGATTCGCATTGCTGGCGGCGCGGGTGACCGGCCTGAGCGCAGGAGGCCTGGTGGTCTGGATCATCATGGCAGGGGCCGGCATGGGCCTCATGCTCGGGCAAGCCAACACCGACGCGATCAACCGGGCCTCCAGGTACTCCTACGGCGAGGCCACCGGCATTACCCAGACCGTCCGCAACTACGGCGCCAGCCTCGGCTTCGCCATCCTCGGCACCATCCTCATCAACCAGTTCCGGTCCAACATCACCAATTCGCTCACCGCCCGCGGGCTGCCCAGCCCCGCGGCGTCCGCCCAGGCGGCCAAGATCGCACAGCTCCAGGGCGGCGCCTCTGGGAACGTCTCCGCCATCCCGCAGTTCATCCGACTCGACTTCGCCACCGCGACCCGCGATGTGTTCTACGGGATGGCGATCATCATGGGGGTGGCGGCGCTCGTCGCGCTGCGCGGTCTCAAGCATGGCGTACAGCAGGATCTCGCGCAGGCCCCAGCGGACGCCGGCGGCCGGCTTCCCGCCGCGGAACCCGGCGTATCGTCCCACGACCTGTAGCGAGCAGGTTCTGCGCGGTAGCCTGGCTCGCTATGACGTCCGGTGCGCGCGTAGCCAAACTTGACCCCGCCTCGCTCGACGCCGAGCAGCGTTCGCTTTATGTCGAGATCACCGCAGGACGGCGTGCCCAAAGTCGGCAGCCGTCCCGGCTCACCGATGAGAACGGCCGGCTCGAGGGGCCGTTCAACGCCTTTCTGCTCCAGCCCAGGCTGGGATCGGCTCTGCAGGCCCTCGGCTCGGCGGTGCGCTTCGACACCGGCCTCGACGACCGGTGCCGCGAGATCGCGATCCTCGTCGTCGCCGGGCACTGGCGGTCTGCTTTCGAGTGGTACGCACACGAGCGGATCGGGCGGTCGGCTGGCCTGACAGATGCCGATCTCCGCGCCTTGCGCGACCAGCGGCACGGCAATCTGGCGGGCCGCGAAGCCACGGTCGCGCGCACGGCGGCCGCCCTCACTGCGCGGGGCGATCTCGACGACTCCGAGTACCAGGAGGCGGTGGATGCGCTCGGTGAAGATGGCCTATTCGAGTTGCTCACCCTGGTCGGCTACTACGCGGCGCTCGCCCTCCAGCTGCGCGTATTCCGCGTGCCCGCGCCAGATGACAACGAACCCCGGGGAAGATAGCAGGCATGACCGACTATCAGGTGATACCCATCGGCCGGGTCGAGTCGCCGCTCGTGGACCGGGCGCAGGCGCCGCGGCAGGGGGACGAGGGCGCGCCGGACGCGTGGCTGGTTTTCGAGCCCGCGGTCGCCGACGGGCTGCGCGATCTCGCCGCCGGCGCCGAGATCATCGTGCTGACCTGGCTGGACCGCGCCGACCGAGGCGTGCTGGTCACCCGGCCGCGCGACGACCCTGCACGGCCGCCCACCGGGGTGTTCAGCACGCGTTCCCCTGACCGGCCCAACCCGATCGGGCTGCACCGGGTGCGGATCGTCACCGCCGATGGCCTGCGGATACTGGTCCGGCCCCTCGAGGCGCTTGACGGCACGCCGGTCATCGACGTCAAACCGGTCCTGGACCCGGGCGCGGAACGGTAAGGCTGGACAGGTGGAAACCGCAACGCAGGCACTGCACAGGCTGACGTCGTACGAGCCGGGCCGGGAATGGACCGAGGCCCTAGCCGATCCCCGGTTGGTGCAGGACCTTGTGGTCAACGACGTGTCCCGGTTCCCCTGGCCCTACAAGAAGTACCCGCCCGGGCTAGCCCGGCTGTCGCTGCCGGGCGAATTTGCCGCCACGACCGCGCCGGCGGTGGCCGTGCTCGGCGGGACGGCGAAGGTCGCCGCCGCGGCTTTGGACACAGTGCAGTTGTCCCGGCTGCTGTACTGGTCGGCCGGCGTGGTGCGCACGGCGGAGCTAGGTCAACGACGCTTCCTGTTCCGCGCGGCCGGGTCGGCGGGTGCCCGGTTCCCGCTCGAGCTGTACGTGGCGGTGCCCGAGGGCGGCGCGCTCGCGGCCGGCGTGCACTGGTATGACCCGCTCGAGCACGCGCTGGTGACGGTCGGACCCGCGCCGAATACGACCGGGGCGCGAGGCGACGGGCCGGCGATCATCGTCACCGGCGTGCCGTGGCGCACCGGGTGGCGGTACCGGGAGCGCGGCTACCGGCACATCTACTGGGACGCCGGCACGATGCTCGGGCAACTGCTCGCGCTGGCCGACTCCGCGGGCGTTTGCGCGGAGCTTTACACCCGATTCCCCGACACGGCGGTCGCGGAGCTGTGCGGCGCGGACGGCGTGCATGAGTTCCCGGTCGCGGTGGTCGGCCTCGGCGAGGCAACGCCGGCCCTGGAGGCCAACGGTCCGGCGGTCGGCGGCGAGGTCGACGCGGCACCGGTCGAATTCCCGCTTGTCACCGCCGCGCAGCGGGCCGGGGACGACGACCGGCTCGGCGAGCCATGGCACCGCGCCGCCCCGGCGGATGTCTCGTCGATGGCCGCGGCGCCGGTGGAAGCCGTCATCGCCGCGCGCGGTTCGCAGCGGCGCATGGACGCCAGCCGGGGCCTGCCGCCGGACGTGCTGCGCACCTGCATGGACGTGGCGATGCGCGGCATCGGCGTGCCGCACTGGGTGGTCGTGCACGACGTCGACGGCCTCGCGCCCGGGGTGTACCGCTGGCCGGACCTCACGGCACCCGTTCGCGGCGGCGCGCGGCGGGACGAGCTGTACCGGGTGTGCCTGGACCAGACGCTGGCCAGGGACGCGGCCTTCGTTGCCATCGCCGCCGCCGACGTGGCCGGACTCGGTGACCGCGAGTACCGCGAGGCGCAGCTCGCCGCCGGGCTCGCCGAAGGACGGCTGCACCTGGCCGCCTACGCGCTCGGCGCGAGCGCGACCGGGATGACCTTCCTCGACAGTGAGCTTCCCGCGCTGCTCGGCGAGAGGTACGACGGCCTGCTATTCACCTGCGTCGGCGTGCCGGCCTACACGTCGGCGTCCGCCGGCCAGCCCGGAGCGCCGGTCCCGATACGCATGGTCAGCCCGTCATGAGGGCACAACGTCCCGGCTAGGCTCAAACGTTGTGCGAGAAATCCCGCTGCTGGTAGCGACCGATCTGGACGGGACGATCGTCCGCGGCGACGGGACGATCTCGGCGCGGACGGTCGCGGCGTTCGCGCGAGTGGAGCAGGCCGGGGCGGAGTTCGTGCTCGTCACCGGGCGGCCGCCGCGGGTCATGGCGGGGATCGCGGCGGTGTTCGGGCACCGGGGCCTGGCCATCTGCTCCAACGGGGCGCTGACCTACGACATGCGCTCGGACACCGTCGTTGCGGGCACGCTGATCAGTCCCGCGGATCTCGCCGCGGCGGCCGTTGCGCTGCGGGAGGCGATCCCCGGGATCGGGATCGCGGTCGAGTACCCGGACGGGCCGGCCGCCGACGGCGTATTCCAGGCGATCACCTTCGATACGAACACATCCATCCCCCGGCAGGGCGATGAGGCTCTTTTCGCCCGGCCCGCCGCCAAGCTGCTCGGCCGCCACCTCGGGTACAACCCGGACGAGCTGCTCGCGCTGGCCGCGCCGGTACTCGACGGTCTTGTCAGCGCCTGCCACTCCAACGCAAACGGCCTCATCGAGGCCAGCGCCGTCGGCGTCAGCAAGGCGACCGCCGTCGCCGAGCTGGCCGCGCGAAACGGAATCGGCCCCGAATCGGTGCTGGCGTTCGGCGACATGCCGAACGACCTGCCGCTGATGGCCTGGGCCGGGACGTCCTGCGCGGTGGCCAACGCCCACCAGGACGTGCTCGCCGCCGCTACGTACGTCATTGGCAGCAATGAGGCCGACGGGGTTGCCGAGTACCTGGAGCAGGCCTATCCGTAGCCAGCGGAGGCCATCGGCGCGGCAGCAATTAAGTTCGCACTTCTTGCCCCTCACTAGCACTGACACGCGCGCACAATGAAACGCGTACCGCGGTCGCAGGTGCCGCGGCGGGCAAAGCCGGGCACGTTTCCGAAGATATTCACAAATAACGCCTACATAACGACTTGTGGCGTGTTAGCTTACTGGGGTTGACGAGCTATAAGTGTCAGTCAGTGACCGCTCGGGGGGTCTCGGCAGCCGCGGCATTGAGACGTTGGCAAAGTCTGAGGGTTTTGTTCTGCGTCGCGCAACGAGCGGACGGGTGCCGTCTCTCCTCGTGCTTGCTTGGTGTGAGGCGCTATGGCGGTAATGCGACGTCCTGTCCGTTTGCGACCCATCCGCGCATTCCTGATCGGCATGTTCGCAGTGCCCTTGGTCTCAGTGGTAGGCCTATGGGCCTTCGTGACAGTCACAACGGTGCGCAGCGCCATCAATAATCACAACTTCAACTCCACCTCGCGGGCCATCACCAGCAAGGGGGCGCTGCTGACAGTCGGACTGACCGAAGAGCGTGCGCAAACCTACCTCTGGCTGATCGCCGACACAAAAACGGCCAAGAATTCGATGCTCGGCACCAGGAACCTGGTGAACGGGGCCTTCGCCGCCGCGCGGTCCTCGTTTAACGCGGGAGGTCTGCCGCTCTCCGCCGCGGCCGACTCGGCGCTGCGCGCCTTTTTCTCTGACCTCGGACAGCTCGCCGCGATCCGCGCTTCCGTCGACTCGGGGGCGATGGACCCCACCGCCGCGTTCCAGGCCTACACCCGCATCATCGACGCCGAGTTCCGTTACTACTACTCCGCGATCCAGGACACTGGCGGCACGCTGGCACAGCCCTCGATCGGATCGGCTGACGCGGCGTACGCGGACGAGATGGCCAACCGGGAGGCGGTCCTCGCCGACGGCGCGCTCGCCAACGGGGGAACGCTGAGCACCGCCGCCCAGCAGGAGTTCGCTGGCGCCGCGGCGAACCGGCGGCTGCTGATGAACGATGTCACCTCGCTGCTGCCGCCCGCCATGAGCGCCGCCTACGTGAGCATCGAGAAGTCGGCGCCATACCGCCAATTCCAGTCCATGGAGAACCAGATCACATCGAGCATCGGCAGCGGCGTGGCGCTTCCGGTGAGTGCGAGCGCCTGGCAGTCGGCCTCGCAGTCGTACCTGGCCTCGATGCTGAAGGCGGAGCTCAACAGCGGAGAACAGCTGGCCGCGACGGCCGCGTCGACCAGCGGCAGGTCGCTCACCGAGGCGCTCCTCGCGGGAGGCATCGGGCTGGTCGCCGTCAGCGCCTCGGTGTTCTTGATGGGGTGGTTCGGCCGCAAGCTGACCGGCGAGCTTGGCAGCCTGCACGGCAGCGTCCGCACGATGGCCGAGGACCGGCTGCCGCGTGTTGTCGAGCGACTCCGCCGCGGCGACGACGTGGATGTGCACGCAGAGTCGCCGCCACCAGCAGCCGGCACTATCCGGGAGATCGCGCAGATCGCCGCCTCGTTCGCGACCGTGCAGGAAGCGGCCGTCGCCGCCGCCGTCGATCAAGCGCGACTGCGCAGGGGAATCAGCCAGGTCTTCCTGAACATCTCCATGCGCAACCAATCCCTGCTGCACCGCCAGCTGGGCATGCTCGACGCGATGGAGCGCCAGACCAGCGAGCCGGCAGCGCTCGCCGACCTGTTCCGCGTCGACCACCTCACGACGCGCATGCGCAGGCACGCGGAGGGCCTGATCATCTTGTCGGGATCCACCCCGGCCCGCGGATGGCGCAACCCTGTCCCCGTCGTCGACGTGCTGCGCGCCGCGATCGCCGAGGTCGAGGACTATGTCCGGGTCGACATGGTCAGCGAATCAAGCGACCTGATCGCAGGCAACGCGGTCAACGACGCCATCCACCTGTGCGCTGAGCTCATCGAGAACGCCACGGTCTTCTCCCCGCCCAGTACCCGGATCGAGGTCCGGGCGGACCGGGTCGGCACGGGCCTGGCCGTTGAGATCGAGGACCGCGGCCTCGGCCTGACCCAGGACGAACTCACCGACATCAACAGCCGCCTCACCAGCCCGGCAGAATTCGACCTCGCGAACAGTGAGCAGCTCGGGCTGTTCGTGGTCAGCCGGCTGGCCGCGCGGCACGGCATCATGGTCACGCTGCGCCGGTCTGTGTACGGGGGCACCACGGCCATCCTGCTGCTGCCGTTCAGCATGATCGTGCAGGCCGACGAGGATCACTCGCTCGGCGCCGTGCCGCCCGTGACCGAGTTGGACTCCGCGGCGGGCAGCCTTGCGGGCCGGTCCGGGCCGGCCGGGCGCTACCACCGGCCGCTCGCGTCCGCACCGGCACCCTGGCAGGCCGGCGCGATGACCCCCTGGCCCGGGGCATTCCAGCCAGCCCCGGCCCGGCGCGACGAGCCGGGCCGCGGCGAACCGCACGACTCCGATCCTGGCCGGCTGCCCGCGGCACCCTCCAGGCGGGAACCCGGGCAGACACCGATCGCCTCGTCGGGGAGCCATCTCGGGATGCCGGTCAGGGTTCCGCAGGCGAACCTGGCGCCGCAGTTGCACGCGGGCCGCCAGACGGGCCCGCAGCCGGCCGCACGCGAGGCGCCTGAGGTCAGCGCGCGGTCACCGGAAGAGGCGCGCGACATGCTCATCTCGATGCAACACGGGTGGCAGCGCGGGCGCGTGGACGATCTCGATGATCCCGAGGGCGCCTGGGACAACGAAACGGCGCGATAGCGAGGGGGACGAAAATGGCGCTGACTGACACGACCGGACAGCTGAGCTGGCTGCTTGACAACCTCGTCAACCAGGTGGAGCACATCCAGCAGTCTCTGATCCTGTCCAGGGACGGTCTGGTGGTGGCCGCATCGCAGGGCCTGACCAGAGAGGACGGTGAGCACCTGTCGGCCCTAGCCGCCGGAGTGCAGAGCCTGGCCAGAGGGGCTGGACAGCATTTCCGCGGCGGCGAGGTGCGGCAGACGATCGTCGAGATGGAGTCGGCCTTCCTGTTCGTCAGCGCGGCCGGCAGCGGGACGTGCCTGGCGGTACTGACCTCCGCCGAACCGAACGTCGGCGTCGTCGCGTACGAGATGGCCATGCTGGTGCGGCGGATGGGTAAGTACCTCGGCTCTGAGCAGCGATACCCCGACCATGGGACAGCCGCGGAATGAGTTCGCGCGACCGGGACCCGGAGCGCTGGCTCGACCGGGAGGCTGGGCCGGTGGTCCGCCCCTATGCCGTGACGAAGGGACGGACGCTGCCGACTGGCGGGGTGTGGGCCGGGTTGATCGACATCGTGGTCCAGGCCGGCGAACGAGCATCGCAGGACTTCCGGCCGGGACCCGAACACCGGCGGATTCTGGGCCTGTGCCGCCGTCCCATCCCGGTTGTCGACCTGACCTCAGAGATCGACCTTCCCCTTGGGGTGGTACGTGTGCTGCTCGGCGACCTGGCCGACGCGGGACTGGTCCGGATCATCCCCGCGCAGGAAGAGCCAGAATCCAATCAGCGCCTATTGAGGATGGTGCTTGATGGTCTTGAGTCCCTTTGACGCCGCGGCGAGCGGCGCCGTGTCGTCGACCGCCAAAATCCTCATCGCCGGAGGATTCGGGGTCGGCAAGACCACGCTGGTCGGCTCGATCAGCGAGATCAGGCCACTGCGGACCGAGGAACCGCTGAGCGACCGCAGCGTCGGGATCGACGACACGCAAGCCGTGCGCGCCAAGTCAACGACGACGGTAGCCATGGACTTCGGCCGGATCAGCTTTCCGTCCAAACTCGTGCTTTACCTGTTCGGCACGCCGGGTCAGGAGCGATTCTGGTTCATGTGGGACGATCTGGCCATCGGCGCGGTCGGCGCCGTGGTGATGGCGGACACCCGGCGGGTCGCGGACTGCTTCGCCTCTATCGATTATTTCGAGCGCCGGGGCACCCCGTTCATCGTCGCCGTCAACTGCTTCGATGGCGCTCCCCGGTTCGAACCCCACGACATCAGGATCGCTCTGACGCTGGCACCCGAGGTGCCCGTTGTGATGTGCGACGCCCGGCAGCGGGACTCGGTGAAACAGGTCCTACTCAGCCTGGTCAGGTACGTCATGCAGGCCGGCTGAGCTATGCCACGGGGACGTTGACCTCGAGCGAGGTGCCCTTGCCGAGCGGGCTGTGCAGCGACATCGTGCCGCCAACAGCCTCGACCCGGTCTTTGAGTCCCACCAGTCCGGAACCGTTGCCGAAGTTCGCGCCGCCGCGCCCGCGGTCGCGGACGCAGACTCGCAGTTCGCTGTCGCTGGCCAGCACTGCGACTTCGGCGGCGGGAGCATTGGCGTGCTTGGCTATGTTGGTCAGCGCCTCGCAGACCACGTAGTACGCGGCGATCTCAACTGAGGCGGGCAACCGGCCCGCGACCTGGACTTTCAGGTCGACGGGTACCGCACAGCGGCGGGCCAGCGCCTTGAGCGCCGGGCGCAGCCCGCCCTCGGCCAGCACCGCGGGATGGATGCCGCGGGAGATCTCGCGCAGTTCATCAAGCGCGGCGTCCAGCCCCGCCGCCACCGCGTCAAGTCGCCGCACCGTCTCCCCGGTCCCGGCCGGCGCCGTGGCCTGCACTTCCCGCAGCCGCAGGGCGAGTGAGACCAGACGCTGCTGGGCGCCGTCGTGCAGATCACGCTCGATGCGCCGTCTGGTCTCGTCAGCGGCGGTGACGATGCGGGCGCGGGAGGCGGCCAGCGCCGCGTGCGCCTCGGCGTTAGCGATCGCGGTGCCGACCAGCTCGGTGAAATCGGCGACCCGCGCCTCGATGTCCGCCGACAGGGACGCTTTGCGGTTGTGCCCCACCGACACGCAGCCCCACAGCCGGCCACCCACGCTGATCGGCGCGCCGGCGGCCGACCGGAAGCCCCAGTCGCGGGCGGCGACGCCGAACACGCCCGTGGATTCGCTGTAGTCGTCGATTCGCACCGGCTTGCCGGTCTGGAACACGAGCGTGGCTACGTTTCGCCCGCCGAGGCTCAGCTGATCGCCGACCGCGACGGTGGACGGGATGCCGGTCCGGGTCCACAGGCCGACGAAGGTGGCGACGCCGCCCGCGTCGTACCGGCACATGCCGGTGAAGTCGGCGGAGAGCACCCGGCCGATCTCCTCGGTAACCGCCGCGAACACCTGCTCAGGGCGCGCCTCCCGGGCCACCAGCGTCGCTACGCGCCGCAGCGCGGCCTGCTCCTGGGCATAGCCGCGCAGCTCCACTCGTGCCTGGGCGTTGGCGATCGCGGTGCCCGCCAGCTCGGTGAAGCCCATCACCCGCGTCTCGGCATCTGGAGGGAGCAGCTTGTCCCGGGTGGTCGCGACACTCATGAAGCCCCACAACTGGCCCTCGACCCTGATCGGCACGCCGACAGTCGCGTGAAACCCCAGCTCATGTCCCACGCCGGAGGCCGCCCCAGTGGCGACCTCGTAATCGTCCATCCGGGCCGGCCGGCCGGTCCTGAAGACCATTGTGGCCGCGTTCCGGCCGCCGAGCTCCATCCGGCTGCCAACAAGGGACGGCACGGCCACGCCGGCGCTGCTCCAGGCGCCAACCACGGTCACCGCGCCGCCCGTGTCGTATCGGCCCACTCCCGTCACGTCGGCGCCTAGCAGCCGCCCGGCTTCCGTGGCGACCGCGGCGAACACCTCTTCAGGGGACGCTCCGCCGGCGACCAGGGTCGCCACCCGGCGCAGCGCGGCCTGCTCCTCGGCGTAGGCGCGCACCTCCATCCGTGCCTGAGCGTTGGCGATAGCTGTGCCAACTAGCTGGGTGAAACCCACCAGCCGCGCCTCGGTGTCCGTCGGCAACGGCTCGGCGCTGGTCGACGATACGCGCATCACGCCCCAGAGCAGGCCCTCGACCCTGATCGGCGCCGCGACACCCGAGTTGACCCCGAGCTTGCGGATGACCTCGGCGACCGGACCAGAAGCCTGGTCGTAGTTGTCCATCCGCGCGGGCCTGCCCGTCTCGAACACCAGGGTGCTCAGGTTCTGCCCGCCCAGGGGGGTACGGAGGTCGTCCGGCTGGTTGTCGCCTGTCACGCTCCACCGCGCGACGGTCGTCATCGTGGCGTCCGGGTTGTACCGGGCCATGTCCGTCATGTCGGCGTCAAGCAGCTGGCAGACCTCGGCGGTAACGGCCGCGAAAATCGACTCGGGCGGCACTCCCAGGGCCACGAGCACCGCCACCCGGCGCAGCGCGGAGAGTTCGTCGGCAATCTGGTCGCCTAGCACAGCATTCATCGGGCCCGCCTCACATCAGCAGATTAACAGGAGATGAACACGCGCTGGCGATCATCCGGTTACGGAGAGCCGGTAGGCCCGAAGCGCTCGGTTTTGACGGCACCGGGATGGTGGCCGGCCGCTACCAGCAGGTCAGCGGCGGTTTCGACGAAGCCTGTTGGGCCGCAGATGAAAACGGCGGGCTTAGCCTCAGGCGGCCACGCTGACCTGGCGACCACGTCGGCGCTGATGCGCCCGGTCGGTGCCCCCTGCGGGGCGGCGCGGGTGTACAGGTAGGTGATTTCCAGCGGAGACGCCCCGCTCCGTTCGGACAACTCCGAGGCATAGATGATGTCGGCGGGCGTGCGAACCGAGTAGATCAGCCGGAGCGGGACCTTACTGCCAGTCGCACCGTGCGCGCGGATCATGGCCATCAGCGGGACGATGCCGCTGCCGCCCGCGACCAGCAGGACAGGTGCGGTCGCACTGGGGTTCCAGACGAACCAGCCGCCGATCGGGCCGCGCAGTTCCAGCGGGTCGCCGGGCCCGAGGACCTCGGTCAGGTACGGGGAGACCTCGCCATCGGCGATCCGCTGCACGGTCAGCTCGAGGCGGGCGCCGTCCGGGGCGGAGGCGATGGAGTACGAACGCTGCGCGGAGTAGCCGTCCTCGGCGGTTAGCTTGACGTCCACGTGCTGGCCGGCCATGTGCCCGGTCCAGTCAGGCACGTCGAAGATCAGCGTGCGGGCGGTCTCGGTCTCGACCCGCGCCGCCGCGAGGGTGGCGACCAGCCAGTTCAGTCGCCCTGGTATCGCTGTTCGCGCCACGGGTCACCGTAGTCGTTGTAGCCGAGTTCCTCCCAGAAGCCGCGCCGGTCGTGGCGCATCAGCTCCAGGCCGGTCACCCACTTGGCCGACTTCCACAGGTACAGGTGCGGCACAAGGAGGCGGGCAGGGCCGCCGTGTTCTGGGTGCAGCGGGGCGCCGTCGTACTCGTAGGCGATCCATGCTTTGCCGTCACGCAGGTCCGGCAGCGGCACATTCGTCGTGTAGCCGCCGTAGCTGCGCGCCATGACATACCCCGCGTTAGTGGGCACGCCGTCGAGCAGGACATCGAGGCTGACACCGCGCCAGTGTGTGTCCAGCTTGGACCACTTCGTCACGCAATGGATATCCGTGGTGATCTGCTCGGCGGGCAAGGCGGTGAACTGCTGCCAGTCCCAGCGGCGGGTCTCGCCGGACTCGGTGACAATGCTGAACTCCCACGTCGCCGTCTTCACCGGCGGCGTCGGCCCGGCAGAAAGCACCGGGAAACCCTTCTCCAGGTACTGGCCGGGAGGGAGCCTATCGCCGCCGGAACGCCTGCGGCCTGAGAAGCCGCGCGAGATAATGCTCACCTGTTGAGCTTAGCCTGCCAGTCGTGCGGGACCCGGCCGGCCGGGCCCGGCACTGGCTGGTCCATGGGGTGGTGCTGCGGCGGGGCCAGTTCCGGTCCGCCCTCGTAGTAGTCCTCGTCCGGGTAGGACCAGAACCAGGCCTCCCCCGGCTCGAAGCTGCGGATCATCGGGTGGCCGGTTTCCTTGGCGTGCCTGGTCGCGTGCTGGGACGGCGAATTGTCGCAGCAGCCGATGTGCCCGCACTGCGTACAGCGGCGCAGGTGCAGCCACCAGCCCCCCGCGGCGTCACATTCCGCGCAGCCTGTCCCGCTCGGCGGGACAGTTGGGTCGATGCCCTTGAGTTCGGTCACGATCACACCTCTCCATCCGGACTTGGCGTGCTTACCGGCTGCAGCGGGAGCCTGACCTGGAAACGGGTATCGCCTGGCACGGACTCCACCCGCAGCGAGCCGTGGTGCTTGTTCACCACGATTCGCTGCGAGATGTCCAGGCCCAGGCCGGTCCCCTCGCCCACCGGCTTGGTGCTGAAGAATGGCTCGAAGATACGCTCCTGGAGATCTTCTGGGACACCCGGGCCGGTGTCGCCGAACTCGATGAGCGCCTGGTCGCCGTCTCTGGCGGTCCGCACGGTCAGTGTCCCGCTGCCGCGCATCGCCGACACGGCGTTGTCGATCAGGTTCGTCCAGACCTGGTTCAGCTCGGCGGCGTAGGCCGGGATCTTAGGCAGGCCGCGGTCGTAGTCCTTGTGCACCGTCACGCCCGCGCCGATCTTGGCCGACAGCATCAGCAGCGTGCTGTCCAGCAGGTCGTGCACGTCGACGACCTGGAACGGGGCGCGGTCCAGCTGGGAGTACTGACGCGCGGCGCCGACCAGGGTGGTGATCCGCATCGTCGAGTCCTCGATCTCGTTCATCAGCAGCTCGGTCTCCACGGTGTAGTTCAGCCACCGCAGGGCCGGCTCGAGCATCTGCTCGCCGACGCAGTCCCGCACCTGGTCGAGCCACCCGGTGTCCAGGCCGGCCTGCACGAACGTGGGGGCGAGCTGCCAGCCGTCGCGGATGCCGTTGTCCTCCAGCCAGTCACTGAGCTCGTCCTCGGCGTCGGAGGTGCCGAGCGGGTCCAGCTTGGGCGCCTTGGAGACCTTCTCCACCGCGCGCTGCTGCAGTTCGATGATGCTTTCCAGGCTCGCGCGCTCGAACTTGCCGCCCGCGAGCAGGCGCAGCTTGCCGCGCATCCCGGCGACCCGCTCGCGCAGGCTCGCCGTCGCCCGCACCGCGGCGGCGGCCGGGTTGTTCAGCTCGTGGGTCAGGCCCGCCGTCAGCGAGCCGAGCGCGAGCAGCCGCTCCCGCTGGCCGACCGCCTCGCGGGTCGCCTTGTTGCCGAAGAACAGGCCCTCGAGCAGGTGCACCGCCATCGGGAACCATTCGTTCATGATCTCGGCGAAGCAGTCCGCGCCCAGCACGAAGAACCGCGACGCTACGGTGGCCCGCATCGAGTTCTGGTAGAGCTGCGGCACGCGGTCACCCAGGTAGGCCTGGAACGCCCCACCGTAGACGCCACGCTGGCTGGTCCGGCCGACCTCGACGTCGTCGGAGCCAACCTTGCGCGAGGTGACCACGGTGCCCTCGATCATCACGTACAGGTAGCGCGCCGGCTCACCCTCTTCGTAGACCGAGCCTGGGCCGATCATCTCGATGTGGCCTTCAACGCAGAGCCGGCCCAGCTGCTCATTGGAGAGCTTCTCGAACAGGAACAGCGAACGCAGTTCCTCGGGATCACACGAGGGGGACACCTCGCATTGGCGGGGAGCGGTCATCGCACCTCCAGGTACCTGTGCACGAGCATGACGGCCATTGCTCCCTCCCCCACCGCGGAAGCGACCCTCTTGGCGGACTCAGAACGAACGTCGCCGACCGCGAACACGCCCGGCACGCTTGTCTCTAGGTGATAAGGCGGCCGGTCCATCGGCCATTCCGCGAGATCGTCGGCGGACAGGTCCGGGCCGGTCAGCACGAACCCGCGCTTGTCGCGGACCACGACCTCCTCCAGCCAGCCGGTTCGCGGCGCCGCGCCGATGAAGATGAACAGCCGCTGGGCGTCGACCGTGCCGGTGCTCCCGCTGCTTGTGTCGCGCAGCCTGAGCTGCTCCAGGTGGCCGTTGCCGAGTGCTTCGGCCACCTCGGTGCAGGTGCGGACGGCGATCCGCTCGATGCCGGCGATCTGCTGAATCAGGTAGTACGACATCGACGCCTCAAGCGAGGAGGCCCGCACCAGCATGGTGACCGACCTGGCGTACCTGGCCAGGTTCACGGCGGCCTGGCCGGCGCTATTGGCGCCGCCGACCACGTACACATCCTCGTCCTTGCACTCCACTGCCTCGGCGAGCGCGGCGCCGTAGTAGATGCCGCAGCCCTGCATCTGCGCGCAGCCGGGCGAGTCGAGCTGGCGGTAGGACACGCCGGTGGCGAGAATCACCGACTTGGCGTCGATCGCGCTGCCGTCAGACAGCCGCACCGTCCGGGCCGCGCCGTTCACCTCGAGGCCGGTCGCCTCGCCGGTGGTCAGCAGCTCGGCGCCAAACTTGACCGCCTGCCGCCGCGCCCGGTCGGTGAGCTGCGCGCCGGAAAGCCCGTCGGGAAAGCCGAGGTAGTTCTCGATCCGCGAGCTCTGCCCGGCCTGGCCACCGGTGGCGTACTTCTCCACCAGCAGGGTGCGCAGCCCTTCGGAGGCTCCGTAGACCGCGGAGCCGAGCCCGGCGGGGCCGCCGCCTATCACGACCAGGTCGTAGAAGTCGCGCGCCGCCGTGGTCGTCAGTCCCACCCGGCTGGCGACCTCGCTCGTGGTGGGGTTGACGAGCGCGTCGCCGTCCACGGTGATCACCACCGGCAACTGATGCACGTCGGCGCCGGCGGCGTCGAGGAGCCGCTGCCCTTCCGGGTCGTCGACGGAGTACCAGCGGTACGGTACCTGGTTGCGGGCCAGGAAGTCGCGAAGCTGGGAGGACGGCGCCGACCAGCGGTGACCGATCACCTTCGTCTCCTTGACCGGCTTTCGCTCGTCCTTACGCCAGGCCTTGACCAGGTCGTCGATCACCGGGTAGAGCTTCTCCTCCGGCGGGTCCCACGGCTTGAGCAGGTAGTGGTCCACGTCGACGACGTTGATCGCGTCGATGGCGGCGTTCGTGTCCGCGTACGCGGTGAGCAGCACCCGCCTGGCGTACGGGAAGATGTCCATTGCCTGCTCGAGGAACTCGATGCCGTTCATGTGCGGCATCCGGTAGTCCGCGACCAGCACCGCGACCTGCTCGTCGCGCAGCTTCATCTGTCTGAGCGCGTCTAGCGCGTCGGCGCCGGACTCGGCGCGGACGATCCGCCCGCGCTCCCCGTAGCGTCTGCGAAGGTCGCGGGAGACGGCGCGGGAAACCCCGGGGTCGTCGTCGACCGTCATGATCACCGGCCGGACCTGATCTGCGGTAACTGGCACGATTTAGCACACTTCCGCGGGTAGCTGCCACATGGCCCCATGGTAAACCGCTGAGGTCAGTAGCCACGCGGGCCGATCACGTTCTGCAACGGCTCGCCGGCCGCGTACCTGGCGAGCTGAGCCCGCACGATGGCGTAGGCGCGGGCGGTCGCGTCCGTGATCGCGCCGCCGACGTGCGGGGTGAGCAGCAGGCCGGGCGCCGTCCACAGCGGATGCCCGGATGGCAGCGGTTCCGGGTCGGTGACGTCCAGGGCCGCTCTTATCCGGCCCGTGCTCAGCTCTTTGACCAAGGCGTCGGTGTCCACGATGACGCCCCTGGCGGCGTTCACCAGCAGCGCGCCGTCCTTCATCCTCGCCAGGAATTCCGCGTCAACCAGGTGCGTGGTCTCCTTGGTGACCGGCAGCAGGATGACGACGACGTCGGCCCTGGGCAGCGCGCTTGGCAGCTCATCCATGCCCAGCACGCCGGGCTTCGCGGTCCTGGCGACGCGCTCGATGGTGACCTCCCAGCCGGCCAGGCGGCGCTCGACGGCGCCACCGATCGAGCCGTAGCCGACGATCAGCACGTTCTTGCCGGCCACGGATTCGCTCACCGCGAAATCCCAGCGACCTTCCTGCTGGCTCTTGATGAACCGCGGCAGGTTTCGCAGGTCGGCGACGATAACGCCGACGGTCCATTCGGCGGTGGCGGCGTCGTGCGCGCCGCGGGCGTTGGCCAGCGTGATGCTGTCCGGAATGTACGGGATGACGCGCTCCGCGCCCGCCGACATGAGCTGCACGACCTTGAGGTTCGGCAGCCTGGTGACCTTGGTAAGCGTATCCGGCGCGACACGCATCGGCAGGACGATGAACTCGACCTCGTCCTGGGTCTTGGGCAAGGGTTCGCCGCCGGTCCAGACGTCGGCGGTCATGCCGTCCGGCAGGGCGCCGGAGCCCTCGAGTGCTTCTGGTCGGTCGGGCAGCCATACCAGCGTCACGTCGCCTCCGTCTTGTGCGTTGTGCGTGCCTTGTGCCGTGAGCTCGATCGTAGCGGGGCGGGGGTTGCTTACTTTTAGTCCGCCGGGTCTCGGATGAGCGGGCAGGTCATGCAGTGGCTGCCACCGCGGCCCCGGCCAAGCTCCGCGCCCGAGATCGTGATGACCTCGATGCCGGCCGTGCGGAGCAGCGCGTTGGTGTGGGTGTTGCGGTCATAGGCGATGACCACACCTGGCTCGATGGCGACCAGGTTGTTCCCGCTGTCCCATTGCTGCCGTTCGGTGGCGTACACGTCGCCGCCGGTCTCGACAAGGCGGAGCTTCTCGCGCAGGCCTAGCGCATCGGCGACGACGACGGTGAACGGCCGGGTTTCCTCGGTCACGTCCAGGACGGTTGCGCTGCTTCCCGGCCGGAGGGAGAACGTGTGGATGCCGGTGACGATGTCCGGATAGATCGTGACGCAGTCCCGGTCGGCGAAGGTGAATACGGTGTCCAGGTGCATCGCGGCGCGCAGCTTCGGCAGCCCGGCGACGATAACGTGCTCCGCCGCCCCGGCCTGGAACAGCGCCGCAGCGACCTGGCTGATCGCCTGCCGGGAGCTGCGTTCGCTCATGCCGATCAGCACGACCCCGTTGCCGACGGGCATCACGTCTCCGCCCTCGAGCGTGGCCAGGCCCCAGCCGCGTTCCGGGTCGCCCCACCAGACGTTGACCTGGCCTTTGAAGTCCGGGTGGAAACTGTAGATAGCCTTCATCAGCAGCGTCTCGTCGTGCCGCGCGGGCCAGTACAGCGGGTTGAGCGTCACCCCGCCGTAGATCCAGCACGTCGTGTCCCTGGTGTACAGGGTGTTCGGCAGCGGGGGCATGAGATAGTCGCTGACCCCGGTCTTCTCGCTGGTCAGCGCGATGGACGGCGGGCGGAACTCGGCCGGAAGGTCGGCGCTGGCCAGGCCGCCGATCAGGTACCCGGCCAGTTCCCGGTGCGCAAGCCCGTCGAGGAACGCGCGCGTCTCGTCGACCAGGCCGAGGCCCACCTGGTTGGCGGTGATCGTGCGGTCGAGCAGCCAAGCCTTGGCCGCTGGATCGGCGAGCATCTCGGTGAGCAGGTCGTGCATCTCTACGACCTCGACGCCCCGCTCGCGCATCTTCGCGACGAAATCCTGATGGTCGCGCTGCGCGTTCTCGACCCACAGCACCTCGTCGAACAGCAGGTCGTCGCGATTTGACGGGGTCAGGCGGCTGTGCGCTAGGCCCGGCGCGCAGACCAGGACCTTGCGCAGCCTGCCGACTTCGGAGTGGACGCCGTAGGCCGGCGAGTCAGTGCTGGTCACGGGTTGTCCCGGGCCTTCGCCCTACTGGCACCAGGTCCGCGTAATCGGGATGCCTGCCGATCCAGGACCGGATGTACGGGCAGGTCGGAATGACCGTCAGGTGCCGCGCCCTTGCGTCGTCGAGGCTCGCCTTCGCCAGCCGCCCGGCGAGTCCGGCACCCTGGAACTTGTCGTCGACCTCGGTGTGGATGAGGTCAATCACATCGCCGCGGAGCCGGTAGTTGACAATGCCGGCGAGCTCGCCGCCCATGTGCACCTCGTACCTGGACTTGGCGGGATTGTCCGTGACGACCGCGTCGCCGGTGCCGTTTGGTTCCATGGCGCTACCTTAGGTCGCGCGCCGGCCCGCCGGGGTGCGCCCCGGGGCCGAGCAGCGAGTCGCGGCGGCCGGCCAGGCCAGGCGGGTCACCGTCGATCTCGACCAGCTTGTCACGGCTGGTCGCGCCCATGACAAGACTGACGTCCCGGCGCCGTACCCCGAACGCCTCGGCGACGGCGCGCAACGCTGCCTCCGTCGCCTTACCGTCGGCGGCCCGCGCGGTGACGGACACGACAAGCGTGTCGCCTTCGCCGTGCCGTCCTCCGACAGCCGTCCGGGCGGAACCCGGCTTGACGTGGATCGCTACCCGCACCCGCCGTCACGCGCCGTCGGTAGCGGTCATGCGCCGGCCGGCACGGGCACACCCTTGGCCGGACCGCCCGTGAGCCCCAGGTCCGCCGGCGCAGGCACTCGCATCCCGGCGCCCACCGGCAGCTGGACCGGCACGTCGATGCCGGTGTCCAGCGCGAGGTCCTCCTCGCGCGCCAGCGGGTCCTGCGCGACGCTGATGACGACGACCGGGCAGAGCGCGCGGCGCAGGCAGGCCCGTATCACCGGACCCGCCGAACGCATCGAGCCCGGCGTGTCACTTGCAGTTCCGAGCACCAGCATGTCCGCCCCTGCGCAGCGCTCAAGCAGGATGCGCGCTGCGAGGCCTTCGACGAATTCGGTGCGGACCTGCACGCCTGGCATCGGGTCGGGCATGACCGACTTCCACATCACGTCGGCTTCGACGTCATCGTCCGGCCGTGCATAGGCGGCCACCGCGTAGCTGGCCATGCTGTGGCACGGCCGCTCGCTGACATGCACCGCTTGTACCTCCGCGCCCCGCAGGCTCGCCTCGCGGCAAGCCCACCGCAGCGCGCCGGCTGACTCGGCGGAGAAATCCACTCCCACGACGATCCGCCGAGCAACGGGAACCGACATACGGAACCCCTCCATACCGTTTGCCGCCTGACGCGTCCCTCCGCCGTCCCCCGGGCGGATCAGTCAGGAGCTTTCGCCTCTTTTCCAAAGCCAGATCGTAATCCGGGAGACCCGTCTCGCACGAGACCCCCCGGCGAGATTTTCCCTGCTTATCATCGGCCAATCATCTGGAACGTTAAGTTCTCGTTGGCTAGACCGGCATATGGCGGGTATCGGGCAAATCGGATTAATCGGTCTTGCGGGGGTTGGTCCGGGTCCCCAGGACGGATAGGTGCCGCCCGATCCCGCGCCGGGGCCCGCTCCCCCGCGCGCCGCATCGTCTTGTCTGTCATCAGAACGAGTGGTGGCCTCACCCGCACCCCATGCGGCCGCTGATGCCGGCCGGGCTTTCGCGTCCCATATCGCTGTGCGGCTTTAAGTCTTTCCGGACTGGTTAACCGTACAATCCCGGATTTGGCCACCTGCCGGGCGCAGTCGGTCGAGGCCGTCGAGGATGAGGTCGAGGCCGAATTCGAACTCGGCCTGGTCGTCGCACCAGCCCAGGGTGGAGTCCGGGTCGTCGTGAGCGACTTCGGCGAGCATGCCGATTAGGTGCGGGAACTGGCCGGCCATAGCCTCGAGGTTTGCTGTCGACTGGTCGCTGGCGGACGCGTCGCCAGGTGTGAACAGTTCCTGGCTGAAGCCCAGAGCGCGGCTGCCCAGGGCGTGCAGGGCGTGGTGGGCCGTGTCGTAGGAGAATCCGCCGTCCTTCATGATCGCGAGCACGCCATCGTAGTAGCGCAGGACCTGCGGGCTCACGGTTTCGCGGCTCGCGAAGACGGCGGGCGCCCAGGGGTGCCTGAGGAAGATCTGCCGCGCGGACAGGATGCGGTTACGCATGGCGGCCTTCCAGGCGGGTCCTTCGGCGGGTACCTGGAGACGGGCCACGGTGTCGTTGATCTCGGCGGCGATGACGTCGACGAGGCCGTCGAGGACGTCTTCCTTCCTGGCGACGTGGTAGTACAGCGACATCGCCTCGGCGCCGAGTTCTTCGGCCAGGCGGCGCATGGTCAGCGACTCGACGCCGCCCTCGTCGGCGACCTTGACCGCCGCGCGCAGGACCCGCTCGCGGCTCAGCGGGACCCGCGGGCGGGAGCCACGCCTCGCTTCGGTGGTCACCTGCGTCTGCCTCTCTCCGGTCGGGCGATCGATACAGCGTAAGCCTGATCGCGATCGCCTGGCGATCGTCTGGCGATCGCCATGCTGGCGGTGAGTGCGGCGCGGTTCACCTATTGACTGCCTTACGTTGTAAGAATTATCTTACCACGTAAGAAACTGCCGTGCTGCGAGGAGATCTCGATGAAGGCTTTCGTCATGCGTACGTACGGGACACCCGACGACCTTGCTCTCACCGACCTGGACAAACCCGTGCCAGCCGACGGCGAGGTACTGGTCCGGGTGCGTGCCACCTCGGTCAACCCCTACGACTGGCACCACATCATCGGCCAGCCGTACATCGCGCGCCTGATGCCGGGCACCATGGGGCTGCGCGGGCCAAAGTTCGCCATCCCTGGGTGTGACATGGCGGGGACGGTGGAGGCCGTAGGCAGCGCCGTGCCCGGATTCCGGCCCGGCGACGACGTGTTCGCGCTGCTGCGCGACGGCGGCTTCGCCGAGCACGTCTGCGTGCCCGCAGACCTGCTGGCTCGTAAGCCGGCGAACATGTCGCACGAGCAGGCCGCGGCCGTGCCGATGGCGGCCGTCACCGCCCTGCTCGGGCTGCGCGACACCGGAGGGCTCAAGCCTGGTCAGCGGGTCCTGGTCAACGGCGCATCCGGCGGGGTTGGCACGTTCGCCGTGCAGATCGCCGTGGCGCTCGGCGCGACGGTCACCGGCGTCTGCAGTGCGAAGAACGGCGGACTGGTCCGGTCGCTCGGCGCCGATGAGGTCATCGACTACCAGACCGCGGACTTCACGCGGCACGATAAGCGCCACGACCTGATGCTAGACATCGCTGGCAGCCGCCCGGCGGCGTCCTGCCGCCGGGTGCTGACCGCCAACGGGACGCTCGTCCTGATCGGCGGCCCCGCCGGGCGCTGGCTGCAGCCCGTCGGGCACATGATCGGGATGTTCGCCGCGGCGCCATTCGTCCCCCCGCGAATCGCCATGGCGGACACCGGACGGTGCGGCAAGAAGAAGGAACACCTGCAGACGCTGACCGGGCTCATCGAGGACGGCAAGGTCATCCCGGTCATCGACCGCCGGTACCCGTTCGCGGAAATCAGCGCGGCCGTCGAATACTCGGCCGCAGGCCACGTCGCCGGCAAGGTGGTTGTTCCGATCTGAGCGATCCGGGTGCCGGCGTCCCCGCGCCGGAACGGTCCGCCCGCCGCGACGTCCTCCATGTCCTCCGAACGCAGGCGTTGCGACTCCCCAGCGCCGGCTATCCCAGCCGGGACTGCAGGGCCCGCACCGCGGGGGTGCACGCGGTGGCCGGCTGGTTTCCGGTGATCTTGCAGATCGCGGCGGTGATGTAGTTCGCGGAGGCGTTGATTT
>Ga0126371_10001137_pt1 | contig 22356 bp, 20 predicted proteins | sample PanSoiMetaPlot_4_FD_110145 | JGI IMG/M metagenome (GOLD analysis project Ga0126371, IMG submission 110145) | Tropical forest soil microbial communities from Panama - MetaG Plot_4 | ecosystem: Environmental > Terrestrial > Soil > Tropical forest > Bulk soil | place: Panama | collected 2016-02-17 | reverse complement strand
TTTTCAACTTCTCTACGACGAGTTAAACGACAACATCGATACCTATGTGGAGCGCAAGAATGATATCCGCAAGCCGCTGAAGGTCATTTTGGATGCCGATACGGAATTCCAGGCCAAACTTCGCGCTCTGAAAGATGCCGCCGATGTTCCGACAGCCGACGCTCAGCAGTACGCGTTTGTTCTCGATAACGCCATCGAAACCGTCGACAGTTCTACGGAAGACCACCGGAAACTGCTCTCGGATCAGGAAGAGTTGGCGAAACATAAGAAGCTGGTCAAGGATCCTTCGAAGGGGACTGGGGTGAGCCCTGAGTAGGGATGCTTTGACGCCTTTGAGTCCGCTCTTCGGAGACTCCCACGTCTCGCAACGGCGGCGAGACGTGGGGCACTCCGGCGGTACTGGTCAGGTAGGGATGGTTCGACTTCGCTCGCTATGACAAACTCTTAGGACTTTCTTCCGTTGGTCACCAAATCTAGGAATGCCTGATGAACCCGGGGGTCATCGGAGAGTTCGGGGTGGAAGGTTGCAGCCATGGCTTTCCCCTGGCGGACTGCGACAGGATCGTTGCCCTCGGTGGCCAGAACTTCTACGCCTTCCCCAACGGCTATGATCTTGGGTGCCCGGATGAAGACCATCTCCAGGGGAGAGCCGTCGCCGGGAACCGAAGGGTTCAAGTGATGCTTTAAGTCGGCAAGAAACTTCCCTTCCCTAATGGAACTGTCGATCTGGCGTCCGTAAGCATTGCGGCGGATGCGGATGTTTAGGGCGCCTAGACCAGCCTGGGCAGGGTTCTCGACCTCCGAGGCCAGCAGGATCGCGCCGGCGCAGGTACCGAAGGTGGGTTTCGCCTTCACGAAGTCCTTCAACTTCTCAAAGCCCGCTTCTCCGAGCAATTTGAGAAACGTGCCGGACTCGCCACCGGGGATCACCAGACCTTCAATTTCATCCAGTTGCTCGGGCTTCTTCACGAGCACAACTTCTGCGCCCAGCTGTTCGAGCCGGCGGCGGTGGGCGTCGAAATCGCCCTGAAGGGCGAGAACTCCAATCTTCATTTCGGACACCTGAACTCGGCAAGGAAATTCGTTGCACCCGAGCTTCTCTCATTTTACTGGATGGCCAGCTAGCGTCGTGGCATTGCTCCCATGACGAGCGCGTACGAAAATCAGAATTCCCACCTTGTCCGACGCGCAGACAAGAGTGGGGCACTCGCGGAATTAGAAGCGGATGATTGGGCCGAAGGTGATGCGCAGATTGTGGTGTGCGCCACGATTGAAGTACATCTCATCGCCTGCTTCCAGTCGAAGCCCTAGGGGCCCCAGGCTCGCTTCGATGCCGCCCGCTGGATAAAGCGCGAAGTTTACGTTTGAAGTGCGGAGACCGAGAACTGAACTCACGATGTCGCTGTACGGGAGCAGGCTGCCACTGAGGCGAAAATCCATGAATCCGGCTTTCAGCGTTGCAAAGGGACGGAAGTGACCATGCGCTGGCTGCACCATCGGGCCGATCAATCCGTGAGTAACGCCGATCGATGTGTTCTCGATCGCGGCAATATTTCCATTCGTGACATCGACGTACGCTTCGTGAAAATTCAGTCCATAGTCATAGGCCAGTTCGCCTTCGAGCATGACGTGGCTGTGAATTCGATAACCAAAGCGTGCGCCCAATCCCAAGTTGTTCGTATCGGTCTGCGAGATGCCTAGCGAATCGAGGAAGATGCCTGCTTCCATGCGGGACTGCGCCGACGAGAAACGGGGGAACAGAACAGCAGCGAGGACAACGAAGGTGAGCTTGCGCATGCGGTCGCGGCGGGGATTCGATGAACCCGCGACGTTTGAGGTTGCAGGCTAACTCGCCTTGGTAGGTATGGGCCAGATCAGCGTAACAAGCAAAGCCACGGCGATGCCGAGTGATACTTCCACGAAGCGGTGAATGGCGACAACCCAGGGCGGGCTAGTGTGGGCAATCAGAAGCACGATGCTGAGGGTAATGGCAGCGAAACGATAGGCCCCGCCGTGGCGCGCGATTGAACTCAGGACACCGCAGAGGAAAATACCCGTCCCATAAACCATCCAATTGTTGGGTGCGTAGGTGGCGAGCAGCGCTCCTAACGCAGCTCCCATCGCGGTTCCTGCGAAACGCTGCCACGCGAGGGTCAACGGTGGAATGGTTGAAAGAACAATCACGATCGTGGAGATGGGCGCCCAGTAGAACTCCGGCAATCTCAGAGTGCGCGCCAGCAGAAGCGATGCAACCGTCGCCACGGTGGTGCGAAGCGAGATCATGAGGGCATCGCGGGTAAGGCCTAGTCTGCGGAGCACGGTGGCCATGGAGCGATTATTGTAGTGCGTTCACGCGAGGAGATATTCGATCTGTGTCTCCAGCTTCGCCGGGTCGTCGGTCCAATCGCCGTAAATTTCCCACGATTTGCCAGCCAGCGTGGTGCGATTCGAACGCGCCCAGGATTGAATTGCCTCGTGCGTCTCGCCCATACGCTCGTAGGGACCCACGTGTAGCGCGCTTGCGACTTTTCCCGCCGGAGTTTCGGTCGCGAAAACTTCTCCCGATTGAGGGAAGGCCCGCGTAACCTGAACGCCAAAATCCACGGTCATCGCCGCTTCCCCTTTTGCAGCATGGTGATAGAGGAAGATGTTATGGCCGTCGGTGCGGAGTCCTGGAGTCTGCCGCAGAAAGGCCCAGACCAGATCGAGAGCCGGGCGCCAGGCGGTCGCTACGTGACTGATTCGGACCTGGCGGCGAACCGCGGCGAGCATTCGAGGAGAGGCGAGTTGGATCGAGACGGAGGCACCCATTAGTCAGAACATCCTAGCATCGGAGAAGGCCGTTGAAGAGGAGGCTTGGATTGATCGGCTGCCAGTTACCAGTTACACTTTCGTCCAGGATTTGACTGTGGTTTCCCTCCTGGCGAAGTTGACGAAATGAGGTAAGTTCGATGTTTCGCCGAAATATAGTTGCGGGAATCCTTGTTGCGGTGTCTTGCGCAGTCGCCACGGCGCAGGTTCTCACGATTCCGCAATCAACGAACCGTTTCGGCAGCGCGTTTTCGCTGGACGGAATTCAGTCCGCGAGGATGGATTCCGACTTCTTTACCATCAACAGTCGAAATTCAAGCCTCACTTCGCTGCAAACCCCGAGCGGTTCTGTTTCCATGCTCGACCTCAAAGCACCCGGAAAAGCTCAAAAGGAATATCAAAAAGGCTATCAACTGCTGCTGCGGAACGATTTCGAAGCGGCGATCGAGCATCTGGCGAAGGCAACGACGATCTATCCGAAATATGTTGCCGCTCATAACGCACTGGGAACCGCATATCTGAATCTGAAGCAGAACGATAAGGCGGAGATCGAGTTTTCGCAGGCGGTAGCGCTTGACGCACACATGCCGAACTCGTATCTCAATCTCGGTTGCGCGCAATTGGCGCTCACGAAGAACGCGGAGGCCGAAGAGACATTCCGGAAGGCCTCTGCGCTTGCCCCACTCGATACGCAAGTGCAGCTTGCGCTTGCGTACGGCGAATTTGCCAATAAAGATTATCCGGCGGTGATTGCGACAGCACAGCAACTTCATGCCCGCAAACATGAGGGAGCCGCGCTAGTTCACTTCTTCGCTGCCGCGGCGCTGGAGGCGCAAAACAATCTCAGCGACGCGCAGAACGAGATCAAGTTGTTGCTCCGGGAAGATCCGAAATCGCCATCGGCGGAGGATTTCCGGAAAATTCTGGATGCGCTCCAGCAGGAAAGCAGCCGACGTGCCCAGTTGAAGTTCGATCCAGTTCAGAAAATTACGTATTCGATAGGCATTCCGACGGGTATGAGCGCGGAAACCGCGAATCGGGTAGCCGAGCAGGCTGCCGAGAACTTGTCTGCACGAGCACAGATCGAAGAAGCCGAGCAGGTTTCGGACGCGGTTTGCGGAGACTGCGCCGGAAAACCAGCTGACAGTTCCCCGCTCAGTTCCGAGAGCATGTCCCTGCCACCGAGCGGCACGACATTCCACGCCAGTGTGGACGAGGTCTCCATTCTGTTTGCCGTAACCGACCACGGCAAATCGGTCACTGACCTGGCTCGCTCCGATATCAAGGTTCGCGACAACAGGCTCGCACCCGATGCCGTTCTGAATTTCCGAAACGAGAAAGAGCTCCCGCTACGGCTTGCACTGATCGTCGATACCAGCAGTTCGGTGATCGACCGCTTCAAGTTCGAACAGGCGGCTGCGGCTCAGTTTCTACAAAAAGTCGTAACCGGCTCGGACGATCAGGCGTTTGTGGTGGGCGTGAACAATTCCGTGCTCCTGGTGCAGGACTTCACTTCGGATCAAGACCGCACGTCTCACGCGATTCAGGAGTTGGCCCCATCGGGCGGCACGGCGCTTTGGGATGCCGTCAACTTCGCAGCAGAGAAGCTGGCGAGTCGCCCGGATACCCAACCCGTGGCGCGGGTGATGGTGGTGATCAGCGACGGCGCGGATAATTCGAGCAGTCTCACGTTGAAAGAAGCTATTGGCAGCGCTGTTCATCGCGAGATTGCGGTTTACACCGTGAGCACACGCGATGCGCTGGATGAACGAGAGAGTGCCGTGCTGGGGGATCGCGCGCTGCAGACGCTGTCCGAACTCACGGGCGGCGCTTCCTATCGTCCCGGTTCTGTTTCTAAACTGCAGGCCAGTCTCTCAGAGTTGCAAGAGGTCATTCGCAGCCGTTATCTGATTTCATATCGACCGGCTTCCTTTGAGCGCGATGGCCGCTATCGAGCGATCGACATCACTGCGGAAAAGAACGGACACAAGCTGCGGGTGTATGCCAGGCGCGGCTACTACGCCGCGGCCGCACCGCCTCAACCTCCCGACGCCGGGCGCTAGCACGGCGCGGAGTCCATTTGCGAAAAACGCGGCCCATTCTGTCCGCTGCGAAGGCAGACCAGGATGGGCCGTTGCACGCAACAGTTTACTGGCTGAAAGCAACCCCGTTGAACGAAGCAATGCTGACCGGATCTGACGTGGCAGCGAGAGAAAGATCGCCCTTGGCATCGATGGAAAAGACAGAGATGCGCCCGCCGCTCCCATCCGAAGCGGTGAAGATCACAGCGAGCCAATTCCCGTCAGGAGAGACGCTCACATCCGTTGGTACGCCAGCGACGGGCACGGATTTGTAGAACGTACCGCCCTGCCCGTCGCTGAAGAAGATCGAAATCGCTTGTCCGGGACTGTTGCCCGAGTACCAGATGTTTCCTGCTCCTTTCGCCAACCAGCATGGAGCGTTTGTGGGATAGGCCGGCTGCGGTCCGAGGACCGGAAAAACGTCTCCAGCGTTATTCACAAGTGCGAAGCTGTCGGGACTGTGTGCGGGTGTGAATCCAAGAATGTCTCCCCAAAAGGCCGCGCCGAGAGGGGTATTGTTGGCATCTGGCGGCAGAGCAACCGTGGCACTGGAGCCATTCAATGCGCCACCAAAAGTCAGTCCTAACGCGAGTACCGAGCCTGATTTGAGCGTGACCGCCGACCAACTCTCTCCCGTAACAATCTGTGCGGCCGAGTCATCCGGCAGGGAGACGGTGTTGCCATCCAAATAGCCAGAGGGCCAAGTATGGCTCTCGGCGCAGTTGCTGCCTACGACGAACGCGTGCCGGTCCATCAGGGCAACAGAAACGGGCTGCACACAATTCGCGGCGAGTGGAATGCCACCAACAACATGGACCGAGCCCTCGTCGCGAACCAAGCGACTCAGAGTGTTGGAGCCGTAATTGACGACGGCTCCCTGGGAACCGCGGAATTGAATGGCGCCAGCGTTGCCGCCCGCCCCTCCCTTGCCTCCGGTGGGTAACGTGTTTACAAGGGTGAGTGATGGCGTGCTCTCGGAATTCAGCTTGAAGACGACTACCTGATTCGCGCTCGGATCGTTGGTGCTGGTGAGAACGAGGGTGTTTCTATGGTGATTTCGATCGGACGCGGTAGCGGACATGGATGCGAGAAATATCACGATCGCCATTCCGCTGATGTACGACAACTGATTTTTCACAATGCTCTCCTGTTTCAGTTTGGTTGCGCTGCATTGACGGACAGAGGGCACAGAACTCGGAACGGGCGGGGCCATGGGACACCAAGGCTCCATCCGTCGAGGTCGGGACAGGGATTCCCTACTGTTTCTAGTTCAGAGATGCACCCGCATGCGGTGGCGCAGATGGGATGCGGGGAAGTGAGGAAGGTTACAGGAGCATTACCTCTTTTTTGGCGCCGTAAATCGAGGAAGTTGTCGGTGACGGTTCGTCCGGCGTAAACGAAGGCGTCATGTCATTTAAAGCGTTTCCGCTGCGGCACATCCGTGAACCAACACTAAGGGAATCCGCACAGGTCACTCCATTGTGCGGGGAGAGAATCGTAGCAGAGAGCAATTTCAGTAGAACGATTGGCGGGAAGCAGTTTGAGATTAAGAAAGCTTGTCTTGCCGGCTCTCTTGCTTCGTGATCCTTTGTGCCTTCAGGTCTTAGAAACTTGAACCACTGAAGGCATAAAGGTCCACCACGGAGGTCTTGAACGCTGGCATTTGGGTGCGTCCGCGGGCGAACTCACCAACCTCTAGTCTGCAGCATATGCGCTTCGTCCAGCGCGCTTACTGCAAGACCTTTCATCGCTCCCTGCAGATCCTCACTCACTTCAAGTAACACTTTAGGGTCTTGATAGTGTGTGGCAGCCTGCACGATGGCGCGGGCTCTCTTTGCTGCTTCTTCTGGGTCGGCGAACTCTGTTGAGTTCTTCATGAAGATGCCTGAGCCTACGAATACCGCTTCGGCTCCGAGCTGCATTACCAAGCTCGCATCGGCAGGCGTTGCGATTCCTCCCGCTGAGAAATTCGGTACCGGGAGCTTCCCTGCCTTGGCTACCATCTTGATCAGCTCGTACGGCGCCTGGTGCTCTTTCGCTTTGGCGTAGAGCTCTTCTTCGCTCAGAACGGTGAGAATCTTCATCTCCTGCACGATCTGACGCATATGCTTCACGGCGTGGACTACGTCTCCCGTGCCGGCTTCGCCCTTGGTGCGGATCATAGCGGCACCTTCCGCGATGCGGCGCAGAGCTTCTCCGAGATTGCGGGCGCCGCAGACGAACGGGACGTTGAAGGCGTGCTTGTCGACATGGTGGGATTCGTCGGCAGGGGTAAGCACTTCGGATTCGTCGATGTAGTCGACACCGAGCTCCTGCAGAATCTGAGCCTCGGCGAAGTGGCCGATGCGGCACTTGGCCATTACCGGGATAGATACGGCGCTCATGATCTCGCGAATTTTCTTGGGGCTCGCCATGCGGGCCACGCCGCCTTCGGCGCGGATCTGCGCGGGGACTCGCTCAAGCGCCATGACGGAGACGGCTCCGGCTTTTTCGGCGATTTCGGCCTGGCGCGCGTCGGTGACGTCCATGATGACGCCGCCCTTGAGCATTTCAGCAAGGCCGGTCTTGAGGCGGAGAGAAGTGGTCGTATTGTTGCCGTTGTTTTGAGACATGTCAGGAACCTGTGAATACCTTCTCGCGATCGCGAAGGATGGGCTGTCGACTCCAGCTTTTCAGCTGTCAGCTTTCAGCCATCAGCTAACCCTTATTTTAGATGGTTCTGGGAGGGGTTTCGCCGTTTATTCATTGTAACGCGGGCGAAAAGATTGCGGAACCCCAGGTTCATTCACCTCGGAGAGGTGCAGAGAAAAAATCTCTATTGCTGATTGTCCTTGAACCAGACTTGCGCCAAGCTGTCGCCCAAGGTCCAGGGGGCTATGACATCCGAATCGTCACCCGAGTCCACATTCGACAAGATAGCGATAACCAGGCTGACATCGGGATAGCGCTGGAGCACCGACTGAAATCCTGTGATTCCGCCGCCGTGGTATTGAATGGCGTGCCCAAAACGCTGGGTGAGGGTAACGGCGTAGCCATAATGCATCCCTTGCACCACTGCTTCGGGATAGATGGAAAACATGCGTTTGGTTGAGTCCCCGTTGAGTAGTTTCTGATGCGCGAGAGCTTCGTTCCAAACAAATAAATCGTGAACGGTCGAGTAAAATCCGCCCGCTGACCATGCGCTGGTCGTGTCGACAAAGTCCGCGTTCTGCAATGCTCCCTTAAAGACTGAGTAGCCTCTCGCTCTTCCTGGAATGATTTTGTGCTGATCGTCGAACCCGGAATCTTTCATGCCGACTCGGTCGAAGACGCTCTCCTGGACAAAACGTTCGTGGGATTCTACGGATACTTTCTCGATGAGCATTCCCAATACGATGTAGCCGGTGTTGTTGTATTTGAATTGCGTACCGTGCGCGAAATCGAGAGGCTTGTCGCGAACGGAATCGATCATTTCCTTTGGTGTGGCTCCCGCACTGCTCATGCGCACGAATGCCGGGCCCTGCGTATATGTGGGGACACCAGAAGTGTGGGTCAGGAGTTGGTGGATCGTGGCGGAGCGTCAGGAATCTGGAAGATCCGGCAGAAATTTGCCGATTGGGTCATTGAGTTCAAACTTACCTTGCTCGTGCAGGAGCAGGATGGCAGTGGCGGTGAATTGCTTGGCGATGGATCCTGTGCGGAAACGGGTGTCAACTGTGTTCTTGATGTTCCATTCCGCGTCAGCCCAGCCGCAGGCGTCCGAGAATACGATCTTGCCGTTCATGGCGATCGCTACGGCGCCTATGAATTGGTTCGACTCGCAAGTCTTCTCGAAATATGTTTGGAGCTCCTTTTGTGTGTCAGCGGCTAACGCGATTGAACTTGCGAACAGAAGATATGCAGTTAAGATCCGAAGCATGGACGGCTACCTCGCCACGTTTTGCGGAGTATTTTATCGGTGACCGGGATCAACTGGCCGGACGGGAACGCAGGGTCCCTCCACTCCGCTCCCCTTCGGCTACGCTCGGGGTCGCTCCGGTCGGGATGACAGAGTGGGGATTGGGTCTTTAGCGTTCCACAAATCTACCGAACATTTTCTCGGCATCAATCGCGATGAAAACTCCGCGGCTGCGGGCGAGGACTTCACCCTTTTCGTTCAGGATTTCGGCTTCGTTGATGTGCTGGCGGCCGTTGACGCTTACTTCCCTGCCCTCCACGTGAAGCGGCTTGTGCAGTGGCACTGGCTTCAGATACTGCACCGTCATTTCCTTCGTTAGTGCGATTACGTGGTGTAGTTTGTTCACCTTGCCCATGGCGTCATCGAGGATCGTCGCGATGATGCCGCCGTGGCAGTGGCCGGGAGGTCCGGTGTAGCGCTTCGAGAGGCGGAACTTGCAGACGAAGGTCTGGCGCTCTTCGTCGAGGACGAATTTCAGGTGCATGCCTTCGGGGTTATCGGGGCCGCAGGCGAAACAGTAGTTCTTTTTCAGTGTGACGTCACGGATTTCGTGTCCTTGAATCTTGCGGGGCATGGGGGAGATTAAACCACAACACCGAGGAGGCGGAGGACACAGAGTTCACGTGAAAGATTGGCACAAACCCTGATATACATATCCACTTTGATTCAGGAGCGCTCATGAAACGGATCGCCACTTCTTTTCTACTCGTTGCATGTCTTGCATTGCACGGCCTCGCCCAATCTGCGCCGGAGCAGAAGAAACCGGACAAGGACTCCGACAAGAAACAGGCTGTGCCTTCTTCTGCCAAGGATAAGAAGAAGGGCGCGACTGACGAGAAGAAGGAAGAACCGAAGAAAGAAGAAGAGAAGAAGCCCGGAATGAACGCCGAGACCTTCTCAGGTTTGAAGTTTCGCTCGATCGGGCCGGGAGCGGAATCGGGGCGGGTGATGTCGATCGCGGTGAATCCCCAGAAGAAACATGAGTTCTATGTTGGTGTCGCTTCCGGTGGTGTTTGGAAGACCGTGAACGACGGGACGACCTGGACGCCTCTGTTTGACAGCCAGGGCTCGTATTCCATCGGCTGGGTGGCGCTCGATCCCAATGACCCGTCGATCGTTTGGGTGGGCGCTGGCGAATCGAATTCGCAGCGCAGCGTCAGCTATGGCGATGGAATCTATCGCTCGGATGATGGCGGCAAGAGTTGGAAGAACCTCGGGCTAAAAAAATCGGAGCATATTGGGCGCGTTGTCATCGACCCGCGGGATTCGACGGTGGTATACGTCGCCGCGGGCGGGCCGCTGTGGGGACCGGGCGGCGATCGCGGACTTTTCAAGACGACCGACGGCGGAAAGACATGGAAGGCTGTTCTGACAATCACCGAGAACACTGGCGTCAACGACGTCGTGATGGATCCGTCTAATCCAGATGTGCTGTATGCGTCGGCCTATCAGCGGCGGCGGCACGTATTCACTCTGATTGACGGTGGGCCAGAGAGTGCGATTTACAAGTCGATCGATGCTGGTGAAACCTGGAACAAAGTCACTTCCGGATTGCCTTCCGTTGACATGGGGCGCATTGGGCTCGCGATTTCACCGGCGGATCCCAACGTCGTCTATGCGGCAGTGGAGGCGGCTGACGGGAAGGGTGGGATTTTTCGTTCGACCGATAAAGGCGCGAACTGGGAGCGGCGCAATGAGTTTGACGCCGGGGCGATGTACTACGCGCGCATTATCCCGGACCCGAAGAACGCGGACCGAATTTTCGTGATGAATGTTGAACTGCGTGAGTCGACCGATGGCGGCAAGACGCTCCACAAGATCAACGAGATCAACCATCACGGCGACAATCATGCGATGTGGATCGATCCTGACGACACAAAGCACTGGCTGCTTGGATCTGATGGCGGGATGTATGAGACATGGGACGATGCGAAATGGTGGCAGTTCAAGGCGAACCTGCCCACGATGCAGTTCTATGACGTTGCTGTGGACAATTCCCTGCCCTTTTACAACGTCTGCGGCGGAACGCAGGATTATTTCTCGTGGTGTGGTCCGACGCGCACACGAAACGTTAACGGGATTGTGAACTCTGATTGGTTCGTGACCACGGGAGGAGATGGGTTTCGCTCGGCTGTTGATCCGCTCGATGCGAACACGATTTATTCCGAATCGCAGTATGGCACGCTGATTCGCTACGACAAGCCGACTGGACAGGAACTGCAGTTGCAGCCGAAGGAGGGTAAGGGCGAGCCTCCGCTGCGATGGAACTGGGATTCGCCAATCATCATCAGTCCGCACTCGCATACGCGGCTCTATTTTGCGTCGAACAAATTGTTTCGTAGTGACGATCGGGGGGATACGTGGAAAGCGGTCTCGGGCGATCTGACACGGCAGATCGATCGCAACAAATTGCCGGTGATGGGGAAGGTTTGGGGACCGGATGCCGTGGCCAAGAATGCTTCCACGTCGTTTTATGGAAACATTACAGCTTTGGCGGAATCTCCGAAGAGAGAAGGATTGATCTACGTCGGCACCGACGATGGACTGGTTCAGGTTACGCTCGATGGCGGCGGCACTTGGACGAAATACGAGAAATTCCCCGGCCTGCCGGAAATGACTTATGTTTCACGCCTGGCGGCGTCTTCGCACGACAACGATACGGTCTACGCAGCGTTTGAAAATCACAAGAAGGAAGACTTCCAGCCATACTTGATGAAGTCCGCCGACAACGGCAAGAGCTGGACTTCGATTGCCGGGGATCTGCCGGAGAACGGACCGGTGCTGGCCTTCGCGGAAGATCCGGTAAACGCGAATCTGTTGTTCGTTGGAACGGAGTTTGGGGTGTTTTTCACCGTCGATGGTGGTGGACACTGGGTCCGTCTAAAAGGCGGGCTGCCTACTATTGCGGTTCGCGACATGGTGATCCATCCGCGCGAAGGGGATCTCGTTATAGCGACGTTCGGGCGCGGGTTCTATGTGCTGGACGACATCACCCCGTTGCGGCAGATGAAGCCCGAGGCGATCGATCAGGCCGCCGCGTTGTATGCAGTAAAGGAAGCCCTGATGTATATCGAGCGGCATCCACTGGGCGGACCGCACAAAGGATTCCAGGGCGACTCCTATTTCGCGGCGGACAATCCTCCGTATGGCGCGGTCTTCACGGCTTACTTAAAGGAAAAGATTAAGACGAAGAAGGAGAAGCGCCAGGAGGCGGAGAAGGAAGCGGCGAAGAAGAATCAGACGCCTCCCTATCCCTCGAACGACGAACTGCGCGCCGAGGCGCAAGAGGCGAGGCCGGATGTTTATTTCATGGTTTACGACGAGAGCGGAGCGGTCATCCGGCGTGTGGAGGGCTCGACTGAAGCGGGCTTTCAGCGCGTGGCTTGGGATCTGCGCTATCCGGCAGCAAGACTCGTGAAGCATGAGGAAGACACGGCAGGCTTCTTTCACGATGCCAGCGATCAGGGGCCGCTCGTCGTGGCCGGAAGTTATTCGGTGCGCATGTTCCAGAAAGTCGGTGGCGTGGTAACAGAAATTGCCGGGCCGCAATCGTTCAAGGTGACCACCGAGCAATCCGCGTCGATGACCCCGGCCGATCGTGCGGCGCAAGAAGAGTTCCTTCGCAAGGTCTCGCGGCTCTACCGCGCTGTTTACGGAGCAACGCGTACGGCCGAGGATGCGCAAGAGCGGCTCAAGGAGATTCGCGAGGCCCTGCGTGAGACTCCGGCCGTAGATAAACAATTGGGAGGCGTGGCTGATTCTCTTGAGCAGCAAAATCGCGAGATTCTGCGGGCGCTGCGAGGGGACATCGAAATCGCAAGGCGTAACGAGCCGGTCCCGTCATCGATTGGCGACCGCGTGGGGACAATTATCGACGGAGAACGGTTCTCTATGGGTAAGCCGACGCAGTCCGATGTGGATTCTTACGCGATTGCGGCTTCGGAGTTCACGGATCAGTTGGCGAAGCTACGGACATTGATCGACGTCGATCTTGCGAAGCTGGAGAAGGACATGGAGGCCGCTGGCGCGCCATGGACTCCGGGGCGTGTGCCGGAGTGGTCGGAGAAGTAGCAAACAGCGCGAGATTGCAAGGCTCATGCCGGGACGCTTGGAACGTCGCCAGATCAGGGTTTGTGGCGGCTCAGTTGCGCGGCTGTCAGCTGGCCCCGAAGAGTCGAGCCCGAACCTGTTCGTTGACCGGCAAATCGGGGCCGCTGAAGAGATGGTCCGGAACCCTCGTCGGATCCTGTGCGATCAGAGGCATGGCTTTTTCGCGACACGCAGCGGCATCCTTGGAGGGATCTTGAAAAAGCGTACGAAGCCAGCCCTCGACCGTGTGACAATCGTTAAAGTACTTCGCATGCTGTTCTGCATAGCGATGCCCGGCTGTATCCCAATCAGAGTCGCGGCTTAGTTCGTCGCGCAGAACGCGGACATCCCGCAGGGTTAGATTGAGCCCTTGTCCGAACGTTGGATCGCTGGTGGCAGCGGCGTCGCCGATCAGCGCCACGCCATCGGAATAGGGGTGGGTAACCCAGGATTCGCTTACATCGAAGCTAGCAAGCGGGCCGATAGCGCTTGCAACCCGGTTAAAGTTCAGCCGCCGCCGGAAATGTAGTGGAGGATTCGGCGATGAATCGCGACAACATGTGCTCACCTTGCAAGCGATAGCCGGCGGTTTTGGGATAACCAAAGTAGGCTCGGAAACGCCCCTTGCCGATGGGAATGATCCCGACAATCGTCCCGTGGTCCGGGTTGAAAATGAAATAGACCAGATCATCCGCTCCCGAAACACCGGTTAGCATGACGCCTGCGAAGAGGAATTGCTGCGGACTCTCATGCACAGAGAAACCCGCGACCTTGCGCGAAGGCGAATTGCGCCCATCGGCGGCAACGACTAAGCGCGCCGAAGTCTCCGGCCTTCCCTGGATTGAAACCTTCGCCGGATTTCCGGGCGTGATGTGCTCGACGCAAGTTCCACGTATCACCTCTGCGCCCGCGTCTTTTGCAGCACGGATAAGCGTTTCCTGCATCTCAGCGTGCGCGAATGTCAACGCGGGCAGAAGTTGTTTAGTCGTGGCTGCCAGATTGCGCGGACCGGTGCCCATCTCAACTTGGGGAACTTCATGTCCACAACTGTTCTTGAGAGTATCTAAAACACCCAAGTCCGCGGCCTCGGCCACACCCCAAGGGGCCATCATCTCGCCGCGTACCCGATCCTTGAAATGAGTCTCGCGTTCCACGACAAGAACTTTGAGCCCTCGCTCGGCCATGGCTTTTGCAAACGTAGCTCCAGCCAAGCCGCCGCCAACGGTGATCACGTCATAGTCCGGCATAGGGTCCTCTATTCTGTTTTGTTTTATTTGGGGGTTGCTTGTACCGAGGGCCGTTTCTGCGAGCGGATTCTACGATGCAGTTTCCTGGTAGTCAAAAGAGATTGTTCTTCAATACTTACACTCGGGATTCTCACGCGACACTTACACTTCGACTCCCTGCTCACGCAGAAGCACGATCAGGCGGCTTGGCGGTAACGCCGTGCCCAGGTTGTAGCTTCCAGAGATTCGCTCGGCGAAGAGCATGACTGCGTCATTCTCGAAGGCACCTGCGTAGCTCAGGACATCATATTTTTCGAGGTATCGCTCGATCTCACGGTCTAGCAAGGGCCGAAAGAAGATGTCGCAGCTCTCGACGGCCGAGAGCATTCGGTTCGTTCGCGTGTTTAGAACGGCGAGTGAGGTTACGAAGTCGAAGTGGTTTCCGGAAAACTGCTTCAGGAATTCCGTAGCTTCTTTGTTGTCGCTTGGCTTCTCGAAGATCCTGTTTCCTTGCGCGGCCACGGCGTCTCCGGAAACGATCACCGCGTCCGGATACTCGTCCGCAATGGCACGCGCTTTGGCTTCTGCAAGTTGTCGCGTCAGCTCGGCGGGGTCATCGTGGCGGATGGCTTTCTCGTCGATGCGGCTGGGATGGGTTACGTATGGCAAGCCGATCAGGTCGAGGGCGCGCTTGCGAAAGGGTGATTCTGAGGCGAGAACGATCTTCATGGTCTTCGAGTGATTTCGCGTGTACGGGTTGTTGATGTGTTTGCTCGCTGCACACTATCGAAACTCCCACTTCTGGCAAAGTCGGCCAGAAGTGGGGCACCCAGTTTTGCGTTGAGGGCCATAGCCCCTTATGCGGCTTTCGCAATGTCTGTTGGGCTCGTATAGATCTTCAAACCCAATTCGCGACCAATACGGACCATCTCATCGGCCCCCGCTGACGGGCCGCCGACTCTCAGCACTGCATTGCACTTACTGAGCAGGCGGGCTGCGATCGGGTGAAAGATCTCGTTGAAGGCATCGTCACCGATCTTCTTCGACCCGGCAAGATGAACCAATGGAAGAGCGAGCCATTCGCCGAGGATTGGGATGTGTCCGGCACGGAAGATGGCGAGAGCGTACGACTCCATCTCGGCAACATTCTTCTGGATTAAAACCAGGTCATCGTTCGTGCCCGAACGATAAGGACCGGCGATCAGGATCATCATTCCTTGATTATGAGCTTCTGGCACAGCTCACCTTTTCGTTGCATTTCGCAGCATCGATCACGACCCGAAGTGAAATGGATCATTGAAATTGCTAGTTGGTCGCAATTTCTTCACGCGGCGGCTTGCATACAGCAAGTGGCCCTGTGATACACTCCCGCCGACTAGTGCTCGCGATGTGGGATGCGGCGCTAGCCGTGGGGAAATCCTTTTTTTTGTCTCATCCTGGGGGACTGGGGAATGGGCCTCGCGTTGATGCTTTTGATCTGGCTGATCACTCTGGTCAGCACATACTTTTTTGTCGCCAAAACCTGGTGGCTTCCCGCCGGCGCCTCCGCGGCCACGGGATTCATCGATCAACAGTTCGCCTTCACCTACATCATCATGGGGATTGTGTTCGTGGCGGCGCAGGGTTTGCTCGGATACATCGTATGGCGATATCGGCAGACGCCGAAATCGCCGCCCGTTTCGTACTCGCACGGGAACACGACGCTGGAAATCGCATGGACGATGCTGACGGCAATCCTGTTCATTGGATTGAACCTGATGGGCAGTCGCGTCTGGGCGAGCCAACGCTTTGAGCCCGCCGAATCGGGCGCAGTGCAGGTGGAAGCGACCGCCATGCAGTTCGCGTGGTACTTCCGCTATCCCGGCCCCGACGGCACGTACGCCAAAACCAAGGCGAGTCTGATGGATCCGTCCGCCGGCGGCGAAGCGGCAGTTGGGCTCGACCCGTCCGATCCATCCGCGAAAGACGATGTCGTCACGGGCACCATGTATCTGCCGGTGAATCGCGAGGTCGATCTGAGTCTGCGGTCTGTGGATGTGATTCACGATCTGTTCGTGCCGGCGATGCGCTTCAAACAGGATGCCGTCCCCGGGTTAAACATCCACATGCATTTCAAACCCACGCAGATTGGCGAGTATGAGATTGCGTGCGCCGAACTCTGCGGACTTGGCCACTACAAGATGCACGGTATGGTCCACGTTGTCAGTCAGGATGATTTTGACAAGTGGCTGGCGGCACAGGAGGCAGAGAAACAGTAAATGGCGACCCCAGCAACGGTTCATTCGCACGCTCCTCAAGGGTTCATCCGCAAGTACATCTTCAGCCTGGACCACAAGGTTATCGGACTGCAGTATTTCTTTCTGGCGCTTACCGCAGTGTTCGTGGGGATGTTTCTCTCCCTGTTGATGCGGATCCATATGATCTGGCCGACCGCGAATTTGCCGTTGGTCGGTGAGATCAAGCCGGAGACATACCTCGCGCTGTTGACGATGCACGGCACGATCATGGTGTTCTTCGTGCTGACGACTGCCCCGCAGGGTGGGTTCGGGAATTACGTGCTGCCAATTCAGATTGGCGCGCCTGACATGGCGTTTCCGGTCCTGAACATGTTGTCGTTCTGGACGACGTTTGTAGGGTTCGTCGTGATTCTGTGCGCGTTCTTCGTGCAGGGTGGCGCGCCGCTGCATGGCTGGACCGGATATCCGCCGCTGAGTGCCGTGCCGTCTGCTGGACCGGGCGAGGCACTTGGGGCCGATCTTTGGATCACGGCCATCGCGATCTTTTGCATCGCTTCGTTGATGGGCGCGTTGAACTTCATCACCACCACGCTTGATCTGCGCGCCAAGGGCATGACGCTGATGCGCATGCCTCTGACTGTGTGGTCATGGTTCATCACGGCCATTCTGGGATTGCTGGCGTTCGGTGTCCTGCTTTCGGCTGGAATCCTGCTGCTGATGGATCGCAACTTCGGAACCAGTTTCTATGTGCCGTTGATCGTTGTGAACGGCCAAGTCATCGGGCATAGAGGCGGATCTCCCCTTCTCTGGCAGCACCTATTTTGGTTCTTTGGACATCCCGAGGTTTACATCGCAATTCTGCCGGGCATGGGTGTCGCTTCGCAGATTCTGTCGACCTTCTCCCGGAAGCCGATCTTCGGATATCGCGCCATGGTGTACGCGATGCTGGCCATCGGATTCTTTGGATTCATGGTCTGGGGCCATCACATGTTCATGAGCGGAATGAGCCCCTACTCGGCATTTGCCTTCTCGATTTTGACCATGTGTATCGGCGTGCCTTCGGCCATCAAGACCTTCAACTGGCTGGGGACGATGTGGAAGGGGCACATACGGTTTGATTCGCCAATGCTGTATGCGATCGGATTCGTTTCCCTGTTCGTGTCGGGCGGATTGAGTGGACCGTTTCTGGCTCAACCGGTGCTCGACATCCCACTACATGACACCTACTTCGTTGTTGGACACTTCCATCTGATCATGGGAGTGGCGGCAATCTTCGGAATTTTCGCGGCGACCCACTATTGGTTCCCGAAGATGTTCGGGCGGATGATGAACGAACCTCTCGCGAGAATTCATTTCTTTATCACGCTGGCGGGCACCTACGCGATCTTCATGCCGATGCACTACCTCGGCATGGCGGGACAAACTCGACGGTATTCCCAGTTCACCGAGGTTGCCTACCAGACCAAGTTGCTGCCGCTGCAAACTTTCATGACGTACGCGGCGTTCGTCACGATCGCAGCCCAGTTCATCTTCGTGATTAACCTGTTCTGGAGCATGTTCAAAGGTCCGAAGGCCAGTGACAACCCTTGGGACGCGACGACGCTTGAGTGGACGACTACGACTCCGCCGCCGCATGACAATTTCGGGGGGAAGACTCCCGTTGTACACAATGGGCCGTATGAGTATGGGGTACCGGGAGCGGCGAAGGATTTTGTGATGCAGACAGATCCGCCGACGCAGCCGGTGCATTGAGGTTTAGGCGCTTAGATTGGCGGTTCCCGTGTCTCGCAAAATCGGCGAGACATTGGGCACCCACAAAATGGCAACCCAGTTCGAGCAGTGGCGCACTAAGTAGTTATGGCGATGTACACCCCCAGCACTCCGGTTGACGATATTGGACATAGACCTCCCGAGCCTCCGATTACAGGTGGAGGGGATGACGGGCGCGGCGGCGACATCCCCGACTACGGGGCGCGGCTGCGGAGGGCGCGGTTGGGGCTGATCTGTGGAATCGCGACGGTCGGCATGGTATTCATCTCGCTGACCAGCGCGTACATTTTCCGGCGCGGACTGCCGACGTTTCAGGGCGAGTCAAATAGTTACGTTCGCGACTGGGGCAGCGTGGATTTGCCGTGGACCCTGCTCGGGATCAATACGCTGATCCTTGTTCTGAGCAGTGTGACGATGGAACTCGCGCGCCGAAAAGCAGCTCGCCAGGCTGCGTTGGCTCCGGTGACGTCGATTCCGGGGATTTCGTTAGGAGACGAGAAGAATCTTCCTTGGCTGGGGATGACTGTGGTCCTCGGATTCTCGTTCTTAGTTGGGCAAGGGCTGGCGTGGAGCGAACTGCACAATCGCGGCTTTTTTGTTTCGACGAATCCGAGCAGTTCGTTCGCATTTCTTTTGACGATTGCGCACGCTGTGCACCTTGTGGGAGGAATGATCGCCCTGGTTTGGGCATCCAGCGCTTCCCTGCTGCATAAACCGGTAGAGGCTCGCCGTATTGCCGTCGATATTACCGCCTGGTATTGGCATTTCATGGCGGTGCTGTGGATCTACATTTTTGGGTTACTAGGATTCGCCCGGTAACGGATCACTTACCACGCTGTTTGAAAGGGGAACTTGGGGAATGGCAGAAGCTGCGATGGAGCATGATGCTGTCCATGGTTTGCCCGCTACTGCACATGGGGCGGCCGGTGAGTATGAAGCGCCGCTGTTTGGAGCCTACTCGAAGAAAGTCGGGATGTGGCTCTTCCTCGCCTCCGATTCGCTGACGTTCGGAGCGTTGCTCTTCGCCTTCAGCTACAACCGGATTTACACGAATCCGTGGCCGACACCCTTTCACGCCGAAAGCATTGCCAATGCGACAGTCATGACGGCGTGCCTGCTCTCGAGTTCGCTGACTATGGTCCTGGCAGTACTCGCGGCCAAGCGCGGCGATCGGCCGTGGATCCGCAACTGGCTACTAGCCACGATGGTATTTGGCACGGCGTTCGTCGTGCTGCACGGGATGGAATGGAGCAAGTTGATCGACGAAGGACTGACTCTGCCCGGCTTTGCCTCGATCCTCGGAGTTTCGAAGACCGCAACTTCGGGTGAATTGGCGGACATCTCCAAGAACATTCCCCAGTTCCCGCAGGCGTTCTTTGGACTCACAGCGATGCACATGTTGCACGTAACCATCGGCGTGATTTATCTCGGAGTGGTGGCATTTCGCAAATGGTTCTTGCCCGTGTTGGCGGTGATTTGGATCGCCGGTGCCCTATTGATTCCTTCCGGTAACGTGTTTCACTATCCGGTGCACGCCCTGGGGATCGGCCTGATTCTGGCAGCTGTGATTTTGTTTCTTAAGCCAAAAGATTACGACGCACACGATGTCGAGGTCTGCGGGCTGTACTGGCACTTTGTCGATCTGGTGTGGATGTTCATCTTCCCACTGGTGTACTTGATGTCGACTAAGGTTTCCTAAGACCTTTCACCACAGGGGACACGAGGATCTATGCACGATATCGCGACGCATGACGACAGTAAGGGGCAGTACTTCTGGGTGTGGGTAGCGCTGCTGATTCTGACCGCCATTGAAGTGGTGCTGGGATACAAGCAAGTATTCTCGCCGGTACGGATGCTGGAGGTCCTGCTGCTGTTATCCGTGATCAAGTCGGCGCTGATCATTGGGTGGTTCATGCATTTGAAGTTTGAGACGGCGCTGATGCGCTGGTTGCTAGTCATCTCGGTCGTGGCTTGCTTCATCATCATGTATTTCTTCTTTTTCCCGGATGCGGACCGGATCAGGACTATTGGAGTGCAATAGATGCGATTCGTCCGTCGAACTTGCTTGCTGATCCTGCTGCTGGCGGCTCTTCCGAGTGTTCCGGTATTCGCGCAGAGTTGCGCGATGTGCAAAGCTACCGCGAAAGCTACTCCGAAGGAAGGTCAGCGGGCGATCAATCGGGCGATTGTCATCATGCTGGTTCCGCCGCTGGGAATTATGTCGCTTGGAGTGGGATTTGCATTCCGGTATGGCAAGCGACGCGATTTGGAGAATCAGCGCAACCCGGAGTGATTTCAACTCGGGTTTTCATCTCACCAGCAACCCACCCTCATTGCGCGCTATCGCGCGCAACCCCGGACGAAGGCGTCCGGGGCTACATGTTTTTTCTTAGAGCTTTACGTTACGTAAGCGCAAAGCATTGGCAATCACTGATACGGAACTGAAGCTCATCGCGGCTGCGGCGAAGATCGGGCTTAGCAGAATGCCAAAGAATGGATACAGCACACCTGCCGCAATGGGGACGCCAATCGCGTTATAGATAAATGCAAAGAACAGATTCTGGCGAATGTTCCGCATTGTCGCTTGACTCAACTTTCGCGCTCGCAAAATCCCCGTCAGGTCTCCTTTGACAAGGACGATTCCGCCGCTTTCCATGGCAACGTCCGTGCCCGTTCCCATGGCAATGCCGACATTGGCCTGGGCCAGGGCGGGCGCATCATTGATGCCGTCGCCGGCCATGGCGACGACTCTCCGGTCGTCCTGCAACTTCTTGATGACTTCGGATTTTCTTTCGGGCAGGACTTCTGCCTCGAACTCATCGATGCCTAGCTTTTCTGCGACCGCGGCAGCGACCGCTTTGCTGTCTCCCGTGAGCATGACCACGCGCAGGTGCTCTCCTTTGAGATCGCGCAGAGCCTCGGGGGCGGACTGTTTCGGTTGATCTGCGACCCGTATATTACCCACGTATTTGCCATCCATAGCCACCGAGAGCCTTCCATCATCAAAGCGCAGAACTGAGTCAATCCCCGGCGCCTGCAGAGCTCCAATCTGCGCCATCAGAGCGGGAGTACCTACGGCTACGCGCTGCCCTTCTACGACACCCACGACGCCCTTTCCGGTGATAGATTCGAAAGTCTCCGGCTGAGAGAGCTTTAGCCCTTTCTTGATGGCAGCTTCCACGATCGCGTTCCCTAGTGGGTGCTCGCTGGCTTGTTCCAGACTGGCGGCGCGGCGAAATAGTTCGGGGTCCTTCTCCAGAGCGTCGGAGACGGAAACGACTGTCGGTTTGCCTTCGGTCAGCGTGCCGGTTTTATCGACGACCAACGTGTCGACTTTTTCGAGTGTCTCAAGGGCTTCCGCATTCTTGATCAGGACTCCGGCGCGGGCTCCGCGGCCGGTGCCGACCATAATTGCCATTGGAGTGGCCAGCCCCAAGGCACACGGGCACGCGATGATCAGCACTGCGACTGCATTCACCAGTGCATTCGCCAAACGGGGCTGGGGTCCGATGAAGAGCCACGCGAGGAACGTGATCACAGCAACGGCAACAACCGTGGGCACGAACCATGCAGCCACACGATCGGCGAGTCGCTGGATAGGAGCACGGCTGCGTTGGGCCTGGCCGACCAATTGGACGATGCGCGCCAGCAGCGTCTCAGAGCCAACACGCTCGGCTTGCATGATGAACGATCCGGTCGAGTTGATCGTCGCCCCGATGACCTTGCTGCCTGGTTTCTTTTCGACCGGAATGGACTCGCCGGTGATCATCGATTCGTCGACCGAGCTGCCGCCTTCGACCACCACGCCGTCGACTGGGACTTTTTCTCCCGGACGCACGCGAAGTTTGTCGCCGAGCTTCACTTGGGTAAGCGGGACGTCATTCTCCGTCCCGCCTGCGTCGACCAAGCGAGCGGTCTTCGGGCTCAAATTCAACAGTGAGCGTATGGCCGCACTCGTCCGGCTGCGCGCTCGCAATTCCATGACTTGCCCGAGCAGTACAAGCGTGGTGATGGCAGCGGCCGCTTCGAAATAAACGTCGGGATATCCGCCCATGCGGCGCAACGATTCGGGGAAAATGCCCGGCGCGACGGTCGCTACTACGCTGTATCCGTATGCCACGCCCGTCCCGAGCCCGATGAGGGTAAACATGTTGGGGCTGCGATTCACCAGTGAGGTCCAGAAGCGCTGGAAAAATGGCAGACCG
>Ga0126371_10001135_pt1 | contig 22365 bp, 13 predicted proteins | sample PanSoiMetaPlot_4_FD_110145 | JGI IMG/M metagenome (GOLD analysis project Ga0126371, IMG submission 110145) | Tropical forest soil microbial communities from Panama - MetaG Plot_4 | ecosystem: Environmental > Terrestrial > Soil > Tropical forest > Bulk soil | place: Panama | collected 2016-02-17 | reverse complement strand
TTTAATCGGCGTTGGCTTGAATTCACGGGGCGCTCTTTAGAAGAGGAACTTGAGGACAAATGGACTGAGCGAGTTCACACAGATGATCTTGCCAGATTCTCGGACTCTTACAGACAGAGCTGCGATCAGCAGGTGCCGTTTACGCTCACATATCGCCTTAAAAGGCATGATAGTGAATATCGTTGGATTGTCGATAGCGGTGTGCCAAGGTTCAATCCTGATGGCGCGTTTGTCGGCTACATCGGCTCGTGCACAGACGAGACTGAGCGCCGAGCAGCCGAAGAGGTTTTGCGCAATGTCAGTAGAAAGCTAATTGATGCACAAGAGAAGGAGCGAAAGCGGATCGCGCGAGAACTTCACGATGACATTAACCAGAGGCTTGCCATGCTGGCGATTGAACTTCAGCAACTTGATTCACCGCCAATTGTTCAAACGCGGCGTCACGAGCGCATTGAGCGACTGCTTAAACGCACCACTGAAATAAGTTCTGATTTGCAAACCTTGTCACACGAATTGCATTCGGTGACTCTGGAGCACTTGGGTCTTGCCGCGGCCATGAGGAGTTTTTGTAATGATCTAGCTCGCCATCAGAAGGTAAAGGTCGAATTCATTGAGAGAGATTTACCCAGCACAATTTCCCCAGAGATTGCGCTTACGCTGCTTCGCGTCCTGCAGGAGGGCGTGCACAACGCAGTGAAACACAGCGGAGTGCGAAGGGTCCAGGCGGAGCTACTAGGAAAACCTGGCGAGATCGAACTCACAATTCGGGACTTCGGCGTAGGCTTTGATCCTGAGCAGGCAAGCAAAGGTGAAGGTCTCGGCCTGCTGAGTATGCAGGAGCGCATTATTCCTTTGAAGGGAACTCTATCGATTGTCTCTAAGCCAAAACAAGGAACTCAATTGGCGGTGCGGATCCCGGTCCAGCTCACACCTTGACTGGCATCTCAATCGCGCTTAGGACCCGTACCTGGCGTTCTTCTTCTCAATGTTGGTTCATAGATCTTCCGCGGCCGATCGGCTCTTTGCGAGTTTCGAAGATCGACCAAATGCGTCTTTACTTCATCAAACTGTGAAGTATTCAGCACGTACGATTCTCGTTTTGGAAAGATCTTCGCAATCTCGAGTTGGCTTTTCTTGATGCGGCTATTGATGAGCGGATGCGTTGACAAGAGCCCGCCCCATTTTCCCGGATCCTTCTCCTCGGCGCTGGCCCGCTCGAGAAATGAAATAAATGCTTGCGGATCGTAGCCGGCCGCATACATGTATTCCAGACCGAGGTAATCAGCCTCTGCCTCAAAACCGCGTGAAAACTTCAACATTTCCATCGGTTTCGCAACATCAAAGACCAGGTGGACCGCTGTGCCTATCATTCCTCCGCCGGTTAGCGTGAGCGGCACTGACAGGAGTTCTAGCATATTCGACCGCGTCATTTGGCGCGTTGCGTGCCGAGCAGCGACGTGCGCGACTTCGTGCGCCATCACGCCAGCCAGTTCGGCTTCATCTTCGGCACTCAGAATGACACCATAATTTACATATAGAAAACCGCCCGGCAGCGTGAACGCGTTTAATTCATCGGAATCGACTACCTTGATCATGAATGGCACTTTCGCGTCAGAATTCTTCACCAACAATTGGCCAACCTGATTTACATATTGTGTGACCAGCGGGTCGTCTAAGAGCTTCAGGTTTCCCTCGACGAGCGCAGAGTACTCCCTGCCCAAAGAGATTTCGCTTTCGAGCGAGTACCAGTTGCCGAAGCCCTTTTGACCGATATTTCGATGGCCAATTCGGCTGACGTCATCTTTTTGGTGAACATGCCCGATGGGCTGGGGATTGGTCGCTTCCGACACCAATACGGAAGGGGATATTGTTTGGGCCGGCACCAAGTTTGGGAGAAGCGGGGCCAATACAAGGAAAAGCAAGAATCGTGTTTTCATACCCAATGCCCCTCGGCATGAGTCGACAAACCAATGTTTATGTTGGTGTCGAGAGAGTCGGGGATGAACTGATAAAACTGTCAGGGCATTTACGGCTGGCTACTTCTTGAAGCGCAAAGGAGTGTCGCCTTGCGATCTAGCGACAAGAGGCGCTGTCTTGATACTGACCACCAGCTAGCATCGTGCCAAGAAACTGCCCGCAGCTTACGATTTTTTGATATTCAGGATCTTTCTCGAGAGCATCCGGAGTTAGCGAATAATTCGCTGTACTCATCGATTTGCGCGCGTCCACGAGCTTGCGTTTCCAGTGGTCGACTTGATTGAAGTGGTTGGTCAACAGTTGCAGAGCCTCCTGGTCGGAGTGACTCGAGGCATCCACGGTTGCGAGCCGAAGGCCCTCGGCTGCCCGATCATGAAAAACAACTAAGCGACTTCCATCTCCTGGCACGCCTCGCTGAACGGCATGAGCCATGGTAGTGTGCCAGTCCTTGATGAGTGCTAGATCCTGAACCGCCGCACTCATGAACGCTCGCGTCATTCCTTGATCGACCGGTGTGCTGGTGGAGACAGGTGTTGCTGGGGCCGGAAACGTAAGGATTATCTGATCCCCCTGAAAACTTACGGAACCGTTGCCGATGCGGGCGAGCGACTCAAGATCGACGAACGATTGGTTATGTATGCGATAGATCACAGCCGTTCCGCTTTGGCCGTTTACGACCAAGGTGCGCGTCTGTAGCTCCGACTGTGCGACAGCTGCGGGCAACAGAGCCATGATTGCGCTGAAGGAAATCCAAGCGTATCGACGGTGAATGCACTGCATTGATGTACTACAATCGAACCGATCAACTCCTGGGTACTGGCAAAAATGGTAGGTCAATAACGAGCTGCCAGACCACTATCTGCGCATGATGCCTCAAGCCCAGCACCAACGCGTCTTTTCTGGCTGTCAACTCTAGCAGTGACGTGCTAATTAACCGAAGATCAGAATGAACGCGTGCCTTCCTTGGAAAAACCGCAGTCGTCGCGCGATCCTCGGCTGCTGATGAGGCGATTCGCTGGCTGTCATATTTTGCTTGCGATGCTACTTTGCACGTCGATGCATTCACAGCTGGCGAGCGCTTCCCCTGCTGCTCCACCAGCCGGACAGGCCAAAAAGGATCCTCTAGGCCGTAGCACCCCTCGCGGAACCGTTCTCGGCTTTCTGCTTGCGGCTAGCAAGAAAGACAATCAAGTCGCCGCGCAATATCTCAATACACGGGAGTCGCCCAATGCCGCCGCTGCTCTTGCAGAAGAACTTCTTGTGGTGCTTAACAAGCGCCTGCCCGCGCGCCTTAATGAGATCAGCGATCGTCCGGAAGGTACGGCCACGAGTTTGTTAAAGCCCGATCTATATCTGGTCGGCAGCATCGACGGAGCGAATTTAGATATAACGCTGGAGCGCGTTGAGATAGAAGATACGGGCCCAATCTGGCTTTTCTCCCGCGCGACGTTGCAAGGGATTCCCCTGGTTTATGAAGAGACTCATCAATTATCTGTAGAGGACATTTTTCCCGCAGCCCTGATCAACAATTATTTTTTCGGAATCGTTGCCTATGAATGGGTCTTCGTGTTCGTGGGGCTGCCCCTCGCTTATTTACTAACGGCGCTCTTGAATCGTTTACTCGTGCCTCTTGTTGGGTGGACTCTCAGCCGCTTCTTCCGCCGGTTCCATCAAGGTCCCAAACAGGTATTGCTACAGCCCATTCGCTTACTAATTGTTGCGGCTTGTATCCGCTGGTTGCTGCTTGAAGTCGGTCTTCCCCTCATCGGCCGGCAGTTCTGGTCGACGGTCGCAACAGTTCTCACGATCGGCGCCTGCGTGTGGCTCGTGATCCAGTTGAATCGACGAATCGAACTGTACGTTCGCGCTCGCATGCAGAACAGGAATTCATCAGGCGCGGTCTCGGTTCAGCGTCTTCTGCATCGATCCATTGATCTGGTATTCGTGTTTGTCGGCTTCCTGGTGATGCTCCGGCACTTCGGGATAAATCCAACAGCCGCACTAGCCGGTGTCGGCGTTGGCGGAATCGCGATTGCGTTGGCAGCACAGAAAACGCTGGAAAATGTCGTCGGCGGCGTGTCTCTTATTTTAGACGAAGCCGTGCGAGTCGGAGACTTTCTCAAAGTGGGAGACGTTGTCGGAACCGTCGATGATATCGGCCTGCGGTCTATCAGAATCCGCACCTTAGATAGGACGGTAGTGGTTATTCCCAACGGACAGCTTGCGAATATGAATCTCGAGATTATCTCGTCGCGAGACAAATTCTGGTTCCATCCCACAATTACCGTTCGCTACGAGACAACATCGGCGCAGATAAGCTCCATGGCAGATGGCGTTCGAAATCTGCTCGCAAGTCATCCAAACGTCGACACAGATTCGGTTCGCGTGCGCTTCTTTCAAATGGCTAGTTTTTCCCTGAATATTGATGTTTTCGCATATGTATTTGCACGCGATTGGAGTGAGTTTTTGCGAATGCAAGAAGATTTGCTACATGGCGTTATGGCTATCGCACAGCAGTTTGGTGTCCAGTTTGCATTTCCCTCACAAACTATGTATCTCGTAACCGATTCGGGAATGCAGGAACAACCCTCGATAGCTGAAAGACGGCACAGAGCCATCTCAACGTCTCAGTAAATTGCCGCAAGAGTCCAGAAAAATTGTGCGAGGATGATTCTCGAGAAGATCCAAGTCGGCGCTGGCAGACACGACCCTGCGCATCGAGCTATCCGCAGGAATAATTGCGAAACATTTCTAGACACCTCTGAGATTGCAGGGATCAGTGAATTCGAATCCCAGCTTGTCGATATTGCCGCCGGAGTGCCGCTATCGGACCTTCTCAGCCTTCACAAGCGTCTGCGAATCGTGCCCGCAGGTCTTTCGTTTGCAGACCCTTCCGGTTCGCCAGCCATTGGGCTTCACAGGGTTGCGGCTGTACGGGGTGGTCGTTAACTCTTAGCCTTCGGCGGATAATTCTTGAGAAGTTTAGCAACCGCTTTGTTGAGGTTTTTCTCCTGCTTGTCAGGTTTCGCTTTCGTATCTAGGGTTTTGCTGGCCACTCCTCGCCAAACCAGGCTGTGATTTGTGGAGTCGTACATGTCAAGCGCAAGTTGGCCCGTGTATATGGTTGACGTTTGTCCGGTGGTCATTGAGGACCCTCCCATACCGCCGTACCAACCGCCCCGATACCAGCCTCCACCATATCCCCAATCTGTGCTGTACGAATTGAATTGCTTGTCTTGCCCAATCGCAGTCTGATAGCCAATGTAGAGATCGGCCTTATCCGAATCTACCTTACTAAGCCCTTTGGTCGCTAATTGCGCGTCAATCGAAGAAGTGATTTGTTTTGCCACAATGTCATTTATCGGTTGGGCATCTTTGATCGGCACCCACCTATAGGTCTTGAACTTGTTAAAGTCCGCGTTCTTGTCGAAGTTATAACGAACATCTTGCGCGAAGCTGGAAGTAGCGGCTATTAGAAGCACGACAGGAAGAAGCCCAATCTTTTTCATACGACGCTCCACTTGTGATTTCGACAGGCGGCCGAGGCGCATCTCCGTTGGACGATCCCGTGTAAAACACGCTTTGGAGACAGCCTCTCCGGTTGCGAATCTGGAAAGAATTGTAGGCCGTCAAGATCGAGAGAAAACTGGCAAACTTAACAGGCAGAGTCGCTGCAGTTGTGAGTACATCGTCATATATGGGACTAAGAGGAGACGCGTAGGCTCCGATGTTCCGCGCTTAGAGTGCCGACTGCAATCCGACTTGTTGAGTAGCTGAGACTTTTAACAGTTCTCCTACTGGTAGCCCTCCCCATACTTTTGGATTCGTTCAGCGTAGAAAAATCATGTACGGAGCCAACTATGGTTGTCATAAGGCGGGAAATCTGTGTCAGCATTATCTCGCTTCTATTATTTTTCCCCGTCGCTGCACACCCCCAGACTCAAGATCCTACCTCCACGCAAGTTGAGGCTCTGCAAAAACAGCTACAGAGTCTGCAAAATCAGATGGCAGATGTTCAGGCTCAAATCAACAAACTAGCAGCACGCCCAACAGTTCCTGAGCCGGGAAACAGCCTTGCCGCTCAGCAGTCCTCTGACAAGGAACAGGTAGCTGAGGAGTTGAACAAGCAGGTGAAGCGCAGACCAGGCGAGAAAACGGCAACCTATGAGACTTTCTCGCAGGATCCTCAAGCAGCTGCGCGCCTTGACAACGCTCCCCTCGACCCCAATTTTCCGGGCTACTTTCGCCTGCCTGGCACGAAAACTCTCCTGAAAATCGGTGGTTACTTCAAGAGCGACTTCATTCGGGACCTTAGGCCCGCCGGGGACCCTGAGCGTTTCATACCGTCAAGCATTCCCGTGCCTACCAGTGGAGGTGGGACGAATTCGACGGTGTCGGTGCGACCGACTCGGCTGAATCTTGACTTTCTAATTCCCGTTGAAGACCTAGGCAGCGTCAGATTCTTCGTAGAAGGAGATCTCTTCGGTTCCAGTTCGACCACGCCTCGCATGCGTCATGCGTACGCACAGTTCAAAAACTTCCTGATCGGTCAGACATTCTCGAACTTCCAAGATCCGGATTCCGGACCGGACCAACTTGATTTCCAAGGGCCCAATGCGCAGGTCTCGCTCCGCAATCCGCAGTTCCGGTACACCATTCCTCTCGCATCGAAGACGAGTTTCAGACTCGCGCTCGAAAAAGCCTCATCCGACGTAGCGTTTAAAACTCCGGAGTTCAACGCGCAACCCAGTAACCAAGCCCCCGATGGCACGGTGACGCTTCGTCATGAAATGGATTGGGGACACATACAGATATCTGGACTCTTTCGAGATGTGGGAGCCTTCTTGCCGAATGGCGTCCAGGACTCAGTATTTGGATGGGGATTCAACCTAACCGGCTCCGCAAAAACAATTGGGAAAGATACGTTCGTATATCAAGCTGCCTACGGAAACGGCATCGAACGCTATCTGAACGACACGTCTGGTTTGGGCATCGATGCCGCGGTGAAGAGCACGCAAGATCCTCATCTCAGAACTCTGCCTGTGGTTGGCGCATATGGGAGTTATCAGCATTTCTGGGTCGACAGGCTGCGTTCTTCCTTGATGTACGGCTTTGTGCAAGTCGACAACACCATCGTTGAGCCAGGTTCAACGTTCCACCAGAGCAATTACACAGCCGCAAACGTTATCTGGAATGTTTATGGATCGTTGCACCTGGGCACGGAATTTCTTTACGGATGGGTGGTGAAGAAAGACGGCTCCACAGGTAATGCGCCTCGCTTAATGCTAAGTGCCAAATATAACTTTGTAAAAGCTCAAACGACCTCGAAGTGACCTTGCAGTTAGACGTCAGAAATTAGCGCAACAACAACCTTCAAGATGTGGAGGAATTTGATGAGTACCGCAGCAAGCTCACCAAGCATTCGTGTTGATCAATTCTTTACCGCAGCGGAAGCCCGATTTGACCGTTGGCGAAGCCTCTTGGACGCTGCGCGCACTTGGGCAGTCAGAGCAGACAGCGATTCCACTCCGGTACTTGCTGCCTTCCGGGAATTAAGGCAGTGGGAGGACTACTTCGCATATCCTGGTCCGGCTCTCCTTCGCGACTTGGAGGAACGCCTTACGTCTCGCGACGCAACGGGCACCGTTCGACTGGTGCAGTTGATTAATGCCGCTCTTCTCACGCACTCATATCGTAGCAACGCTGCTGATTGGGAAGGGGAAGAACAGACCGCGAGATTTGGGGAGCGTCTTCCAGGGGCCGACGAGTTGCTTCATCGGCCATACTTCGAAGTGCTTGTAGTAACGCCGATGCGCCGGGATGCCTGGCCTGAGATAGCGCAGGAATACAAGACTCTACGCCGCGCGCAAGACAAGTTCATATACGAGTTGGTCTTCGTGGGCAGTGTTGAGGATGCGGTTCTCGCGTCGATCCTGAACGGGAATTTGGAATCGGTTGTGATATCTGATGGCATTCCGTTCGCATCTGCTCACAATGCGCCGGTATTACGTGAGTTTTTGCTGGCCAATCTCGCTCCCAATGCGTTCAGTGCGCGTTCGGGCCAGCAAACTCTGGAGCTCGCCAGAGCACTGAAACAGATTCGGCCGGAACTAGACATTTTCGTTCTGAGTGGAAGCGAAGTAGAGAAAGTGGCTGGAGATCCCGTAGCTGCCGAGTGTATTCGGCGGATCTTCTACCAGGTTGAGGAACCTCTCGAGTTGCACCTTAGCATTCTCGATGCAATTACGGACCGATTTGACACACCCTATTTCGACAATCTGCAGAAGTATGCCCAACGTCCCATGGGCACTTTCCATGCACTGCCGGTAGCACGTGGGAAATCCATCTTCAAGTCGAATTGGATTCGGGATATGGGCAGGTTTTATGGCATGAACCTGTTTCTCGCTGAATCATCGGCTACAACTGGTGGCCTCGACAGCCTGCTGGAGCCCACGGGAAACATCAAAGTTGCACAGGAGAAAGCTGCTAGAGCTTTCGGCGCAGACCATGTGTTTTTCGTCACTAACGGCACTTCCACATCGAACAAGATGGTCGAGCAGGCATTACTCGCGCCTGGTGACATCATGCTGGTTGATCGAAATTGCCACAAGTCACATCACTATGGAGCCGTGCTCGCGGGAGCACTGCCTCTCTATTTGGAAGCCTACCCGCTCACGAAGTTCTCTATGTACGGAGCGGTTCCCCTCCGCTCGATAAAGAAAGCGCTGCTCGAACTGAAAGCGGAGAAAAAGTTGGATAAAGCGCGACTCTTGGTTCTTACGAACTGCACATTCGACGGCCATATCTACAACGTCGAACGCGTTATGGAAGAGTGCCTGGCCATAAAGCCTGACCTGATTTTCCTGTGGGACGAAGCTTGGTTCGGATTCGCGAGATGGAGTCCCTTCTATCGCAGGCGCACGGCCATGGGGGCCGCTGCCATTCTGGAACGCAAGTTTAAGGATCCCGCATATCGCGCCGCGTATGAAGAGCAAAGGAAAAAGTTGGGAGCTGATTTTGATCCCGCGAATCCAGAATTGCTGAAAACTCGACTGCTCGCCGACCCAGACCAGGTGCGCCTGCGTATTTATCAGACAAATTCCACGCACAAATCAATGTCATGCCTGCGGCAGGGCTCGATGGTTTTAGTCAAAGATCAGGATTATCACACCGTAGAAGAGCAGTTCCACGAAGCGGTGTTCACGCATGCTTCTACCTCTCCAAATCTGCAGATCATTGCGTCGATCGACGTAGCGCGTCGGCAGATGGAGTTGGAGGGATATGAACTTGTAAATCGCGCGATCCAGTTGGCTTTGGATGTGCGCCGCGAGGTTAACTCGCACCCGCTCGTCTCAAAGTATTTTCATGTTGCCGGCTCAGACGAGATGATTCCCGAAGAGTTCCGTGCGTCTGGATTTGTAGATTACTTAGTTCCAGGAGTGAACTGGGGAACAGCGGTGAAGTCGTTACGCGAAGACGAAGTCGCGCTCGATGTTACACGGCTCACACTTGTATGCGGCAGTGCCGGGTTCGACGGCACGCAATTCAAGAACCTGCTCGCCGCGGAGTACGACATCCAGCTGAATAAAACCTCTCGCAACAGCGTGTTGCTGCAAACCAACATAAACAACACTCGCAGTGACATCGCCCATCTCCTCAAGGTTCTCGTCACCATTTCGCAGCAAATAGAAGCGAAACTGCAGCGCGGCGGCGCTGAAGCCCAGCAGGCCTTCGCGGCTCGTGTGAAATCACTAATGGATGATGTACCCGATCTTCCGAACTTCACATGCTTTCACAACAGCTTCCGGAAATATCCGGGCAGCGCAACCAGTGAAGGCGACATGCGTTCTGCTTTCTTCGGAGCATACCGCGAGGAACAATGCGATCACGTAAAGCTCTCCAGTCCGGAAATTGATCGACGGCTCAAGGAAGGTCCCGAATTAGTCTCTGCTAATTTCGTGATTCCCTACCCACCGGGATTTCCAATCATGGTTCCGGGGCAAGTGATCAATTGGGAAACGATCGACTTCATGCGAAAGCTGGATGTGAAAGAGATTCACGGTTTCACTGCGGCTCTTGGTCTGAAGCTCCTTAACCCGTCGTATCTCGAAGCTGCAAGTGGTCGAGGCCGCGTCGGCGTGGAGGAACCAAAGCGCGCTGCTGCGTAGTTCCGCCGCTTAGGGGATGGACAGTCTGAGGCAAACGAATCCACCCTGGAGTGCGTTCAGGAGCGTGAAAGTGAATTGATCCGAGCTCGACACGTTCAGCTTACGTGATTCTTCGGGGAAGCCAGAGAGGATTTACTCCAGATGGAATGGCTGGGTAAGCTCTTCGAAAAGTACCCGGAGATGGGTGTCTACCTGGCGATTGGTGTCGGATACCTTTCCGCGCGGATTAAGTTTCGGGGTGTTGGCCTCGGCACCGTCACGTGCTCTTTACTCTCAGGAATTTTAATCGGTAATTTTTTCCGTGTGCCGGTATCTGATCAAGCAAAAGCAATTCTATTCTTGCTTTTCCTTTTTGGAATTGGCTATTCGGTTGGGCCCAGCTTCTTTCGAAACCTCAAAGGCGAAGGATGGCGCTGGGCACTCCTAGCCGTCTTCGTTCCAGTAGTTGGCTTGTTCACTGCATATGGGGTCGCACGCTTCCTGAAGCTTGATCCCGGGCTCTCCGCAGGTTTGCTGTCCGGAGCGTTGACTGAATCGCCTGTAATTGGCACCGCAAGTGAAGCGATTCGAAGCTTGTCTCTCCCGGATGATCAGAAGCAGCTGCTGATAGCGCATATCGCTGTGGCCGATGCAATTTGCTATGTGTTCGGGACGATCGGGCTAATCTGGTGCTGTAGCAGTCTTGGCCCGAAACTTCTGAACATAGACTTGCGGGCAGAATCGAAAGCATTGGAAGCGAAGCTTGGGATCAAACGATCAAAGTTTGGAGTTTCTTCGGGCTGGCAGCCAATTGGAATTCGCGCATACACGATTGCCCAAGATGCGCCGGTCATCGGGAAAACCGTGGCGGTTGCCGAGAAGTCAGTTCCCGGTGCGCGTCTCTTCGTGGAACGAATTCGACGCAATAATGAAATCTTCTCGCCGACAGCAACAGCCGTACTTGAAGCCGGCGACACGGTAGCAGTGCTAGGTCGAACCGAAGTTCTCGTGAAAGTACTCGGTGCGAAATCAAGCGAAGTGCCTGATCCCGAGCTCTTGGAAATTCCGGTTGCTTCCTTTGACCTGTATGTGAGCAGCAAGGTTGTGACCGGTAAAACGCTCCGAGAGTTTGTTGAGACTTTCGAGGAGACCCGAGGCGTTCTTCTCCGCGGAATCATGCGCGGTGAAAAGTCGATACCTATTGGCACAAATGTTGTATTGGAGCGAGGCGATATTCTTCAGGTCACTGGTGTTGAGGAAGCGGTTGAAAAGCTGGCGCCTGTCGTTGGTAGGAAGCTGTCCGCAGTAGAAGAAGCGGACTTCTCCACCCTCGGGATCGCAATATTCATCGGAGTTTTAGTGGGCGCATTAGTAACAGTCCAGGTAGGTCATCTCAGACTGAATTTAGGCACAAGTGTCGGCACGCTTCTCATCGGCTTGATGGTGGGCTGGATGCGTTCCGTGCGGCCGTGGTTCGGACGAATGCCTGATGCTGCTGTCTCATTTATGAAGTCTATTGGTCTGTCAGCGTTTGTGGCGATGATCGGCCTCAAAGCCGGTCCTATTTTTGTTCGTACACTCATGCAATCGGGCTACGCACTGTTCTTTGGCGGTATCGTTGTCACGATCACTCCCCTCATCACAGGTCTCTTTTTCGGACGCTACATTCTCAAACTGAACCCAGTGCTCCTGTTGGGAGGAATCGCAGGAGCTCAGACGATGATTGCCGGTGTTGCCGCAGTGCAGGAGAAGTCGGACAGCTCTGTCTCGACGCTGGGCTACTCATACACCGTAGCGATCGGACATATCCTGCTAACGACTTGGGGAACCGTGATCGTTTACCTAATGACCTAGTCGGTGAAAGCTTGGTCATTTTGCGTGCTCTCTTGCGCCTGTGCGTTCGCGTTTATCAGTAACTTCTCGTTCACATCGCGGCGTCCCATCCATCCCCGAATCGATCAGAAAGGGAAATAAAGATCGTTAATTCCCGCCCTGATAGGTTTGCCAGTTGTTGGGCCTGTCGTTCCTTCTAATCATGGATGTCGCAAGCCGACGTTGAGAGCCACGGTACGGGCAGCTATCCATTGCCACACCCCTTCGTCGCGGAACCTTAAGCAGAGCCGATGTCGCAGGATTGCGTTCCAAAGCATCCAGTGCTCACTTAAGGGCCTTCGTCACTCGTGGCTCTCGGCTTCCTGCTCTCGGTGTTCGTGCGGAGCTGGCCATAACTAGAAGAGGTGACTAAAACGATGTTTACCTGGTTCGCGTCAACCCTCCGGCAATACCCGGAGATCGCCATCTTTCTCGTTCTCGCACTGGGTTACTATTTCGGGAAATTCCAATTCCGCGGTCTCGGTCTGGGATCGGTCACTGCGACCCTATTGTCGGGTGTGATTATCGGTCAGATCGGGATTACCATTTCGCAACCCTTGAAGGCATTTGCCTTCCTTATGTTTCTGTTTGCAGTTGGCTATGGTGTTGGACCGCAGTTCGTGCGCGGAGTCGCCAAGGATGGTGTGCCGCAAGCCATTTTTTCAGTGGTGCAATGTGTGCTCTGTCTGTTGGTGCCGATCGTCATCGTGAAGGTCGTGGGCTATGACCTCGGCTATGCTGCAGGCCTTTACTCGGGATCGCAAACCATCTCCGCAGCGATGGGGCTCTCAACCGACGCCATCAATCGACTGGGCCTCGCCGGCGACCAGGTTAAAGCGCTACTGGACTCGATGCCAATTGCTTATGCCGTGAGCTACATCTTTGGCACAGTTGGCTCGGCAATCGTCATCGCCTTGCTGGGGCCTGCGCTGCTTCGATTCGATCTTGCTGCCGCCTGCAAAGATTATGAGGAGAAGTTTGGCGGGACCAAGGAAGTTGGAGGAGCGGGCACTGCCTGGCACCGATGGGAAGTACGGGCATTCCGCGTTTACGCGAGCAGTAGGATCAATGGTCTGCGGGCTGCGGAAGCCGAGGCACTGGTTCCGAACGCACGCGTTTTTGTACTGCGCCTGCGTCGCAACGGAGTGATTGAGGAAGCAACTGCAGACACGGTACTGCGCGAAGGCGATGTGGTGGCCGTCGTAGGTGCTCGTGAAGTGCTGGTAAACCTTATCGCCGAGCGCGCAAAGTTGGCTGCGGTCGCAGGCGGTCGCGAAACGTTCGGGAACGTCGTTGCTGAAAGCCCGCTGGAGGTTGACGATCGCGAATTGCTGGCCGTTCCGGTTGAGGGCGTCGACGTTTATGTGACCAACAAGGACGTGGATGGTAAGACGCTTACTGAGCTTGCCCAGCAATCCGGCGCCCGGGGCGTTTTCCTGCGGAAAATCACGCGCGGCGCAGTGGCTACGTCTATTCCTATCCTGCCGAATACCAAGATATTCCGAGGCGACATCCTCAGCATGGTGGGACGCACTCAGGATACTGGCGCAGCTATCAAGATGGTGGGCGTTCCCGATCGGGCAACCGATATCGCTGATGTTGCCTTCATCGGCGCGGGAATCGTAGTCGGTGCTTTGATCGGCGCGCTGGTCTGGAAGGTCGCGGGTATACCCCTGACCCTTTCGACGGCCGGCGGCGCTCTCATTTCCGGACTCATTTGCGGATGGCTCCGCTCGGTGCGCCCCACGTTTGGCCGCATTCCCTCCTCAACTGTGTGGTTCATGAACTCCGTCGGCTTGAACATTTTCATCGCCATAGTTGGCATCTCGGCAGGTCCGGGTTTCGTTAACGGCCTGCGGACGCAAGGCATCAGCCTATTTCTATGGGGAGCGGTGGCGACGACCGTGCCTCTTATCCTGGGTATGTACATCGGCAAGTACCTGTTTCGCTTCCACGACGCAATTTTGCTTGGCATTGTCTCCGGTGCGCGCACGACAACGGCTTCACTCGGCCTGGTCTGTGATATTGGGAAGAGCCAGGTTCCCGCTTTGGGATACACAGTTACTTATGCTGTAGGAAATACATTCCTTACCATTTGGGGCATGGTGTTGATCGTGCTCTTAACCTTCGGATCTTCGAGATAACAATCAGGAGAAAATCATGGAGCTTTTGGACCTCCACAAGTTTGAGACGTTGAGTCCGTTCGAGATCAAAGATGAGCTGATCAAACTCGCCAAGAAAGCTTCGCGCACGACACAATCAGCATTCCTCAACGCCGGCCGAGGCAACCCAAACTGGATCGCAACCACTCCGCGTGAAGGTTATTTCTTGCTCGGCCAGTTCGCAGTCGAGGAGAGCAAACGTGTAATGGAGCATCCTGCAGGTCTTGGCGGAATGCCACAGGCGCAAGGCATCAATGGCCGTCTCGAAGCATGGCTCGCGAAACACAAAGACATGCCCGGAGCCGCCTTTCTGTCGTCGGTGGTGACATTCGCCGTAAAGAAATTCGGATTCGCGCCCGACGCCTTCGTCCACGAGCTTGTGGATTCGATCATCGGCGACAACTATCCCGTTCCTGACCGAATGCTCGTCCACAACGAGCGCATTGTGCACGAGTACCTGATGTGGGCTGTATGCGGAGATCCGGTGCCAGCCGGCAAATTCGATCTATTCGCGGTCGAAGGCGGAACCGCCGCAATGTGCTACATCTTCAAATCGCTCAAAAACAATCGTCTGCTGCGGCCCGGCGATACGATCGCGCTAGGCACACCAATCTTCACACCTTATCTCGAGCTGCCGCATCTCGAAGATTATGGATTGCACTTCGTCACCATCGCGGCTCCGCAAGAAAACCGTTTCCAATTCACGGACGCAGAGCTCAAGAAACTCGAGGATCCCAAGATCAAGGCATTCTTCCTCGTCAACCCGGGCAATCCCACGGGCGTTGCGCTGAGCCGTGAAGTGATCGGGAAGATTGCGAATATAGTGAAGACAAAGCGTCCTGATCTCTTGCTGTTGACCGATGACGTCTACGGTACCTTTGTCGAGAACTTCCGATCCTTACTCGGCGAGCTGCCGCACAACACAATCGGTGTCTACTCGTATTCGAAATATGTCGGCTGTACAGGATGGCGCCTTGGAGTCATTGCGATCCACGAAGACAACATCTTCGACAAGGCGATTGCGAAGCTTCCCGAAGCGGAACTCAAGGCACTCGACAAACGCTACGGGGCCCTCACACTGGAGCCGCGCAAGATCAAATTTATCGATCGCATCGTGGCCGATAGTCGCGACGTCGCACTCAACCATACCGCCGGCCTTGCGCTGCCTCAGCAGGTGATGATGAGCATGTTCTCCTTGGCCGAGCTGATGGACACCTCCAAGCAATATCAAAAGGCATGCATGGAAATCTTGCACCGGCGTGCCTGGGCGCTCATAGGAGGGCTGGGCTTGCAGCTCACGCCGAACCCGCTGTACGACGCCTACTACGGCTTAATCGACTTCGAGTTCTGGGCGCGCAAGAACATCGGGGAAGAAGCGGTTGAGTATCTCAAGAAGAACGTGCACCCGCTCGACCTCGCTTTCAGGCTGGCCGAAGATCGCGGGATCGTCTTGCTGAACGGAAGCGGCTTCGAAGCGCCGGACTGGTCGTTGCGTGTCTCTCTGGCCAATTTGGATGACGAGGTCTACGAGGAGATCGGGCGCGGAGTTCGATCGATCGCGCGCGGCTATCGAGATGCATTTGAGGCAGCGAAGCGAGCTGAGCGAGCGCAGAAAGCCGTCGCATAGCGGCCGCGTGAACCGCCAAGAGATGGAGAAAGGCGTGGTAGTTAACCGCGCCTTTTTCCATGTCGCCACACTCCCCTAACTCACTCAAAATCGGTAACAGTGAATTTATCAGCGAAATTAACAATGAAGTTTTAAAATCGCGCCTTGCCAACGATAAACAATTTCCTCTGACTCCCTACGCGGTAATTGCTTGTACCAACTTACGTTTTCTTGAGTCTGCCACACAACAGTGAATACCATTGTATTAACAGTGAATTGCTCAAAAGAGAATCTCAATAGGCCCATTCGAAGATGAAGTGCTTCCCACTGTGGGATCGCGAGCCGAGACAACTTTTATTGATTTTATGTTGCGATTCGCGGTACTAGCGAACTAGGTTCGCTATGGAGAGAAGCAGACGCCGAACAAATTAAGAGCTGTTTGGTTCAGTAAAGCAACCCCTCGGAGCCACATCCCAGTTCCCTGCCCCAGCGGCCACGTTGGCTTCATCCCTCTATTATTTTTGCTTTCTTATCCACATTATTCAGGCTTGCCTATCCACGAGTACTGCCATCCGACGGAAACGTTTTGGAATTTCCCGCCGTACCTCACATATGCACCCCTGCTGTAGCTGAACTTGAGAGACTGATGGACACTGACCGGGACGGAAGCCGTCGCTCCTATTCGGGAATTCGACTGCAGGCTTACCGGGTTTTCAATTGCGTTGATGCTGGTTGTTCCTCCCCGCCAGAAGTTGCTGTCTAAGGATGCCCAAAGACGGGGACGCACATCGTAGCTCAAGTGTCCCTCGAAGGCTCCCACAGGTTTTTGTGTCTGTGTGTTGGTGCCGGCGGAAAAATGGTTTCGGGAAAAAAAGTCGTGGTTGGCCGTGAAAAACACCGCTCCCCCATAAGCATCCACGATCCAATGTCCCCATCGCCGTGAAAGGCCGAGTTCCGGTTTGAAAACCCAGCGGTTCCCGCCTGGATTGATCAGCTTGGTCGGATCATACTGGCCTGTGGGCGCAACTACTTTAAGGCTCGCGCCGATTAAGGTTTTTTGCTTCCAAGCTCGAAACTTGGGCGCGGCGAGAGCCGGCCCGCCCTTGAGATTCACTGAGAATCGAAAAATTGTATCTACCAGGCCAGAACGATAGGCATTTTGTTCCGCGTCAGCCACCTTGCCGGTGAAGTTACCCACGGCGTAAGGAAGTGAGGCGGTGGCGTTTGCAGATCGTCCAAAGAAATTGAGGGCGTGATAGAAGCTGAGTGTGGAGATGTAGATCCGGCCGCTGGAGTCTGTGATCGGCACCGCACCCTCGAACAGTACGTCGCCATCAAAAAAGGAACTTGTGAGAACGATTGCATTCGAGTGAGTGGGAGTGATTACGTACGCGCGCGGGACTAGATCCTGTGCGAATAACAAGCCAACAGACGCAAGTATCATCGCTGCAACGAGTGTGAGTCGAAGGCGCATCTGGGAACCTAACCAAAGCGCCTCAAACTGACCTCGCCGCTGTGGCACGAGGACGCCGCCCGCGGGCTATTCGGTTAGCCAGTGCCCGAGCGAGGCTGTAAGGAACCGTGATTAAGACAGGGCCGAGTATGATGGCGGCGGCGGGATGGATTTCGCGAAAGATTAGCCACTGAGAAAGAATGTCGAGGAGAATCGCGATCGCCACTAGGTCGCGAACATCGGCCAAAGCGGTTCGGAGGGCATGCCCCCGATGCGAGGCGTGGAGAGCGAGAATCGTCAGAAACGGAGGCAGATTCGCATGAACATCTTTTATGCCATACCGAACGCCAAGAATAACCGCGACCGTCGGCTGCACGATGAACCTAAACTTGCCGGCGCCCGTCAGACGAGCGGCTAAATCCTCAAAGAATTGTCTAGTGAATAAATAGGGGTCGCCTGTCTGTGCGAGTCTTCGAATAGCGCCTGGCAACGAACTCAACAGCACCACAGCAACAATCGCAAATAAGATCGAGCTGCGGGAAAGTTTCATGGGAGTTAACGTCGAATTGCCGACCTCCTACTGTTGCCATCCTCCGCCTAACGCTCCATACAACTGCACCAATGACAGACGCTCGTTCAGCTGCGCCTGGGCCAAGGTAAGTTGCGCTGCAAAATAACGAGTGTCGCTGTCAAGAACTTCGAGGTAGCTGGTCACACCGCCCGAATAGCGGGATTGTGATAAAGCAGTAGCATCCTGCGCAGAGCGCGTGAGCAAGTCCTGCTGTTCACGAAACTCCTGGTCCTTTCTATAGCCAATAAGTGCATCGGACACTTCGCGAAACGCCTCTTGGATCGCTTGCTGATAAGCCAAGAGAAGTTCTTCTTTCTGGGCCTCTGCCAATCTCACTCCCGATTTGAGTCTGCCACCTTCGAAGATGGGTTGCAGTAGTTGTCCTCCGAAGTTCCATGTTCCGGCAGGACCGGTAAAGAGGCTGGTCAGTGCCGAGCTTTGATATCCGGCCGTCGCCGTCAACGTGATCTGTGGAAAATATGCTGCCTTTGCAACTCCAATGCGCGCGTTGGCGGCAACCAGAGACTGTTCTGCCGCCTGGATATCGGCTCTTCGCTCGAGCAGAGATGAAGGAAGGCCGGCAGGCACTACTGGTGGAAAGCTATTTTCCAGGAGCGTTTTTCCACGCGGAATTGCCTGGGGGTTCTTCCCGATCAGAATGCTGATAAAATTCTCCTGCTGCTCAATCCTTCGTTCCAAATCAGGAATGTTCCCAGCCGCATCATAAACTAATTGTTCCGATTGCCTGACATCCAGCATGGATGTCACACCACCGGCGGCGCGAATCTTCACCAGTCGCAGCGAATCCTGGCGAGATGCAAGCGCATGCCTGGAGATCTCCATCTCCAGGTCCAACTCACGGAGTTGGAAATACGCGGAGGCCACGCTGCGAACGAGACTGGTGATAACCGCCCGCTTGCCCCATTCGCTGGACAATAATTGGGCCCGTGCCGCCTCCGTCGCCCTGCGATACTTTCCCCAAAAATCCAGCTCCCAGAACATCGACAGATTTACGCTGTTGGCGCTGGTTTCGAAGGGCGGAAAGGTCTTAGTTCGCGGGAGGCGCTGGTTAGCAGCCGCGGCTCCGCCCGTGATCGTTGGGAATTGGTCGGCACGTGTGATGCCGAGCACGGCTTGCGCTTGAAGGATGCGCGCGGCAGCGATCCGCACGTCGTAGTTGTCTGCTAACGCTGTCCGGACCAATGATTGCAGCTGCTCGTCCTGGAAGAGCGTCCACCACTTCTCATCGCCGAGCGACGCGGTGCTCGTCTTGTCGGCATCAGGAGAAAGTCCGCGATATACATCCGGAACTGCAACCTGCGGCCGCTTGTAATTCGGCCCCACTGCGCAACCAGCAAGAAAAATTACGAGCACGATCCAACTCTTGCGGATCATCCTACAGTGCCTCCTCATCGTCTAAGCCGCCGCTATTTTGACCTCAGGAGGTGCGGTTTCCTTCGTCTTTTCTCTGCGGTGCGACAGGCGTTCGACCACGTCAAAGCTGACCGGAATCAGGAAAATACCCAATGCTGAAGCAGCGAGCATGCCTCCGATAACGCAGGTACCCAGTACCTGTCGGGAGATTCCTCCGGCTCCGACTGCTGTCCACAACGGCACACAGCCAAGAATGAAGGCGAAAGACGTCATTAGGATCGGGCGCAGACGCAACTTGGCTCCGATCAATGCGGCCTCTTCGGCAGACTTTCCTTTGTCGTATTCGAGCTTGGCGAACTCAACGATCAGGATGGCGTTCTTTGCCGCCAGACCGATGAGCATGACTAGCCCGATCTGCGCATACACGTTGTTTTCAAGGTGACGCGCCCAGAGGGTCACGAAAGCTCCAAAAACAGCGATCGGCGTACCCAGCAGCACGCTGAATGGGAGTGACCAGCTCTCATACTGCGCCGCCATGATCAGAAAAACGACGAAGAAGGCCAGACCAAAGATCGTAGCCGGCGAGACACCCTGCGCAGCCTTTTGCTCCTGATACGACATGCCCATGTAGTCGAAGCCCATCTGGCTGGGCATCGACTTGCTGAAGACGTCTTCCAGCGCCGCCATTGCCTGCGCTGAGCTGTATCCGGCTGCAGCCGCCGCGTTCACCTGCACGCAGTTGAAAAGGTTGTAGCGCATCATGAACTCAGCGCCGCTGCGCGGATATGTGCTGGTTAGAGTACTCAAGGGAACCATCGCACCGGCAGCATTCCTCACGTGGAATTTGCCGACATTTTCCGCGTTCGTACGGAAGTCACCGTCGGCCTGCACGTACACCTGCCATTGCAGACCAAAGCGATTGAAGTAATTAATCAGCGCTCCGCCCATGAAGGTCTGCACTGTCTCGTACAGGTTGCTGAGTTGGATCTGCTCCGTCATCGCCTTTGCGTTGTCAACTTTTATGCCCACCTGCGGCACGCCAAACAGCGCGGTCGTCATCACGCCCCCCAACTCCGGACGCTTGCGCGCTTCAGCCACAAACAGCTTCGCGTTCCTTGCAAGAAAATCAACGCCGCTTCCTGACCGGTCTTCCAGGATGAAAGTTGCTCCCCCAGAAGTTCCCACACCGGGAATCGCAGGAGGCGGAAACGAGAAGGCAACGCCGGATGAGACTTTTGAGAGCGCCTTTTGCAGGTGGGCCTTAATTCCTTCGTACCGCAACTCCGGGGTCTTACGCTCTTTCCAGTCTTTCAGCGAGACGAAGAAGAATGAACTGTAAGTAGCATTAACACCACTCAACATGCTATATCCCATTATGGAACTGACATACTCGACGCCGGGAGTTTCCATAAGGGCTTTCTCCACTTCCCTGGCAGCTTCCGAGGAACGCTGGAGTGAGGACGCTTCCGGCAGTTGCAAACCGGCATAGATGTAGCCCTGGTCTTCATCGGGGAGGAAGCTCTTGGGGATACTCTTGCCAAAATACCCGGCAGCCAGAGTCAGCGCGCCCAGCATCAGAAATGCAATAGCGGCTTTGCGGATGAGGTGTGCGCACCAGCTCACATAACCATCGGTAGCTCGACCAAAGACTCGATTGAACCAACGGAAGAAGGCGCCTATCGGACCTCGTGTCTGCTTTCTGGGACGTAGCAGCATGGCAGACAGCGCAGGGCTGAGGGTGAGTGCGTTAAAGGCCGAAATGATTACTGAAACCGCGATCGTAACCGCAAACTGCTTGTAAAGCTGGCCCGTGATGCCGGGAACAAATGCGGTGGGCACAAAGACCGCAGCCAGAATCAGTGCGATGGCTATGACTGGCCCCGAGACTTCCTCCATTGCCTTAACGGTTGCATCGTGAGGCGTCATACCATGCTCAATGTGGTGTTCGACGGCCTCTACCACAACAATGGCATCATCGACGACTAATCCAATCGCCAACACCAACCCGAAGAGTGAGAGAGTGTTGATAGAAAATCCCAGCAGGGGAAAGACAGCGAACGTTCCAATCAGGGAAACAGGAACTGCGAGCAGTGGAATGAGCGTGGCCCGAACACCTTGGAGAAAGATGTAGACAACGATAATGACGAGGACTAAGGCCTCAATCAGTGTCTTGTAAATTTCGTGGATGCCCTCACTGACGGCGAGAGTTGTGTCGAGGGCAACGATGTAATCCAGTCCTTGAGGAAACCTGCCTTTTGCTTCATCCATCAGCTTGAGGACGGCAGCTCGCGTGGTTAGAGCGTTGCTTCCAGGAGTCAGGTACAGTGCGATCAGTGCTGCGGGCTGAGCCGGTTTCTTCTCGTCTGCAACCGCCAGCCGTGCCAGATAGGAGTAGTATTGCGATCCCAATTCAACTCGCGCTACATCTTTCAAGCGCAACAGTGAACCATCGGCCTGAGCTCGAACGACGATTTCATTAAACTCTTCAACCGTCGGCAGCCGCCCGGGAGCCCGAACGTTGTAAGTGAATTGCTGTCCTGAAGGAACAGGTTCTCCACCGATCTGTCCTGCAGGATTGACCTTGTTTTGCGCCTTAACCGCACTGGTGATGTCGGACACCGTAACGCCGAGTCTCGCCAGCCGGTCGGGATTTACCCAAATGCGCATTGCATACGGACCTGCTCCGAAGATCTGAACTTGCGAGACACCCGAAATGCGTGTGAGCGCATACTGGAGATTGATGGTTGCGTAATTCGCCAGGAAGATGTTGTCGTACGTACCGCTCGGCGAATAGAGATCGAGCAGCATGAAAGGCGCCGTAGTACCGGGCTGCACGATCACTCCTTGCTGCACGACCTCACTTGGCAATTGGGAGTTGGCCTGTCCGGTGCGCATCTGCGCCAGGATCTGGTCGGTATTAACGTCTGTGCCGAGTTTGAAATCTACGTACAGACTGCTTCCGCCTCCCGAACTGGCACTCAGCGAATACATGTAATTCATGCCGCTGACGCCGGACATCTGCTGCTCAATTGGAGTCGCGACCGATTCAGCAATGGTCTGCGAGTCCGCTCCGGGATACGTAGCTCTCACTTGGATCATTGGGTCGGCGATATTCGGAAACTGCGCCGTTGGCAGGCCGAGCATCGCGACGATGCCGATCACGACCATCAGGATTGCGATCACAATGGCGACGATGGGCCGAT
>Ga0126371_10001133_pt1 | contig 22389 bp, 16 predicted proteins | sample PanSoiMetaPlot_4_FD_110145 | JGI IMG/M metagenome (GOLD analysis project Ga0126371, IMG submission 110145) | Tropical forest soil microbial communities from Panama - MetaG Plot_4 | ecosystem: Environmental > Terrestrial > Soil > Tropical forest > Bulk soil | place: Panama | collected 2016-02-17 | reverse complement strand
CGAAAGTGTCGAATTAGTGAAGCGCGCGCACAAAAGTTCCGCCGCTGCTTTCGTCAACGCAGTCCTGCGCAAACTATCAACTTTTCACCTGTGTGCCCCTGTGTCCACTGTGGTGGATTGCTCTCCGCAAGTTCTAGGCGAATCGTACGCCCATCCCCTGTGGCTGATAGAACGTTGGACGAAGCAGTACGGCCTGGAAGCAGCGCAGAAGATCTGTCAGCACGACCAATCGATTCCGGACACAACTCTTCGCCTGCGCTCGCCAAATGCAGAAACGGAATTGGCCGCACAAGGAATCTCGCTGGCTCCCGGCAGTTTTCTTATTTCAGCTCGACGCCTGGTATCCGGGGATGTCACCAAAACCGAGCCCTTCCTTGCTGGCCGCGCAGTCATTCAGGACGAAGGCTCACAGATAGTCGCGGCTCTCGTCGGCTCCGGGCACGAGCAAATCCTGGATTGCTGCGCCGCCCCCGGGGGCAAGACATTGGCGATCGCCGATCAGAATCCCGGGGCCGCTATTACGGCTGTGGAAATCCACCCGCATCGCGTGGGCTTGATGCGAAAGCTGCTCCGCGAAGACGCCCAACGAATCCGAATCCTGACCGCCGACGCGCGTCATCTCCCGTTTAACCAACAATTCGACCGCATCCTGGTCGATGCCCCCTGTTCCGGCACCGGCACCCTCGCTCGCAATCCGGAAATCAAATGGCGCCTGAGACGGGAAGATCTCGGCGAACTGCACGATCGCCAACTCGCGATCCTGCGCTCCGCGGCCCAGCACTTGAAACCCGGGGGCCGGGTCATCTATTCCACCTGTTCTCTGGAGAAAGAAGAGAATGAAGACGTGGTCGAGAAGGTGTTAAACGATGATCCGCGCCTTCAACGCCGAGACTGTCGCGAAGAACTCGACCACCTGAAGGCCACAGGAACCCTCGCCTGGGCCGACCCGATCTCACTCACGAGCGGTCCGTACCTCCGCACCATTCCCGGTGTTCACCCCTGTGACGGCTTCTTCGCCGCGCTACTCGAACAAAGGTAAAGGTCAATCAAACATCGCGGTGGGTACGCCCACTTTGGGCCGAAGTTGCCAAAATTGAGGATTTCGAGCAAAGCGTGGTTCGCAGAAAGCGCACCGCTGCTGCCTGTTTTATGCCCGATTCTTGAGAAGGCCTAGAAAGGCCGTGCGACCAGCACGTACACCAGCACCACGATACAGAGCGTCAACAGGAGCAGCGAGACCTTCTCCATTTTCAAAGTGTCTTTGCGCTTCGTGGAATCCCCTGTCATGCCCCTAGTTTCCACTGAAACGCCGTGATTGAAAATGGCTCCACCGTGGCTGGCACGCGGGTAACGTGTCCAAAGTACTCAAGCCGCACCCATGCCAGGGCAGGTCGAGGCTGACCCAAAAAATTCCCTGTGCTCCCCCATGTTCTCTGTGGTAGTTCTTTTACTCCACATTGATGGACCGTTTCGCCGCCAACACGCTTCGTACCCTCGGCATCATCGCCGTCGCGATCTGTGTGATGCTTGCCTCCGGCGTGCTGCTGTTGCTCGGCCTGTGCTTTGCCTCATTCTCAAAGATGGGTACAGGCCACTCGAATCCCGGGGAGGACCTTTTCGTCGGAGGCTTCTTTCTCGCTGCGCTCGCCGTACTTATCGGAGGCATTTTCGCGATCGCCTCTTTAGCACGCGGCTACATGCGCGACCCGAATCGCCCCGTCGACGAACCTCGTCCACGCCTCATGCCCACCTCCACCGAAATCTCCGAACAATTCAAAGAGCTTCTGCCGCCTCGCCCCCAACCTCGCGAGATCGACGCCGCCACGCATCTTTCTCCCGCCAGTTCAACCGCAATTCAATACCTCGCAATAGCCATCGCCGCAAAAGTCACGTCCGAAGTCCTCCTGGGCATTGTGGGATGGTATGGTTCCCTCGGCGTGAGCAGCGCACCGTTCCCCCTGTACCGCCTCGGCTTCACGGCCTGGGGACTCGCGGCCATCGCCCCACACCTCGTGCTTCTTTACGCGCTGGCTCGCCGTCCGAGCCGGACCGCCTTCTCTTATGCGCTCATCATTCCCTCGGTCCACATCCTGTTCGGCCTCTTCGGTCATTCTGCTTTCCTTGCCTTTATCCTCCGTGCCGGCCAAGTCGCCGCCCCACTTCTCACGATATTCCCGTGGATTCTCGACATCCTGATCCTCTATCTCGCGTGGAAGGCGATCCGCCTCAGCGGTCTCCTCCCCGATCCAGTTCGCCTGATCGTAGCTGCAGTAGTGATCTTCCTCTACACAGTTTCATTGCCTCTTCTAGTCCTGCTCCTGAATTATCTGAATCGCTGATCGTAGTATCGGTGGGGTTTGTCCCCAGTTCCAACAGATCCTGAGCGCAGTCAAGGCATCCCTGCGCTGTGACGTACGCCGATGTTAGTCCCTGATTCCTCTATGGCTCCTCTGTTAGGTGAGAGATTTTCTCCTGCCCTCTTCCCCGAATCGCGCATACTGCATTAAGCTTCCGTCCCGAGTCTTCTCATGGCCAAAACCCGTCCGTATCTCTTCTACGACGTCACACTGACCATCTGCTCGACGTGTTACCGCAAGCTAGAAGGCAAAACAGTCTTCCAAGACGACAAAGTCTTCCTCCTGAAGCGCTGCCCCGACCACGGCTCCGAAAGAGTCCTCATCGCCGATGACGTCGATTACTATCGCCGCTGCCGCGAGGTTTTCATCAAGCCCCCCGAGATGCCGCTGGTTTACAACACCCCAGTCAAATGGGGATGCCCATACGACTGCGGCCTCTGCACCGACCACGAGCAACACTCCTGCTTGACACTGGTCGAGATCTGCGACTACTGCAACCTCCGCTGCCCCGTCTGCTATGCCGAAAGCGGCCCAGAGCGCAAGCAATTCCGCACTCTCGATCAAATAGAAAAAATGCTGGACGCGGTAGTCCGCAATGAAGGGCATCCCGACGTAGTCCAACTGTCCGGCGGAGAACCCACAGTCCATCCCAGTTTTTTTGAGATCGTGGAGATGGCCAAGGCTCGCCCGATCAGGCACCTGATGGTCAACACCAATGGCGTCCGGATTGCCGAGGAAGAAGATTTCGTAAAGCGCCTTGCAGAAGTGAAGGAAGACTTCGAAGTCTACCTGCAGTTCGATTCCTTCGAACGCGATCCCCTGATGCAACTCCGCGGGGCCGACCTCAGACGCATCCGCGAACAAGCAATCGAACATCTGAATCGCTACAACATCTCGACGAACTTGGTCGGCACGCTGAAGAAGGGATGAAGCGACCACGAAATCGGTAAAACGATTGACTACGCGCTAATGCAACCATGCGTCCGCGGAGTAACGTTCCAGCCGATTCAAGATGCCGGCCGCATAGATTGTGTAGGGACGGACGCCTTCGTCCGTCCCGCTGACCCTGAGCGAATTGAAAGGGAGGCGTGCGACAGCGGAAAGAGCGCGATAACTGGAGGCAGCGCGCGTAGCTTCAATCCCAGCACCGACCGTCTCACCCTGACCGAAGTCCGGCGCAAAATCCTCGAGCAAACGAATGTCTTCAAAGCTGAAGACGTGATTCCCGTCCCCTGCCATCCCGACTCGCTGGCAATGGCCTACGCCCTGAAACTGAACGGCAAAGTCACTCCGCTTACGAGCTTAATCCCGCCCGAAGTGCTGATCAACGGAGCTGCCAACACAATTTTGTACGAACAAGAACTCGCAGTCCGCGAAGGCCTCTTCAAACTCTTCGCCACAAACCACAGTCCCCAATCCCAAGCGGGCACGCTCCGCGAATTACTCTGCTGCCTCCCCCAAGTCCTAGTGCCCGACAGCATCACCTATGACAACATCTTTCGGGTAATCATCATGCAATTCATTGACGCCCACTCGTTCGATGTCCGCAGTGTTAAGAAAACTTGCGTCCACATCGTTCATCCCGATGGTCGCATTATTCCGTTTGACACCTACAACCTCTTTTACCGCGACAACTTGGAACAAACCCGATTGGCCCCGCTACGAAGGCAGGCGGAAGCAGGGCTGGAAGTGAGCGATGGCTGGCCAGCCCGCCACGATTGAACAGCGCTGGCCAAATCAGAGCAACCTCCTTGAGCGGCTTTGGCCATAATTCATCTGCGTATCGAAAATACTACTGATCTTTTCTTCCTGAGATTCTCGTTAGGTCAACAGTGACTACCGCCGGAAGGTTTGTGCCATCCGGCAGCACAAGTGCCTGCTCGACCGCGTAGCCCCCACGCATGCCATCGACAAACACCAGGGAGAAGCTTGTCTGCCTAACCAGCGTTCCGGATTCGTAGACGCTGAAGGTTGCAGTGCCAGTGCAGTCCGAGTGTACGGTCCATGTCCCAAGAAGCGTTTCGGTCGCAAACCCACCGCCTACATTCCGTGACTCGCCTCCAGAGAGATTTCCCTCGGCATCGGCTGTGACTCTCCCAACGGCTGCTCCCAACACAGCTCCCGTAGGTGGCAGCAGTGATCCAGCCAGCTTGAATCCGTAACTCCCCGCGGCCTTCGCAGTTGAGCAGGTCTCGCCGATTGCGGCTGGCATTGCGAGCGCGAGCACTAAAGCAAGGATCGCGACGTTAGAAATTCGAACGGTTGTGCGGTTCATAGTCAGTCTCCTTAATGGAAATTTCGCATCTCTGTAGGCGGCACTATGCGGTGTGCGCGCGAACATCGATGATGGCCGGCATAATGCGCGCAACGAAGACGAGGGCACAATCCTCTGGGTCTCCTTTTGTTTGCTCATCTTTCTATCCCAAGAAATGTTCACCTGGATGAACGCCGCCGAGGTAAGTGGTAAACTCCGCCCTGCTGAAGGTCTGTATGGTTGCGTCAGCCTTAGTCCCAAAAACAATTCGCTTCGACGTTTTCGAGCTGGATGTGCGCGCAGGCGAACTGCGCAAAAACGGCGTCCGGATCAAGCTTCAGGACCAACCGCTCCATATCCTGGAGGTGCTGCTTGAACGACGTGGTGACGTAGTTACACGAGACGAACTTCAACAACGCCTGTGGCCGTCCGATACCTTCGTCGATTTTGAGCATGGCCTCTACAACGCGATTAAACGAGTGCGTGAAGCCTTAGGGGACTGCGCGGAGAAGCCTCGATTCATCGAAACGCTTTCGAAGCGTGGCTACCGATTCATCGGCACCGTTAAGCACCCAGAAACAGTGGCTGCCTCTGTTCCCGCCGCAGCGGATTCGATTGCTGTCCTCCCGTTTGTCAACTTGAGCTCGGATCGCGAGAACGAGTTCTTCGCCGACGGCATCACTGAGGAGATCATCAACGCTTTAGCACAGATCGGGCAGCTTCGTGTGGTGGCACGAAGTTCTGCCTTTTCGTTCAAGGGAAAACACATCGATCCGCGCGCCGTCGGGCAGCAACTTAGTGTGAGGAAAATCCTTGAAGGAAGCGTGCGTAGGGCGGACAACCGGCTACGTATTACGGCTCAGCTTATCGATGTTGAGAACGGTTACCACCTTTGGTCAGAGCGATATGACCGGGAAATGAAAGATGTGTTCGAGATCCAGGATGAGATCGCCAGGTCCATTGCCGAACGGCTGAAGATCACATCCGCCGGAATCGACGAAGGGCCGCTGGTCAAGGCTGGCACTCAGAATGTGGAGGCCTATCAACTGTATGCCAAGGGGCGTGCATTGCTGTATAGGCGCGGCGGAGCAATTTTACGTGCAGTTCAGTGCTTTGAGCGGACTGTTGCGATCGACTCCGACTACGCGTTGGCTTGGGCAGGGCTAGCGGATTCATACACAACCCTCGGTTACTACGGCCTTGCCCGGCCGGACGCCAGTATGCCAAAGGGAATGGAGGCTGCGCGACGAGCAGTTGCGCTTGATCAGTCGCTCGCCGAGGCCCACAATGCGTTGGCGATGGCCTCATTGATGGGTACCTGGGACAAAGCGCAGGCCGAACGGGAATTCCTGCAGGCTATCAAGCTGAATCCTACTTATATCCAGGCACGCGACTGGTATGGATTGTTTTACCTGCAGTTGGCCGAAGGCAGGCTGGACGAAGGCGCCGAGGAAGCCAAGCTCGCATTGGTCTCGGATCCACTCTCAAGTTACGCACATGCAATCTGCGGCTTGACCTGCGTATTAGCGGGCAGAGAGGCGGAAGGTATCCAGACGTCGCGGCGGGCAGTTGACTTAGATCCCGACTCGTATTTGGCTCGAATCATCCTACAAGTAGTTCTGCATGTGGGCGGCAAATTCGAGGAGTCAGTTAATGTCGGTGAGTCGGCGTTAGCCATGTCCGGTCGCCATTCCTGGTCCATGGCAACACTCGCGGTGTGCCTTGCAGATCTGGGTAAGCGTGCGGAAGCGGATGCCGTTTTCGACGAGATGCTGGCCCGTGGTCGCCGCCAGTATGTTTCTCCTGCAATGTTGGCCCTTGCAGCCTCGGGAGCCGGCCGTGATGATGAGGCCATTGCGCTTGCTCGCGAGGCATATGAACGACGCGATCCGCATTGCCAGTTTTTTCTGTCTCGGCATTTCTATCTTCCCCGCCGCCTCTATGCAGATTCGAGATTTTGCGAGATTGCCGATCAGATGGCACCGTAGGGGAAAAAATGCCGTCCTGACTTTGGTGCACATTCCTCCCTTCCTGTTCCCGCCCCCTACGTGAGTTTGACCCTTCTTTTCTCGCGACTGTAAGATTTAAAAAGAGCACTCATCAGTCAGCATTTCAGTAGTCAGTGGAAGTCGTGACGCAATGTCCCTCAAGTGCGCGCTCGGGACGACAGTGTCGGTGGCTTCAACTGGCTGATTGCTAGCGGTTGAGTGCTGACTGCTTTCCATGCCGCACGAACTTCCTAAAGCTTATGAGCCGGGCGCGATTGAGAAGCGCTGGGCCGACTACTGGATCCAGGAGAAGCTCTTCTCGGTCCCCACACCCCCGCCCGGAGAAACTCGTCCGGTGTTCACCCTGCTGCTGCCTCCGCCAAATGTCACGGGGCGCTTGCACATGGGCCATATGCTCAACCAGACGCAGATGGACATCGTTGTGCGTTGGCATCGCATGCGCGGATTCATCACACTCTGGCTGCCGGGAACCGATCACGCCGGCATCGCTACGCAGATGATGGTCGAAAAGCAGCTTGAGAAAGAGGGTAAGAAGCGCCGCGAGATGGGACGCGAGAAGTTCGTGGAGCGCGTCTGGGAATGGAAACGAGAGTACGGCGGAGCGATTCTCGATCAGATGAAGCGGCTCGGCGCCTCCGTAGACTGGGACCGCGAGTACTTCACCATGGACGACGATCTCTCGCACGCTGTGCGCGAGGTGTTTGTCCGGCTGTATGAAGAAGGGCTGATTTATCGCGGCAACTACATTGTGAACTGGTGCCCGTGGCATGCGACCGCGATCTCCGATCTCGAGGTGAAGCACGAAGAAGTTGCGGGAAAGTTGTGGGAGATTCGCTACCCGGTGGTTGGGACTTCGGAGTTCATTACTGTCGCGACAACGCGGCCGGAAACCATGCTCGGCGATACTGCGATCGCCGTGAACCCGAAGGACGAGCGCTACACGCATCTGCACGGCAAGAAAGTTTTGCTGCCGCTGATGAACCGCGAGATACCGATCATCACCGACGAGCTGGCACAGCCGGAATTTGGCACAGGCGCGGTAAAGGTCACTCCGGCTCACGATCCCAATGACTTTGAGGCGGGTAAGCGCCATAAGCTGCCTGAGATCAACGTCATGGACGAGCACGCGCACATGAACCAGAACGCGGGTGCGTATGCCGGGCTCGACCGGTTCGAAGCCCGCAAGCGCGTGCTGCACGATTTGCGCGAGCAGGGATTCCTCGTCGCTGAAAAGGATTACACGCTGGCGATCGGCAAGTGCGATCGCTGCGGAACGATCATCGAGCCACGGCTTTCGGAGCAATGGTTCGTAAAGATCAAGCCCCTGGCGGACCGCGCTCGCGAAGCTGTGGAGACCGACGAGATCACCATCGTCCCCGAGAACTATCGCACCATTTATCTGAACTGGATGAATAACATCCACGACTGGTGTGTTTCGCGGCAGTTGTGGTGGGGGCACCGGATTCCGGCCTGGACCTGCGGATCGTGTAAGGAAGTGATTGTTGCGCGCGAGGCGCCGGGGAATTGTCCAAAGTGTGGAAGCGCGAAGCCCGAGCAGGTTCCGGATGTCCTCGATACCTGGTTCTCGTCCGGACTGCTGCCGTTCACAACCCTTGGCTGGCCCGAGAAGACGCGCGATCAGGCCGTGTTTTATCCGACAACTCTTCTGATCACGGCATACGAGATCCTCTTCTTCTGGGTCGCGCGCATGATCATGTTCGGCTGCCACTTCATGCAGGGGCATCAGCAAGACCACGCGATCAAAAAGGCGAGCGGATGGGCGGAGAAGAAGAATGACAGCGTGCCTTTTCGTGAAGTTTACATTCACGCACTGGTGCGCGATGCCGAGCGGCAGAAGATGTCGAAGACCAAGGGGAACGTTGTTGATCCTCTGGATGTGATTGAGCGCTTCGGGACCGATGCGACTCGATTCACTCTCGCGGCGATGGCTGCGCCCGGAACCGACATCGCATTTAATGAGAGCCGCACCGAGGGGTATCGCGCGTTTGCCAACAAGATCTGGAACGCGGCACGGTTCATGTTCATGAATGTGGACAGGGTCGAACCGGGCCTTCGGCCCGCGGACGGACGAGGCGTCCGTACCTGCACGGGCGTTGCTGGGTTCCAGGCTGTTACGCTTGAGGATCGGTGGATTCTGTCGCGGTTCAATCGGGTTGCAGCCAACGTCAGCGATGCGCTCGCAACCTATCGATTTCATGAGGCAGCTAACAGCATTTACGACTTTTTCTGGGGCGAATTCTGCGACTGGTATCTGGAGCTGATTAAGCCGCGGCTGAACTTTGAGGGGTCAGAAAAAAGCACGGCAAAGATTGCCTGCACCAATCTGGTGAACCTGTTTGATGCGTCCTTGCGACTGCTTCATCCGGTGATGCCCTTTATCACCGAGGAGATCTGGCAAGCGATCTACGAGGAGAAGCCAGCACTGAAATCGATCGCCCTGGCGCCGTATCCGCAGGCAGATGAAAAGCAGGTTGATCTCGTGGCTGAAACCGAGATGGCCATCCTGCAGGATTTGGTTGTCAATATCCGCAATCTGCGTGCGGAACTTAAGATTGAACCGAAGACAAAGGTGCCGATTGAGGTATTCGCACATGAACCCGAAATCCGCACGATGGTCGAGGACAACCGAGGTGCAGTCGAGCGCCTTGGTAATGTCGAGAAGATCACCTTTGTGGAACACTCTCTGGCAAAACTCGCCGGCTCGCGCAGCACGGCCCGCTTTGACGTTCACGTTATCTATGAACGCAAGATCGATGTTGCCAGCGAGTGCGACCGCCTCAAGAAAGAACTGGAGAGACTGGAGAAAGTAATCGGAACGAATCAGAAACAGCTCGATAACCCTCAGTTCGTGGGCAGAGCTCCACAGAACGTGGTCGAGGGCGTACGAAAGCAACAGCTTGAGCTCGCGATTTTGCGAGATAAGACGGTCAGCAAGTTAAGAGAACTGGGCTGCCAGTGATCGTAGAGACGTAGCTTGCTACGTCTCTCCAGCCACCGGCAAAGACGTTGCAAGCAACGTCTCTACGATATGGATTGGAATTCACGACGGCTTACGGCGATTCTGGAGAATGCGCTGCTCGAAGACCGGGCGACGCGCGATGCAACTAGCTATGCCTGCATCGACGCCAATCAACGGGCTGGGGCGACGATCATCGCTAAACAAGATTGCATTCTGGCCGGGATCGGATGCGTGGCGCGCATTCTCGATGTTTATGCGGCCCTGGATGGCGCGGTGACTGCGCACTACGAAGTCACATCCCATCCTGAGATATTTGATGGTGTGCGTTTGCGGGCGGGCCAGTCCGTCGCCGTGATTCGCCATAATGCTCGCGTGATTCTCTCCTGCGAGCGAGTGCTCCTCAATTTTCTGCAACGCATGAGTGGCATCGCCACGCTCACCCGCAAGTTCGTTGAAGCCGTATCGGGTACACGCGCGCGAATTCTCGACACACGCAAGACAGCTCCGGGTTTGCGGGTCATTGACAAATATGCGGTCCGTTGTGGCGGCGGTCAGAATCACCGGCTCGATCTTTCTGATGGTGTGTTGATCAAGAACAATCATATTGCGCTAGCGGGAGGGATTGCGCCGGCACTCGAACGTGCGCATCGCAACCGTCGCGGTTCGCAGCCCATCGAGGTCGAAGTCCGTACTCTGGACGAGTTGGAAGTTGCGCTGACGAATGGGGCTGAGGCCATCCTGCTCGACAACATGTCTCCTGAAGACGTGCGCCGCGCGGTCGAACGTTGCTCGCGCGAGGACGAGAGAAAATCCGGTGGGCGCATTCCCATCGAGTGTTCCGGCGGCGTTCGCTTGGAAAATGTTCGCGCCTATGCGGAGACGGGCGTGGATTTCATTTCCGTAGGATTGCTTACGCACTCGACGCACGCAGTCGACATGAGCCTTCGCGTTGTGCCCGCCTGAACCCGAAGCCTGCGGCTCAGGTTGCAATCCACCTATCATTTCGGATTTCCGAAACTGATGCACTTCTGTGCGCTTTCCGCCGAAAACACACGCTAGACTTGGCCTCACGGAGGTCCTCCCCTTATGTTCTCCCACCCTCGTATTTCTTGGTCTCTGTGTGTGCTTCTGCTCACCTTGGCCGCATGGCACGCCGGAAGTCCAGATGCAAGAGCACAATCGATTTCGCCTCAAGCCGACTCCTCATCCGCGGCAGTGCCGGCGACGGTCAATATCAACGTCACAGTGGACGCGCTCAGCAACCGTCACGCGATCAGCTCTTACGTGTATGGAGGCGCCTATCCCCAAGACGCGCCGACGATTACCGATAGCGGACTCACCGTCGTCCGCTGGGGTGGGAATGCGACTTCGCGCTACAACTGGAAGCTCTTCACCTACAACGCGGCGAACGACTGGTATTACGAGGACTTCAACTACTCGGAAATCGGCGATGGCGACTCCGCGAAGTTCATTACCGACGTAAAGAATGCAGGAAGCCATCCGCTGATGACCATGGTGATGCTGCCGTGGGTCGCGAAGAGCGCAGAGAACGGATCGAACGGCCACTGGAGCTTTTCAGTCTCAAAATATGGCTCGCAGTGCTCGGCCGATCCGTACAACACCGATGCGGGAAACGGCCTGAAGCCCGATTGCAGTACAACGCTCACCGCGAATCCCAATGATGCAAACGTTCCTTTGCTGGACCAGCCCGGAACGAGCGATCCGGCGGGCAGCGTTTATCGCAATCAGTGGGCCGCCGCGCTGGCAGCCGCATTCGGTACCGCGCCCCATTTTTATGACATGGACAACGAAATCGACATCTGGGGAGGAACGCATCGAGATGTGCATCCTTCGCCGACGGGCTACAACGAAATGCGCGATACATTCGTAACCGAAGCTCGCAAGCTGAAAGGCTGGGACCCAAAGGCCATCCGGTTGGGTCCCGTCAGTTGCTGCTGGTGGTTTTACTGGAATGGCGCAAACGGCAGCGACAAGGCCGCGCATGCCGGAGTCGATCTGTTGGCGTGGTGGCTGAACGACGTCTACTGGGAAGATAAGCGCGACAAGACCCGGTCTGTGGATGTGCTCGATGTGCATGCGTATCCTGACGCTCCTGACACTTCCACCTGGACGCAGGCGCAGAAACAGGCCTTGGCCGCCCGGATCTACCGCGACTATTGGGATCCCACGTACGTAAGCGAATCCGGCTCTATCAATCAGAACTGGGCGACATTCATCCAGCCGAATAAGACGATTGCGTTCCGTATCCCGCGCGTTCGCGCATTAGCAAACATGATTTATCCGGGAACGCCGGTGAGTTTTACCGAGTGGAGCGCGGCAATTGCGGGTGAATCTGATTTCTCAACTGCGCTCGGCGATGCAGACGCGTACGGGATTCTGGGCCGCGAACGGATGTATCTTGCATCGCGGTGGGTGGCACCCGTTCCGGGAAATCCGAATTATCTGGCGCTTAAGCTCTTCACGAACTACGACGGCCAGCATCACGGTTTCGGCACCACTTCGATCTCCGATACAAACAATGGCGATCCGAATCTGTTCAGCAGCTACGCGGCTCTCAACTCCACCGGGACGGCGATGACTCTGCTCTTGCTGAATAAAGATCCTGCGAACACCGGTCACGTACAGTTCACCTTCAATGGATTCATTCCGCAACAGGTTACGTCTTACACATTGTCGTCCGCCAATCCGACCCAGATTGTGGCATCCACGGCCTCAGCTTGGTCCTCAACCATGAACTTCCTGCCCTATTCCGCAACTCTGCTCGTAGTGAGCGGCACGCCACAAATTCCCGGAGCAGAGTGGGATTTGAATCCCGATACGACGATGCTGCCCTCTCGCGGCAAGGCTGTCCTGCATCCGAAGGTTACTTCAGGCTCCGCCACTGTCACGCTGGGAACGCCAACTTTCGACGGTGGCATCAGCCTGGTGGTCACCCAGCCCAGCCTCAGCAAGGGCCACAACGGCTCGATCACTGTGGCGGCCGGAAGCACATCGGGCTTCTATCACTACAGTGTCCCGAGCACCGATACGAATGGCGTCGCCCAGCAGCAGGGAGGATGGATTCTGGTGGGCAATCCCGCCGCGACCTTTACCAAGGCCGGCGATAATCAGAAGGCGAAGGCCGGAACTCCGATAACGTTGAGTGTCACAATGAATCCGGGACAGTCCGGCGGAAGCGCGTCAGGCGCCACGGTGTTCTTCACTGCCACAGGAGGAACGCTCTCCAACCGGATCGTGACCACAGATTCGACTGGCAAAGCGTCGGTGACACTGACGCTTCCAGCGACCGCAGGAACAGTACACGTGACGGCCGAGGGCCAGTACGCGCTTGGACATCCGCAGGTGACGTTTACAGAAACCGCGCAGTAACCTCCAATTCTCGTATCAGTTCGTAGCACCGGATTTGTCCTTTGAGGAGGATTCGCCGATAATTCCGGCATCAGCAAGTCGCACCCAACTCGTGGGAAGAAGGTGGCGCCGAAGTCCGCCATACGGGCGAATTCCACGCTTCAGCAGCAACCGACGGATCTCCGCCTCGGACACATCGTACGTTTACTGATGGAGAACGCCACGGTTGTGGTCAGCGGCACGAAGATTGCCGAGGAGATTTCTTCGAGCCGCTCGGAAGTTTGGCGACTGATTCAGCAACTGCGCGGGATGGGCCTAGACGTTGCCGGACATCCGGCTACTGGGTATCAGTTGCGTTCTGTGCCCGACCTGCTGCTGCCGGAGATCGTGCGTCCGCTTGTGCGCGGCACGATGTTCGCGTCGGACCTGAATCATTTCTACAAAATTGGATCGACCAACACGGCCGCAATGGCCGCCGCCGCCGATGGAGCCTCTGAAGGCAGCGTGTTTCTGGCGGAGGAGCAGACGGCGGGGCGAGGACGCGGCGCCAACTCGTGGCAGTCTCCGCGGTCGACGGGAATTTATTGCTCGGTGATCTTGCGGCCTGATTTGGCGCCGTCGGATGTTCTGGCGCTTTCACTTGCCGCCGGGCTCGCGGTCCAGTCCTCAATTCAGCAGATTGATGCTCGCGTGCAGATTGACCTGAAGTGGCCCAATGACGTCTTGCTCAACGGCAAGAAGGTGTGTGGGATTCTCACCGAGATGAATGCTGAGGCCACACGCGTGCGCTACATCGTGGTGGGGATTGGTATCAATGTCAATCAGGCGAGTTTCCCGAAGGAATTGCTTGCCACTTCACTCCGACTCGCAACTGGCAGCGAGTGGTCGCGGGTGGAGCTCGTTGGCGCTTTGCTAAAATCGCTCGACCGCGAGTATCGGCACCTGACAGGTAATGCGACCGCGAAAGAGGCGATTTTGCAGCGCTTTGCCGAGAATTCCTCTTGGGTGCTAGGGAAGAGGGTTCGGATTGAAGAGAATGGTTCGGCATTCGAGGGAACGACAGAAGGGCTCGATCCTCGCGGCTTTCTGCAGGTGCGGACTCCATATGGCGTGCAGACGATTTTGAGTGGGACAGTGCGGGAGAAATAGCGCTTGGCAATTGACATTCGGCCAAACCAGAAGTAAGTGCACATCGCTAACACCAATGCCCAAGCGGACCAATCATGCTTCTTGTCATTGATGTAGGAAATACAAACACGGTGCTGGGAGTCTTCGCCCGCGTGGAAAAGGTGCCTCCTCGCACGGACGCCGACGAACAACGTTATGAGCGGCTACTGGCCAACTGGCGTGTGGCGACCTCTCGCAGAGGCACTGTTGACGAATATGGAGTGCTCTTTCGAAATCTGTTTTCGATGGCTGGGCTGGAATCGAAAGAGATACATGGGATTGTGGTTTCGTCGGTGGTGCCGCCACTCGATCCCGTCCTGCGTCAGGTTTGTGAGCGGTATTTCAATCTGCGTCCGCTATTTATTGAACCCGGCGTCAAAACAGGGATGCAGGTGCACTACGACAACCCGGCCGAGGTGGGCGCAGATCGGATCGTCAACGGAGTAGCGGCATTCGAGAAGTACGGCGGCCCGTGCGTGATCGTCGATTTCGGAACGGCTACAACTTTCGATTGTGTGTCGGCCAAGGGAGAGTATCTCGGCGGAGTCATCTGCCCGGGAATCGGTATCTCCGCAGACGCGTTGTTCGAGCGCACAGCAAGACTTCCTCGGGTCGAGATTCGCAAGCCGGCCCGAGTGATTGGATCGAACACTGTCGGGAGCCTGCAGTCTGGCCTTTATTACGGATACCTTGGCCTGGTGGACGGGATCATCGAACTTCTGCTGGCGGAACTTGGGCCGGAGACGCGTGTGCTGGCTACCGGCGGGCTGGGTCCGATGATCGGCACAGGCTCGAAATACATCAAGCAGGTTGACGACTTTCTCACACTGGAAGGGCTGCGCATCATCTGGGAACGGAATGCTTCTGGACGCCGGGAATCCGTGACCAAGACCACAAAAACCGCATCAAAAGTCCCCAAAAGCCCAGCGCAGAAGTCCTCGAATGGTGACGCTAAAGTTGGCTCTTCTGCGCCTCGCGCGACACGATGACCTGCCGTGGAAAATTATTTCAACTACTTCACGGAAATCGAGGAGCGCTATCTGAAGCGCCGCGGGGGTGGCTTACTGTTGTCGACACTGGACTGGGCTTTGATCGAAACCTGGAAGGATGCTGGCATTCCCCTGGAGGCGGTTCTCCGCGGAATTGATGCCTCATTCGATAAATACGATCAGCGATCTTCAAAAACGCGGAAGATCAACAGCCTGGCCTTTTGCTCGCAGGAAGTCTTAGCGTCCGCTGAAGACATGAAAGAGGCGGCCGTGGGCGCCGGCGCGGCGACGGGTGGTCCACGCGTAGATCAAGGATTTGAGGCAAAGACGATTTCCACGTTTCTGCAGCGCAATGCTGAGACCCTTGATTTGGCGAAGATTCCTGAGACAGCCCAACCGGCGCGAGCAGTTGTGCTGGATGCTGCGAAGACTCTGCGCGAACTCGCCGTCCAGGTGACGGGCAAACCGACAGGACGTTTGGAGGATCTCGAGCGGCGCCTGACCGTGCTGGAAGAGAAACTCGTCGCTGCCTTGTTGACCTCGACGCCAGACGAAGAGATCGTCAACATTCGCGCGGAAGCGGATCGCGAGCTCTCGCCCTATCGTCGCAAAATGTCTGGCGCGCAGATCGATCAATTGCTGAAGCAGTACGTGCAAACAAAGTTTTTCGAGAAATACCGCCTACCACGGCTCAGCCTCTTCTATATGTGACCTCGTGATCCAGAACTTTGACGCATTGATTCTTGGAGGCGGCGCCGCCGGCCTGATGTGCGCGATCGAGGCGGGCCAGCGCGGACGCCGCGTTGCGGTCCTGGAACACGCGGACCGGCTGGGCAAGAAGATTCTGATCTCGGGCGGCGGCCGCTGCAATTTCACGAATATCCATTGCCCGCCTGAAAACTTCATCAGTGCGAATCCGCACTTCGCGAAGTCGGCTTTGGCGCGTTATACGCCTGCAGATTTTATTGCACTGGTCGAGAAGCATCGCATCGCATACCACGAAAAGACGCTGGGACAGTTGTTCTGCGATGGCTCGGCCCGAGAAATCGTCAGCATGCTGGAAGAGGAGTGCCGGGCCGCAAAGGTCACTATCTTTCTCAACGTAGATGTTCGCGAGGTAAGTTGCTCAGACAAATTTCAGGTGAGAACCGCGAACTCAGAATTTACTGCGCCGGTTCTCGTAGTCGCCACGGGTGGCTTGTCGATTCCGAAAATGGGAGCAACTTCGTTTGGCTACGATCTCGCTCGGCAGTTCGGGTTGAAGATCCGCGAGCCACGGCCGGGACTAGTGCCGTTTATCTTCGACCCGCGGGATCGAGCGTCATATTGTGATCTAGCCGGTGTCTCTGCCGAGGTGATCGTCTCGTGCAACGGGCAGCAGTTTCACGAAAACATGTTGATCACCCATCGCGGCCTCAGCGGCCCAGCGATTTTGCAAATCTCCTCGTACTGGAAGCGTCCTGAACCAGTCAGCATTGATTTAGCACCGGGACGTGAAGCGACAGCAATGTTTCGTGATTCGAAAATGCCGCGTGATTCCGGCTCTCTAAAATCCGAATTGCGGAAAATTCTCCCGGCTCGCTTCACCGATCGCTGGCTGGAATTGCACGCACCAACCTCGTGGACTAATACGGCCCTCGCGGATTTCGAGCGGCAGCTGCATGCATGGAGCATGTGTCCGGCGGGCACCGAAGGATTCGAAAAGGCAGAGGTCACTGTGGGCGGAATCGATACGGATGAACTGTCCGCCAAAACGATGGAAAGCCGCACCATTCCCGGCTTATATTTCATCGGCGAAGCAGTCGATGTCACGGGACATCTCGGGGGATTCAACTTCCAATGGGCTTGGGCTTCGGGCGCGGCTGCCGGACGAGTGCTGTAAAGCATTTAGAATCTAGTCTTGCTTCTCACAATCGAAAAGATGATCTATGGCGGCGACGGACTGTCGCGTCTGCCCGCCGACGAGCAGGGTCAAGGCAAGGCTGTCTTCATTCCCTTCGCCCTTCCCGGAGAGAAGATTGAGGCCTCAATTACCGAGCAGAAATCGGGATTCGCACGGGCACGCGCTGAGGCAGTCATCGAAGCTTCGCCTCACCGGGTCCAGCCTGAATGTCCCTACTTCAGAAGCTGCGGCGGGTGCCATTACCAGCACGCAGACTACGAATATCAACTGGAGATCAAAAAAGAAATCCTGCGCGATGCGTTGCGGCGGACTGCCAAGCTGGATCTGCCTGTCGATATTCAGGTACATCCTTCGACGCCCTGGAATTATCGCAACCGCTCGCGATTAAAAGTGCAGAGTACGCCTGAGTTCCAGGCGGGATATTTCAAAATGGCGTCCCATGAGCTGCTGCCCGTCGAGGTGTGTCCGATCAGCTCACCCCTGATCAACCAAGGCATCGCGGCTCTCTGGCTGAGTGGCCGCAATGGCAGAGTACCGCCCGGAGTGGACGAAGTCGAATTCTTTGCGAATTCCGACGACACGCAACTTCTCGTGGAAGTGTCGGCAAAACCGGATTCCCGCCGCGCCCCGTTGCGCCAGTGGGCCGAGGACTTCCGCGCTTCCATCGCAGAGATCGTGGGTGTCGTGGTATCTCGGGAACAAAAGGGGGGCACTTCAGAGCGCACGCTGACCGTGGGCACGGATCATCTCATTTACCAAACCGGGCGTGCAGCCTATCGCGTCAGTGCTGGATCTTTCTTCCAGACCAATCGTTATCTCACAGATGAGCTTGTCAACATCGTGACGAATGGCCAGTCTGGAGAGCTTGCGCTTGATCTCTACGCCGGAGTCGGATTGTTTTCCACAGCCCTTTGTGACATACGTCACATCGTTTCTGTTGAGTCGTCACAGACTTCCACAGGAGATCTTTCCTACAATCTGCCTTCGAATGGAGAGGCTGTCCGGGCCACTACCGAACAGTACTTATCCGGAAGCGCGAAAACGAGACGGGCCGGGAAGGGCGCAGTCTTCCCCCATCCTGCGGTTCGGCCCGACCTGGCAGTAGTGGACCCGCCTCGTAGTGGCTTGGGAGCACGCGTGGCGCGCATGCTGGTGACCTTGGGCGCGCCATGCGTGGTTTATGTATCCTGCGACCCGGTCACTTTGGCGCGGGATCTGGTCGTTCTGCTCGCAGGTGGGTATCGGATTGAACAGGTGCACCTCGTGGACCTGTTTCCGCAGACCTTTCACCTGGAGACAGTAGTTCATCTCGCGCGGTGATTCCGCCCGACACGGCAGGTGAGTCCGGTCACCCTCGTTGAGATTCTCTAATGATTTCGCCAGCCACTGCGACTGGACCTCCAACGTTCGAGTTCAAACCGTCGCGGCAGCCAATGCTTTGGGCCGCAGTCACCTACTCTGTTGGCATAGTAGCGGGCACTTACGCCTGGCGTCCCGCCGTATGGTGGCTGGTAGGCGCCGTGACGTTTCTGTTGGCCGCAGCCTATTACGTTCTCCGGAGACCCGGGTTGGGCTGGCTTTTGGGGTTGGCGACATTCTTCATTGTTGGTGCACTCCACATCCAACTGCGCAATGCTTCACCTCGTCTGGATACTTCCATTCTGCCGTATGCCGATCATCGTGAAGTGGTGATAACCGCGCATATCAAGGCGGAAGGTCGACTTCAGCCTGGAGGCATGGGTGAACTTCGGCAGACCCTTGATGTCGAATCCGAACAGATCCAGACACCCGATGGGAAGATCGTGCCCGTTCACTCTGGTATTCGGCTGAATATCTATTCGCCCTGGGATGAGGGGAGTCCCGTGCAGTCTATAGCGTCATACAAGCCCACCTTCCACTACGGCGATCGCATTCGTTTTCTGACAAAGCTGAGGCCAGCTCGCAATTTCCGCAATCCCGGGCCATTCGACTACGAAGGATATCTGGCCGATCGAGGCATCGCGGCACTCGGATCCGCGAAGATCGAGAATGTCGAGCGCTTGTCAGGTTTTTCGGGCACTCGTTTGGAGCGACTGCGCAGCCGGATGCACCTCAGCGTAATTCGCAAAGTGCATGAACTCTGGCCCGCACACGAAGCCGCGCTGATTGACGCTATGGTCATCGGCGAGGAGGCGTTCATCGACCGAGATACCCGCGCCGATTTTCAACGCTCGGGCACTTACCACATCCTCGTTGTATCGGGAATGAACGTCAGCATTCTCGCATTCGTCGTCTTCTGGGCTCTGCGGCGTCTGCGCATTGGCGACATAGCAGCGACCTCGCTCACAGTTACGGCGTGTGCAGGATACGCATTCACCGCGGAAGTCGGTGCCCCCGTCTGGCGAGCTACGTTGATGTGCGCCGTCTATCTGGGCACGCGACTGCTGTATCGCGATCGAGCGATGACGAATGCGCTCGGTGCAGCGGCTTTGGCATTGCTTATCGTCGATCCGCGCCAGCTTTTCACCGCCAGCTTCCAGATGACGTTTCTGTGCGTCCTGATCGTTGCGGCAATCGGCCTTCCGATGCTCGAGCGAACCTCGCAGTTGTATCGGCAGGCACTGGCGGGTTGGGACTCGTCGCGCTACGCAGCGATGTTGCCTCCGCGAGTGGCGCAGTTCCGGCTGGACTTGCAGATCGTGTCGTCCCGACTCGCCCTGTTCGTCGGTGAGAAGTCAGCGCGGCGAATCGTCCGAGGCACGATTCGGTGCTCGTTCGCCGTCTGGGACCTGCTTTTCATCTCCGCTGTGATGCAGACCGGGCTCGCGTTGCCCATGGCCTACTACTTTCATCGCGCGACAACGATTGGGCTGCCCGCAAATCTTACGGTCGTTCCGTTGACTGAGATCATGATGCCGGCTGCCGTGGCGTCGCTTGTGTTGGGGTACATCTCTCCGTGGCTTGCCAAGCTGCCGGTGCTTGTAAGCACCCTCGCGCTCGAAGGTATTACGGGAACCATCCAGGGACTCGGTGGACTACGCTTGGCAGATCTTCGCATTCCGATGCCATCGGCTGCCATGATGGCGCTCGCAGTCGTGGTTCTCCTGCTGGCGATGTGGTCGGCTCGGTCCAAACTCTTGTTCACTGTGGCCGGGCTTTTGGGCCTCTGTTTTGTTTCCCTGGCCCTAGCCTTTGCAGCGCCGCGGCCGCAACTACGTCCTGGCGTGATGGAAATGACCGCTATCGACGTGGGACAAGGCGACTCGATTCTTGTGGTTACTCCGAGTGGAAAAACGCTTCTCGTCGATGCCGGTGGTCCGATCGGTCCGGGGTCGCAACTCGACTTGGGAGAAGATGTTGTGTCCCCATACCTGTGGGAACGAGGCATCTCTCGTCTTGATGCCGTGGTAATTTCGCATGGGCACTCTGATCACATGGGCGGCATGGCTGCCGTGGTGAAAAATTTCCGGCCAAAGGAATTATGGATCGGCCTGTTGCCTCCCAGTCATCCGCTGGAGAACCTTATCTCAACGGCGCAGTCGTATGGAGTGAAGGTCGTTCGTCACTGGGAGGGAGACTCCTTCGACTTTGGAGGCATTGAGGCTCGGGTGCTCTTTCCCCCGCGTGACTGGCCCGTTGGCGACAAGCCGCAGAATAGCGACTCGATGGTGTTAAGTCTCAGCTATGGTCAGTCGTCCGTTTTGCTGGTCGGCGACGCGCAGACGCGCACCGAGCGAGAGCAACCCAAAGCTACCCTTCTGAAGGTTGGGCATCACGGTAGCGTGAACGCAACGTCTCAGGAGCTCATCGACACCGCAAGACCGGAATTTGCCATCATTTCTGTGGGTTCAGCGAATTCGTTCGGCCTGCCGCGATATGAAACGCTGGCACGGTTGGCTTCAGCCGGAACTCGCGTGTATCGAACAGATCTGGATGGGGCTGTGACTTTCTACCTCGATGGCCGCTCGATTACGGCCGCTTCGGCGAGTCTTCCATAATGTCGATCTCGGCAGTTTCGTCGTCGTCTTCAGACGACTCTGGTTGACGATTCTCCTCAATCAGCTTTCGCGCAGTTTCGGCATCTTGCTCGCGCACCAGGATAATCATGCCGCCTAGACCGGGAAACGTGTCCTGCACAAGGGTGGCCGAAGTAAGATCGCTGTCGATTCCTGCTGATTCCAACAGCCCTTTGACGATCATCGCCTCGGATTCGTCTTCAGAATCGAAGACCTTCACGAGTTTCTCGTTCGGATCGGGACGCCGTGGCACACTCGCCGCTGGATTCGTTGGGTCTGACATGAGGGTCTCCAATTCAGGATATTGGCCCGATTCTCTCGATTTTACTCCAGCTGAACGGATCGAAGTCCCGGGAAACACTCAAAATGAGGATTGCAGCGCTAGTACCCAAGAAGGGCACCTTCGGGCGGTTGCTTTCTTGCTGGAATGAGTCAGAATGACCGTAACCATGGGCGCAACGCCACAACGCGGCACGTCATCCAAAATGTTGGTAAAGGGGATCGCATGAATGTTTCGCGGCAGGCTGGGGATGAGTCTGGACATCAAATGGCACAGCAGCAGACGCGCTGGGAACTGGAGGAAGAAGCTCGAAAAATCCGCCGCTTGCAGGTCATGATGGGCATGGTGATGTCGGTGATCGGCCAAGACCCGAATCTCACCCTGGAGGAAGCATCCGAGTTGGCCGCTGGGGCCAAGAAAGCCGCGCTAGCGATGTTTCCCGACAAGGAACTGGCCTTCGATCTGCTTTACAAGCCCCGCTTGCAGAGAATCATCCGCGAACGTTTCCGGCTGCAATAAGCCGAGGACTTCTACTCGTCGACTACTGGATTTCGAAGTGTCCCCACACCCTCTACACTGACTTCGACGGTGTCTCCTGCCACAACCGGACCCACTCCGGATGGCGTGCCGGTCGGAATTAGGTCTCCCGGGTACAGTGTCATGGCTTGTGCGATGTAGCGGATCACCGTATCGAGACTGAAGATGAAATCGCGCGTATTGCCTTGCTGTTTCGCATTGCCGTTCACCCTAGTCTCGACACCAATGCCTGCCCACGGGTCAATCTCATCAGTAACTAGCGGCCCCACTGGACAAAAGGTATCGAACCCTTTGGCGCGGCTCCACTGACCGTCCTTGTTCTGCAGATCGCGCGCCGTCACGTCGTTGACGCAGGTATAGCCGAGAATGTACTGGCGGATATCGGCGTCAGCGGGCGGCTGATAACAGGTCTTGCCAATCACGACCCCAAGCTCGCCTTCATAGTCCACACGCTGGGAAAGCTTCGGGCGGCGAATATTTCCTCCGGGCGACAACAGAGCCGATGTGGCTTTCAAAAAAATGAGAGGCTCTTTCGGGACCTCATGCCCT
>Ga0126371_10001132_pt1 | contig 22390 bp, 18 predicted proteins | sample PanSoiMetaPlot_4_FD_110145 | JGI IMG/M metagenome (GOLD analysis project Ga0126371, IMG submission 110145) | Tropical forest soil microbial communities from Panama - MetaG Plot_4 | ecosystem: Environmental > Terrestrial > Soil > Tropical forest > Bulk soil | place: Panama | collected 2016-02-17 | reverse complement strand
GCCACCGGGTGCCTGGCGGCGCGTCCTCGAGCGCCAGGCGATAGAGGTGAGCGACGTCGATGGTGTGCACGGCGGGCCACCGGTTCGCTCCATCCCCGGGGTAGCCGGCGATGCCAGTCTGCTTCGCGATGGCGATGAGGGTTCTGGCGAAGCCGTGACGATCCAGCGTGCTGTGCGTGATGGGCGGAATGCGCACTACCGATGACCGCACGCGCCGTTCCGCAAGGGCGATTACAGCGTTCTCGGCGTCGATACGACCGCCAGCAGCGCCCGGGTCATCCTCAGTGCCCGCGCGGCCCAGGTACGCGAGCGCGAGCGTGCCCGACGTCCCGACAAACGGCTTTCCGGTCCCCGCGAGCGCGTCACCGAGCGCGTGCACCGCGGCTAGGTCCGCCGCGATCGCGGCAGCGAAGTCCCCGGAGCGCATCTGCTCATGGTTGAACGCGAGATGGATGACACCGTCCGAATCCGCGGCCGCCTTCTTGAGCCCGTCGAGGTCATCCAGGTCGCCACGGCGCACCGTCGCGCCGAGAGCGGTCACGGCCGCCGCGGCCGCATCCGATCGGGCGAGGCCGGTGACCTCGTGGCCAGCCGCGATGAGTTCCGGGACGATGGCCGAGCCGAGATGGCCGGACGCGCCAGTGACGAAAGCACGCATGACGATTCCTCCGGGAGCGTTGTAAGACACAACCGAGTCAGTGATGAGACTCAGTACCGTCACTCTACCAGGTGATGAGACTTGGTCTCATCACCTAAGATGTCAGCATGGGCCGATGGGAACCGAACGCGCGGGAACGCCTCGAGCGCGCCGCGCTCGCCCTGTTCGCCGAGCACGGGTACGACGCCACCACGGTTGCCGAGGTGGCGGACCGTGCCGGGCTGGCCAAGAGCACTTTCTTCCGGCATTTCGCCGACAAGCGGGAGGTGCTGTTCGGGGGCCAGGACATGCTGGCGGAACTGTTCGGCGACGCGATCCGGACCGCCCCACCCGCAGCGTCGACCGCCGACTGCCTCGCCGCGGCTCTGGAGGCTGCCGCCGCGGCATTCACCCCAGAGCGCCACGATCTGGCCCCGCAGCGCCGAGCGGTGATCGCGGCCAACAGCGAGCTGCAGGAACGTGAGTTGCTCAAGCGGGCACGCCTCGGTTCCGCCATGGCGGACGCCCTCCGCGCTCGGGGAGCCGACGAGACAACTGCGCGCCTAGCCGGCGAGGTCGGCGTTCTCGCATTCAGCACCGCCTACGCGCGCTGGGCCGCGCCCGAGAACCAGCTGCCGTTTACCGAGATCGCGCACGCCGCGCTGAGCGACCTACGGGCAAGCGCGACAACCCTCGGCGCGGACGCCCGCGTGCAAGCCTGACCCGGCTTCCGGGTTTAGCCGAGCGTCAAGTAGGTAGGGACCCAGGGTCACTGGTTGTGGTGCCGAGCGAGAAATGAAAGGTGACGCGCATGCTTGTGCTGACCGAGGCGGCCGCCGAGGTCGTCAAGGCCCTGACGTCCACCCCGCAGGCTCCAGAGGGAACGGGCCTGCGGATCGCATCCTCCACCCCGGAACCGGGAGCCCCGGGGGCGCTGCAGGTCTCAGCCGCGGCTGGACCTAGCGAGAACGACCAGGTCATCGAGGCCGCTGGGGCCCATGTCTACCTCGAACCGAACGCCGCGGCATACCTTGAGGACAAGGTGCTCGACGCGCAGATCGATACACAGGGCCAGGCCCACTTCTCCCTGAGCGCGCAGGGGCCCGCCCAGGTCTAGGTACCGAACAGGCTTTAACATCCCGGCCCGGCGGGACCCGCCGGGCCGGGAGAGTTTCGGCTGCTCACTGAGCCATCGGTTTGCTCACGCCGTCGAGATCAGGCCGAGCTGACGGAGCGCGGTAAGGCCGTCGTCGAGGCCGATCTCCTCGGTGATGAGGCCGTTCTCGACTTTCAGGACTGTGGTGCCGGTAAACCGCATCACCTTGCCCGTGTTCGCCGGCAGCGAGCCAGCCGGCATATCGTCGAACGCCTCGCCGGTGTGCGTCCCGCCGCCTTCCCACTGGCCGACCACGTAGTCGCCCTCGGCGATCAGTTCGGCGGTGCCCCAGAAGTTCAGGTCAGGGAACGCCGCGCGGAACTTCCCGGCGAACCCGCGGACCGCGTCCCGGCCGCGCAGCGGCGCGTGCAGCGAGTACTCGAACCGGATGTCCGGCGCCGCGAGCTCGTCGATGACCGCCGGGTTGAAGTCCTTGCCCCAGAACTCGGTGAACCACCGGCCCACCACGGCCTTGTTCTCCTCGATCGACATGGACCGTTTCCTTTCGTATCGTGACTTTTTGCGCGGTGACTTACCAAAGGCGCGCCGGCACCTGCTCCACCCGGGTGACCTGCGCGTGCTCGATCTCGAGCAGGGCACGCTTGCGGTCCAGGCCGCCCGCGTAGCCGGTGAGCTTTCCCGTGCTCCCGATCACCCGGTGACACGGGATCACGATGCACAGCGGGTTCCGGCCTACTGCCGCCCCGACATCCCGCGGGTCCGTGCCCGCGCCAAGGCTGCGCGCCAGGTCACCATAGGTGGTCGTCTGCCCGTAAGGGACTTGGCCGATCAGCTCCCATACCTGCCGGTCGAATTCGGTGCCCGTGACCTTCACGGGCAGTTCGAAGTCGCTCCGGTCGCCGGCCAGGTACTCGTCGAGCTGGCGCGCGACATCCTCGAATCCTTCCTCGGCGCGAGGACCGAACGCCGTCCTGTCGGGCCTGGGCCAGTGCCGCGGAAAGTACAGCCCGGTTAGTGCCCCACCCGCCCGGACGACGGTCAGCTCCCCCAGGCGCGTGCGGAGCCTCGTGTGGTAACGCGACGTCATCTGCGTGTCCTTTCGTCACCATGCAGACGCGCCACGCGAACTGAATGTGAGACGGCAACGCGCTCGGGGCCCTGTCCCCTGGTAACAGACGGGACCAGGAAGTCCAGGGACGGGATAGCCGGCAGGAGAGCACAGCCACAAGTGGATAGAGGCCCTGTTCGACGCCCACAACCCGTTCCGCCAGGCCAGCATGCCCGGCCCTGGTGATCAGCTCAGCGACGAACCAGGCCAGCAGGATGAGCTGAACGGCTATGGCACCCAGGCATGGCCCCGGCCGCAAACCCCAGGGAACCGACGGCCCGCGCCGCCACGCCCCGGCCGGCCAGGCGGCCAGGCCCGCGAACCCTAGCGCTGCCCAGATGCCGTGCGACACAGAACCGCCACCCGCGGAGGGCTCGGGGCTAGCCGCCACCAGCATGCCGGTGACCGCTCCAGCGATCAGGATCAGCCTGCCAGCCGAAGCAGCTGGCCGCAGCGCGACCCCGGTGAGGATGTAGCAGATCCCTACGGCGAGGAACGCCGTGGTCATCACCCACCGGTCGGTCGCCCCTGCCGCCATCAGCGCGCTGACCGTGTCTGTCACTGGATCGAAGGGTCGCGGCTGCAGCCTCGCGGCAACTGTCCACCCGGCAATTAGCAGCATCGGAGCGGCGGCGGACGACGTCACTCCCCACCACGGGACGTCCGGCGCGATCATTGCCCTAGGGCGAGACTCCCCCGAAACGCTGCTGGACATGGTCCATATCCAGCGTAGCGCGAGCCCCGATGAGGCCTGTTTGCGGTCGGCCGCTAAGCCAGGGCCAGGGCGATGGCGTGCAAGGCCAGGCCGACGCCCGCGCCCACCACCGTGCCGTTGATGCGGATGAACTGCAGATCGCGCCCGAGCAGCAGCTCCAGCTGGTTGGACGTCTCCGCGGCGTCCCACCGCTGGATGGTCCCGGTGACAAGGCCCGCCAGCTCGTCGTGGAACCGGTCCGCCAGTGCCCTGACCGCCGACTCGGCCATCCGCTCGAGGCTGTCCTGAAGGCGGCTGTCTGATTCGAGGCGCCGCCCGGCCGCTGCCACCAGGCCGGCCAGCCGCCGACGCAACTCAGACTCCGGGTCGGCCGCGTGGATCCGCAACATCTCTTTCGCGTTCTTCCACAGCGACGATGACCAGTCCCGCAGCAGCGCGCTGCCCAGCACGTCGCGCTTCATCCGTTCCCCGCGCTCGCGCAGCTCGGGTGATGTCTCCAGGCGGTCCGGGAGGCCGGCGAGCCAGGCCTCGAACTCACGCCGCGTCTGGTCCTCGGGGTCGGCTGCCATCGCCGCCAGCCGCTGCCGCAGCCGGGTGTACATGCGGTCGAAAACCCGCCGGTAGACCGCGTCTGGCACCCAGCGGGGTGCCTCGGCCTCGAACAGGTCACGAAGCTCCACGGAGTGTTCATCGAGATAGCGATCGGCGGCGGACACGATGACGTTGAACAATTCAGCGTGGTGGCCGCCCGCGATGACGACCCGTAGGGCCTTCCCCGCTAGCGGCGCGACCTCGACGGCGTCGATGGCTCGGGTCAGCTCGGCGGTGAGCATCCGCTGTGCATCTTCATCGCGCATGGCCTCCGCCACGGTGACCACCGCGGCAGCGGCATGGCCGGCGAAGCGCTCGGCGTTGGCCTGGTCCGTCAGCCATCCGCCCAGCCGGGGAGCGAGCTGAGCGGCGCGGATCCGTTCGGCGAGAACGTCGGCGTTGAGGAAGTTCTCCTGGACGAACTGGCCGAGAGTGGCGGCGAACTGATCCTTACGCTCGACGATCAGGGCAGTGTGCGGTATGGGCAGGCCCAGAGGACGGCGGAAGAGGGCGGTCACAGCGAACCAGTCCGCGACGCCACCGACCATGGCCGCCTCGGCGCCGGCCTGCACATAGCCGAGCAGCGTCCCGTGGACGCCGATCGCAGTCACGGCCACGAACAGGACCGACACGCCCACGAGGAGAGCGGTAGCGCGTCGCCGTGCCGCGGCCAGGCGGCGCGTCCGCACCTCCACCGACTCGCGCTCGAGCGCGGATATCGGTGCAGCGGCCGTCGTCGCGGTCGGTTCCATGTGGGCAGCCCCCGGGTAGGTCCGCGGCGCGGGGCGGAGCTCCGCAGCCGCGTCAGGCGAGTAGTTCTATCGGCAAGTCAGCCTATCGGCGCTCGCCTGAATGGTGTCCTTCACGCGATCTGCACAGGCTCGGCACAGAGCCTGCATGCCCGGCTGATCACCTGTGACCACGATCGCCGCGGCACACGGGCTGCGGCACAAAGTGGGGGAGATCGGGTATGACGCAGCAGGCCATGGAGACGATACGAGGGCTCAGAGCGGCCATGGACGGGCCAGTTCTTACGCCCTCCGATTCAGGCTTCGACGACCGGCGGCGGGTGTGGAACAAGCTGATCGACCGGCGCCCGTCCGTGATCGCACGCTGCGCCTCGGCGCAGGACGTGGCCGCGGCCATCGGCTTCGCCCGGGAGCAGCACCTGGTGGCAGCTGTGCGCGGGGGCGCGCACGCACCGTCAGGCACCGCCGTATGCGATGACGGCCTGATGATCGACCTCAGCCTGATGAACAGCGTCATCGTCGATCCGCAAGCCCGGCGGGCACGGGCGGGAGGCGGCGCCTTGCTCGCCGACCTCGACGCGGCAACCCAGGCGCACGGGCTCGCCGTCCCCGCCGGGATGGTCAGTCACACCGGCGTCGGAGGACTGACCCTGGGCGGCGGCATGGGATGGCTGACCCGCAAGTACGGGCTGAGCATCGACAACCTGGTGTCGGCCGATGTGGTCACCGCGGACGGGCGTGTGCTGCGCGCCGCGGCGGACGAGCACCCCGACCTGTTCTGGGCGATCCGCGGCGGCGGAGGCAACTTCGGCGTGGTCACCAGCTTCGAGTTCGAACTGCACAAGGCCGGCCCGCAGGTGCAGTTCGCGCTGTTCTTCTGGGGCCTTGACCGGGGTCCGCAGGCGCTGCGGCTCGCCCGTGACATCACCGCGGCGCTCCCGCCAGACATCAACGCCTTGCCCGCGGCCGTGAACGCGCCGCCGGCGCCGTTCGTTCCGCCACAGCATCGCTTCGCACCCGGCTACGCGCTGCTGGTGGTCGGGTTCGGATCCGCTCAGGAGCACGCCGAACTCGTCACCCAGATCCGCGACACGCTACCGCCGCTGTTCGACGTGGTTACCCCGATGCCGTACGTCGAGCTGCAGAAGCTGCTCGACGAGGGCAATGCCTGGGGCCTGTACGGCTACGACAAGTCTGTCTACATCGAGGAACTGTCGGACCAGATCATCGAGACGATCACCGATCAGGTTCCGCGCAAGAGCTCAGCGATGTCCGCACTCATGTTCTATCGCCTCGACGGCGCCTACAGCCGAGTAGACGATGAGGCGACGGCATTTAGCGGGGGGCGGTCACCGCGCTACGCCGCCTTCATCATCGGCCTCGCGCCAGACGCACGGCTGCTGGCCGCTGACCGTAACTGGGTCCGCGACTGCTGGCAGGCGCTGCGCCCATACTCCCTCGCCGATGGCAACAGCTACCTCAATGGCACGACAGAGCACTCCGGCGAACAGATTCGCGGCAGCTACGGCAACGCCAAGTACGAACGTCTCGCCAGGATCAAGGCCGAATACGACCCGGACAACACCTTCCGCCTCAACGCCAACATCCCCCCGGCTGGCAGCGCCAGCTGACGCGGACAAGAAAGGAGTATCTGATGACTGTCGCACCGGCCCCCGATTCCCCGAGGGCTGCCGGAACCTCGGTCGTCGCCGCGCTGCCCACCGCCGACAGCGTGCTGGCGGTGATCGCGCGTCCCGGCCAGGAGTCGGAGGAGCTCGGCGGCCTGCTTTACGCGTTCCGCCGGGCCGGCGCCAGCCTGAGCTTGCTGTCTTTGACCCGCGGCGAGGCTTCGCCGCGCAACTCCGGCCGCGCACGGCTGGAGGCCATCCGGCCCTGGGAGCTTCAGCTGGCCACCGCCGTCCTGGGCATCAGCGAGCTCACCATCGCCAGTTACCCCGACGGGGAGTTGCACCGGCAGCCGAAAGGCGAACTGGCCGACCGGATTCACCGGGCGATCCGCCAGCACCGCGCCGACCTAGTGCTGATCATGGCTCCCGAGACCGGCGACCGCGACGACATCGCCATCGCCTTCGCCGCCCGCGCCGCAGCCGCGCAGGCCGGCGTGCCGGTCGTGGCGCATACCCGGCCTGGAGTGAGCGGCGCCTGGCTGATCGACCTGGGCACTGGCGCCGCCACTGCCCGCGCCATCCAGAAATCGGCCGCGGGTGCGCATACCAGCCAATTGGAGGCACTGCCGGCGGTGGTGCACCGCCTGGAACAGCTCGACGGCCGGGAACCGGTGCGCTGGCTGCTGCTGCCGCGCTCAGTACCGACGCAGGGCGAGGTCAAGCTGCTCCGCCCAGGCGTCGAGGATCCGTGATCGCCGCCGGGTGTCGTCCGTGAGGATGTTGGCAAGGCCGAGCCCGCGCGCCAGGTCGAGGGTGCCGGACACCACGGTCCTGACGTGCGGGTCGTCGCCGTCGACGTCGAGCAAGGTCACCGCGAGCTGGTAGGCCTCCAGGGCCAGCGCCCGCTCGAGCGGTATCACGTGGGCGCGTAGCTCGGCGTCAACGGCGGCCTCGGTCCACACGTGCAGCGCGGCGGTGAAGAGCGTGGTCGTGTAGAGGCCGGCGAGCCGGTCGAGCGCCCAGCGGGTCCTGTTGGATCCGTCGGGCGGCGCCTCGAGGGTGCTGCGCACTTCCTCGAGCCGGACCTGGGTCATGTGCCGGATCGCAGCCGTGACGAGATCCCCCCTCGTGGGGAAGTGGTGCTGAGCGGCGCCACGCGAGACGCCGGCCCTGGCGGCCACGGTCGCCACCGTCGTCCGTGCCCAGCCGGACTCGGCGAGGGAAGCCACGGCGGCCTCTAGGAGGCGTTCGCGCGTGGCGCGGCTGCGATCCTGTTTCGGCGGGCTCACGGTCAGGGGCACGGTCAGGGACACTGCTCAATCCTGACGCAAAACTCCTGACAAAAAAAGCGTCACTGCTGCTTGTTTCTTCATGCGAGGAGGGCAGATACTTGTCCGGCTGGGGTGCGGTGCCGCCTTGCGCAGCCGGAATGAGAGGTCCCTTCCTCCGCCCGGGGTGAGATGCCGCTCCCGGCCGCGGGAGGTACCGCAGCCGCGGTAGGAGGTGAGCCAGTGACCGCTCGTTCTGATGTGCTATCGGAGGTGCTGTCCGACCTCGCCGGCGAGGGAGCCTGGCTGGACGCGGTTCTGGCCGACCTTGACACCTCCGGCTGGCAGCGCCCCACTCCCGCGCCCGGCTGGACGATCGCCCACCAGGTCGCGCATCTGGCCTGGACCGACGAGCAGGCGCTGTCCGCCGCCACCGATCCGGCGGCCTTCGCCGACCGGCTACGGCGGGTGCTCGCGGGCGAGGTGACTGTGGACGGCGCCGCGGCCGCGGGTGCGGCGCTGCCGCCGCCGGCCCTGCTGCAGCGCTGGCGCCGAGCGCGTGCCAACCTGGCCGCGGCGCTGGCGACCGTGCCGGCCGGTACCAAGTTGCCATGGTTCGGGCCGCCGATGAGCGCCACCTCGATGGCGACCGCCCGGCTCATGGAGACCTGGGCCCACGGTCAGGACGTCGCCGAGGCCCTGCGGGTTCCGCACCCGGCCACGAGCCGGCTGCGGCATGTGGCATACCTCGCGGTGCGCACCAGGGACTTCGCTTTCACCCTGCACGGCAGCACGCCGCCGTCCGAGGCATTCGCCGTCTGGCTTACCGCCCCCGACGGCACCATCTGGGCGTGGGGGCCCGCCGACGCGGCGCAGCGCGTCGAGGGCACCGCCCTCGACCTGTGCCTGCTCGCCACCCAGCGGCGGCACCGGTCAGACACCGGCCTGGTCGCCACCGGCCGCGACGCGGACCGCTGGCTGGACATCGCGCAGGCATTCGCCGGGCCGCCCGGCGCCGGGCGGGAGCCGGGCAGCCCGGCGGGCCTGGCGGAGCCGGCATGAACAGCGCACGGCCGGCCCGCATCGCAAACGCCTCCGGGTTCTACGGAGACCGGCCGTCGGCGTTTCGCGAACTGCTCGAGGCCGCTGACGTGGACGTCCTCACCGGCGACTACCTCGCCGAGCTGACCATGCTCATCCTGGCGCGCGACAAGGCCAGGGACCCGTCGCTTGGCTACGCCCGCACCTTCGCCGCCCAGTTCGAGGACTGCGTCAGCCTCGCCATGGACCGCGGAGTGCGCCTCGTCGTGAACGCGGGCGGGCTCAATCCCGCCGGGCTCGCCGCCCGGCTCCGCGAGCTGAGCGCCAACCTCGGGCGCACGGTGCGCGTGGCCTACGTCGAAGGCGACGACCTGACGCACCGGGCTGCCGAACTGGGCCTTGGCGAAGCGCTTGCCGCCAACGCATACCTGGGCGGGTTCGGGATCGCGGCATGTCTGCGGGCCGGCGCGGACGTGGTCGTGACGGGCCGGGTCACGGACGCCTCGCTCGTCGTCGGATCGGCCGCGGCCTGGTTCGGCTGGTCGCCCGGCGACCTTGACGCGATCGCGGGCGCCATGGCCGCCGGGCACGTCATCGAGTGCGGCACCCAGGCGACTGGCGGCAACTACGCCTTCTTCCGCAGCATCGCCGACCCGGTCCGCCCGGGGTTCCCCATCGCGGAGGTCGCGGCCGACGGATCGTCTGTCATCACCAAGCCAGCGGGTTCCGGTGGCGCGGTGACGGTCGGCACGGTCACTGCTCAGCTCCTCTACGAGGTAGCCGGCGCCCGGTACGCGGGCCCCGACGCGGTGCTCCGGCTGGATTCGATCCGGCTTACGCAAGACGGCGCCGACCGGGTGCGGATCAGCGGCGTCCGCGGCGAGCCGCCGCCTGACACGCTCAAGGTCGGGATCAGCGCGCTCGGCGGCTACCGCAACGAGGTCACGTTCGTGCTCACTGGTCTCGACATCGAGGCTAAAGCCGACCTCGTCAAGCGCCAGCTTTGCGGGATGGTCCCGGCCGGCACGACCTGGACGCTCGCCCGCACCGATCACGAGGACGCCGACACGGCCGAAGCGGCCAGCGCGCTGCTGCATTGCGTGGCGCGGGGGAAGGATCCGGACGTGGTTGGCCGGCGCTTCTCCGACAGCGCGGTACACCTGGCTCTGGGCAGCTATCCCGGGTTTCACCTGACCGCTCCGCCAGCCGCGGCGTCGCCGTACGGGGTGTTCCGGTCTGCGTCGGTGCCCGCGTCCGCCGTACCGCACACCGCGGTCCTGCCCGATGGCAGCCGAGTCGAGATCCCCCGCTCGCCGCACGCGGTTCCCGCCGCACAGGCGCTGGCGTCCGTGCCGGAACCGCCGATACCGGATTCCGAACGGCGGGGCGGCGTACGCCGTGTACCGCTAGGCCAAGTGGTCGGCGCTCGAAGCGGGGATAAGGGCGGCGACGCGAACCTCGGCGTCTGGGTGGCGGAGGATCGGGCGTGGCCGTGGCTGGCCAGCTTCCTCACCCTGGACACCGTACGTGGGCTGTTGCCGGAGACCGCCGGCCTCGAGCTGCAGCGGCACGTCCTGCCCAACCTCCGCGCGGTCAACGTGATCGTGCGCGGCCTGCTCGGTGAGGGCGTTGCCTACAACGCGAGGTTCGATCCGCAGGCTAAGGCGCTGGGTGAGCAGCTGCGCGCCCGGCTCGCGGACGTCCCGGAGGAACTGGCGTGACGGTCCTCACCTCGACCTTCGACCCTGCGTCCGCACCGGCCCGTGTGAACAGGGAAGCCATGCTGGCCAAGCTCGCCGAACTCGACGCCGAGTACGCGAAGCTGCCCCACGCGGGCGGCGCCAGGGCCGTGGCCCGTCACCGGCAGCGGGGCAAGCTCTTGCCGCGCGAACGCATCGAGCTGCTCGTCGACCGTGACGCGCCGTTCCTCGAGCTGTCACCGCTGGCCGCGTGGGGCACCGAGTATCCGCTGGGCGCCAGCGTCGTCACCGGCATCGGCGTCGTCGAAGGCGTCGAGTGCATGATCGTCGCGAACGACCCGACCGTCCGCGGCGGAGCGAGCAACCCGTGGACCGTCAGGAAAGTCTTCCGCGCCAACGACATCGCGCGAGAGAACCGGCTGCCGGTGATCTCGCTGGTGGAGTCAGGCGGCGCCGACTTGCCGACCCAGAAGGACATCTTCATACCAGGCGGCCGGCTGTTCCGCGACCTGACCCGGCTGTCGGCCGCGCGGATCCCCACGATCGCGCTAGTCTTCGGCAACTCCACCGCCGGCGGCGCCTACGTCCCGGGAATGAGCGACCACGTCGTCATGGTCCGCGAGCGGTCCAAGGTCTTCCTCGCCGGCCCTCCGCTTGTGAAGATGGCGACCGGCGAGATCGCGGACGACGAGTCGCTGGGCGGCGCGGACATGCACGCCCGCGTCTCCGGGCTTGCCGACTACTACGCGACCGACGAGGTCGACGCGATCCGCCTCGGCCGCCGGATCGCGGCGCGGCTCAACCACCGCAAGCCTGTCCGGCAGGCTTGTCTTGCCCCCATGGCACCGCGGTTTGCCGAGGACGAGCTGCTTGGGATCGTGCCGACCGACCTGAAGCAGCCGTTCGACCCGCGTGAGGTCCTCGCCCGCGTCGTCGACGACAGCGACTTCGACGAATTCAAGCCGCTGTACGGAACGAGCCTCGTCACCGGATGGGCGCAGCTGCACGGCTATCCGATCGGCGTGCTCGCCAACTCGCGCGGCGTGCTCTTCTCCGCCGAGTCGCAGAAAGCGGCACAGTTCATTCAGCTCGCGAACTCTTCCCGCACGCCGCTGGTGTTCCTGCACAACACGACCGGTTACATGGTCGGCACCGAGTACGAGCAGGGCGGCATCATCAAGCACGGCGCCCTGATGATCAACGCGGTGGCGAACTCGTCGGTCCCGCACCTGTCCGTGCTCATGGGCGCCTCGTACGGAGCAGGGAACTACGGCATGTGCGGCCGGGCTTTCGACCCTCGGTTCCTGTTCGCGTGGCCGTCAGCACGATCGGCGGTAATGGGGCCGCAGCAGCTCGCCGGCGTGCTGTCGATCGTGTCACGCGCCGCCGCGGAGGCCGCGGGGCGCCCGTTCGACGAGGACGCGGACGCCGCGATGCGCGCCGCGGTCGAGCAGCAGATCGACGCCGAGTCGCTGCCCGCGTTCCTGTCAGGCCGGATCTACGACGACGGCATCATCGACCCCCGCGACACCAGGACCGTGCTGGGCCTGGCCCTGTCCGTCATCGCCAACGCCCCCGAGCAGGCGCCGGCCGGATACGGCGTCTACCGGATGTGAGCCGCTTATGACCGATCAGCCGGTGACCCGGGTCCTCGTCGCCAACCGCGGCGAGATCGCCCGCCGCGTCGTGGCGACCTGCCACAAGCTGGGGCTGGAGGCCGTGGCCGTCTGCTCCGATCCCGACCTCGACGCCCCCCACACGCGGGAGGCGGACATCGCCGTCCGGTTGCCCGGCAGCAGCGCCGCGCAGACCTACCTGCGAGCTGACCTGCTCGTGGACGCCGCGCTGCGGGCCCGCGCCGACGCCGTGCACCCCGGCTACGGCTTCCTGTCGGAGAACGCCGGCTTCGCGCGTGCCGTCGTGGACGCGGGCCTCACCTGGATCGGCCCGTCCTACGGCGCCATCGCCGCGATGGGGGCCAAAGTCGAGTCCAAGCGACTCGCCGCCGCGGCGGGCGTACCGGTGCTGGCGGAGCTCGACCCGGCCACCGTGACGGCAGCCGACCTCCCAGTGCTGGTCAAAGCGTCGGCTGGCGGCGGCGGGCGAGGCATGCGCGTCGTGCGCCAGCTCGATAACCTGCGGGCCGCGGTCGAGGCGGCCCAGGCGGAGGCGGCGGCGGCATTCGGAGATCCCACCGTCTTCGTCGAGCCCTTCGTCGAGCGCGGCCACCATGTCGAGGTACAGGTGATGGCCGACCGGCACGGCACGGTGCTGGTGCTGGGCGAGCGGGAGTGCTCGATCCAGCGGCGCCATCAGAAGGTCGTCGAGGAGTCGCCAGCGCCGCTCGTCACCCGCACGCCTGCCCTGCGCGACAGGCTGTACGCTGCCGCGATCGCCGTGGCCCGTGGCATTGACTACACCGGTGCGGGCACCGTCGAGTTCCTCGCCACACCCGACGGGCGCTTCTGGTTCCTTGAGATGAACACCCGCCTGCAGGTCGAGCACCCGGTGACCGAATGCACCACGGGCCTGGACCTGGTCGAAATGCAGCTCGTCACCGCCGCGGGCGGCCGGCTTCCTGAGCGGGCCCCGCTCCCCCGCGGCGCCGCCATTGAAGTGCGCCTGTACGCCGAGGACCCGGCCGCGAACTGGCAGCCGGCGACTGGTGTCGTGCACCGCCTGGACATCGCCGCAAGCCATCCGGCGTTCACGGCTCCGGTGCTCGACGTGGCACCCCGCGGCGTGCGACTGGACGCCGCAGTCGAGGACGGCGCGACGATAGGCGTGCACTACGACCCGATGCTGGCCAAAGTGATCTGCTGGGCGCCGACCAGGGCCGAGGCGACCGCAGTCCTGGCGCGCACCCTCGCCCGAGCCCGGATCCACGGCCTGCGGACCAACCGGGACCTGCTCGTCCGCATCCTGCGCGACCCCGCGTTCGCGGCCGGCGAGGCCGATACGAGCTTTCTTGACCGGCATGCTCCAGACCCGCTCGCATCTCCGCTCGTCGACCCGGCCCGCGAGTGGCTGGCCGCCATCCCCGCCACCCTCGCCGACGCCGCCCGCCGGCGGGCTACCGCCGCCGTGCTGGGGGGTCTGCCGAGCGGCTGGCGCAACGTGCCGACCAGCCCGCAGCGGACGGTGCTTACGGGCCCGTCCGGCGAGCACCCGGTAGCGTACCGGTTCACCAGGGACGCGGTGACGGCCGACGGTGTGCAGGTGCTGTCGGTGACCGCGGACACGGTGGTCCTCGAAGCCGACGGCCTGACGCGCCGCTGGCACGTCGCGCGCTACCCAGGCGATACCCGCCTGTTCGTGGACGGCGATGCAGGCTCGGTGACGTTCACTGAGGTGCCGCCCTTCCCCGAGCCGGCGCAGACCCAGGACGAAGGATCGCTGTGCGCCCCAATGCCTGGCACGGTCACGGCCCTGCACGTCGCCGTCGGTGACGAGGTGGAAGCCGGCCAGGAACTGCTGACCATCGAGGCGATGAAGATGCAACACGTCGTGCGCGCCGACCGGGCCGGCCGGGTCGAGTCGCTGCCCGTACCGGCCGGCGGCACCGTCGACGTCGGCACGGTGCTCGTCGTCTTCGCGGAGGTACCCCTATGACCTTTACCGAATCACCGGAACGGCAAGCCCTGCGGGAGTCCGTCCGGCAGGTGGCACGGAAGTTCGGTGTCGAGTACGCCGTCGGGCACGCCCGCCGCGGCGAGCCGCTCACCGAACTGTGGCAGGCGCTGGGCGCCGCGGGATTCCTCGGCGTGAACCTGCCCGAGGAGTACGGCGGCGGCGGCGCAGGCATCTACGAGCTAGCCCTCGTGCTCGAAGAGGTCAGCGCGGAGGGCGCGCCGCTCATCATGATGGTCGTCTCCCCGGCTATCGCGGGCAACGTGCTTTCCAGGTACGGGACACAAGAGCAGCGGGCGCGATGGCTACCGGGCATCGCCGACGGCAGTCGCGTCGTCGCCTTCGGCATCACCGAGCCAGACGCCGGGAGCAATTCGCACAACCTCGCGACGATCGCGCGGCAGGATGGCTCCGACTGGATCGTGAATGGTCGCAAGACGTTCGTCACCGGCGTCCCCAACGCCGATGCCGTGCTCATCGTCGCCCGCATCCAGCAGGCCCGCACCGGGCGGCTGCGTCCGGCCATGTTCCTGCTCCCGCGGGAAACCCCCGGGTTCACCTACTACCCGATCCCGATGGACATCGCCGAGACCGAGCCGCAGTGCCAGCTCTTCCTCGATGACGTGCGACTGCCCGCCGAGGCGCTCGTAGGCGGGCAGGACGCGCCGCTTGAGGCCCTGTTCGCCGGCCTGAACCCCGAGCGAATCATGGGGGCCGCCATCGCCGCCGGTACGGGCCGTTTCGCCATCAACAAAGCGCGGCGCTACCTCAAGGAACGACAAGTCTGGGGCGTACCGATCGGCGCTCACCAGGGCCTGGCCCACCCCCTCGCCCAGTGCCACATCGAGGTAGAACTCAGCCGGCTGATGCTCGCCAAGGCCGCCACCCTGTACGACGAAGGCGACGACGCGGCGGCAGGGGAAGCCGCCAACATGGCCAAGTACGCCGCGGCGGAGGCCAGCATCCGCGCCCTGGACCAGGCCATCCAGTGTCACGGCGGGAACGGCCTCGCGGCGGACTATGGCCTCGCCATGCTGCTCGGCTGGGTGCGCGCCGCGCGGGTAGCGCCCGTCAGCCGGGAGATGATCCTCAATTACGTCGCACAGCACTCGCTCGGCCTGCCCAAGTCATACTGAAGCGAGTAGGAGAGCCATGTCCGAACCTGATCTGGTGCGCAGCGAGTCGTCGGACCGAATCGTGACGGTCGCGCTCGACTCACCCGCGAACCGGAACGCGTTGTCACGCCGCCTGGTCGCCCAGCTCAGCGATGCGCTGAGCGCCGCAGCGGAAGAGAACGCGCAGGCCGTTCTGCTCACTCATACCGGTACCACCTTCTGCAGCGGCGCCGCTCTTGACGAGACCCGGGGCCGCGATCCGGGGCAAGGGACGCGGGACCTGCTTGCCCTGGTACGGCAGATCCTGACCCTGCCGATCCCGGTCGTCGCCCGGGTGGACGGCGCTACCAGGGCCGGCGGTCTCGGGCTGCTCGGAGGGTGCGACATCGTGCTCGCCGCCGCCCGCTCCACGTTCGCCTTCACCGAGGTGCGGCTCGGGCTGGCGCCCGCCGTGATCTCCGTGCCGCTGCGCCCGCTGCTCTCCGCCCGGGCGGCGTCCCGGTACTTCCTGACCGGCGGGACCTTCGACGCCGCCGCGGCAGCGGATATCGGCCTCGTCACCGCCGCGGGCGACGACGTCGACGCCCTGGTCGCACCAGTGCTGAGCGAACTGCGCCGCGCCGACCAGCAGGGCCTGCGCGAGACCAAGCCACTGACCACCCGGGACCGGCTGCGCGCGCTGGAGGAGGACGGACCCGCCATGGCCGACCTGTCCGCGCGGCTGTTCGCATCCCCCGCCGCCCAGGCTCATTTCGCAGCCTTCTTTGACCGGACGCACCGGAAAGGCTAGCTATGACGACACCTCCTGCTTCCGCAACTCTGCTGCGCGACCCGCTTGACCATTGGGCGCGGGTGCGGCCGGGCGCCACAGCGATAACCTTCGGCGAACAGGACCTCACCTGGGAACAGTGGCGCCAGCGGATCCTGCGCCTTGCCGACGCGCTGAGCGCGGCGGGGGTGGGTCCCGGCGACCGGGTGGCCGTCCTCGATCTCAACCATCTCGCCACCATCGAGCTCACGCTGGCCGCGTCCTCGCTCGGTGCTGCAACGGTGCCCGCGAACTTCCGGCTAAGCCCGGACCAGATCCGCTATGTCCTCGAGGATTCCCGGCCGTCGATACTGTTCCACGGGGCACAGTTCGCCGATGTCGTGGCCGCCATCGACGCGGACGCCCTGGTCCCGCGGCGAGTCGTTATCGACGAGTACGAGCAGTTCCTCGCGGCCGGGCGGCCAGACGAGGGAGCGAGCGCCGATCCTGACGACGTCTGCCTCGTGATGTACACCTCAGGCACCACCGGCCGGCCAAAGGGCGCCCAGCTCACCCACCGCGGCGTGACCGCGCACAGCGCGGCTTGCTGTGCCGCCATGACGATCGGGCACGATACTGTCGCCCTCGTCGCGATGCCGCTGTTCCACGTGGGCGGCTCCTGCTACGCCCAGGCCGGCATCCACGGCGGGGCGCGCACGATCCTGCTGCGCGAACCCGCTCCGTCCGCGCTTTTCGGCGCGATCGCCAGCGGGGCGACGCACACTTTCGTCGTCCCGACCATCATCCACGGCGTCCTGGCCGCCGGGGAGCAGGCGATCGCCGCTTTCGGCGGCCTGAAGTCGATCTCCTACGGGGCCGCGCCCATGCCGCTGCCGATGCTGCGGCAGGCACTCGATGCGTGGCCGGCGTCCGAGATTGTCCAGGTCTACGGAATGACCGAGATTTCCGGCGTGGCCACCTTGCTCACCGACGAGGAACACCGCGACGCCGCCCACCCCGAGCGGCTTGAGTCCGGCGGGCTCCCCCTGCCTGGCATAGAGGTCCGCGTCGTTGATCCGCTGACGCTCGACGACGTCAAGCAAGGAGAGCGGGGGGAACTCTGGTTCCGGTCGGTCCAGGCGATGCGGGGTTATCTGAACCGGCCCGAGGCCACCGCGCAGACGAAGACCGCAGACGGCTGGATCCGCTCCGGCGACATCGGCCGAGTCGACGCCGACGGCTTCGTGTACGTCATGGACCGGCTCAAGGACATGATCATCACGGGCGGCGAGAACGTCTACGGCCCCGAGGTCGAGAGCGTGCTCAGCGCCTGCCCGGGCGTGAGCGAGGGCGTGATCATCGGCGTCCCCGACGAGCTGTGGGGCGAGGCGGTCAAGGCCATCGTCGTCCGCGCTCCTGGCGCGCAGGTGTCGGCCGGCGACGTCATCGCCTTCTGCCGTGCCCGGCTCGCCCACTACCAGTGTCCCAGCTCGGTCGAATTCGTCGAAGACCTGCCGCGCAGCGGAGCAGGCAAGGTGCTCAAGCGCGAGTTGCGCGAGCCCTACTGGGCCGGCCGGGAACGAGCCATCTGACCGGTCGTACCGTTGAACAAGAACCTTATAGGCGAACGAGCACGCAAAGGGGGTTGCGATGTTTGTTCAAGTGATCCAAGGCCAGGTAAGCGACCCGGAGCAGGTACACGAGGCGTTCAATCGCTGGGCGGCGCAGCTGGCGGCAGGGGCGGTGGGCTGGCTCGGATCGACGGCAGGGGTGACCGAGGACGGCCGATTCGTGGCACTGGCCCGCTTCGATTCGGAGCAGGCTGCCCACCGCAACAACGAACGGCCCGAGCAGCATCAGTGGTGGATGGAAACCGCCAAGCTCTTCACGGGGGAGCCCACCTTCCTTGACAGCAACGATGTCACCGTCGACGTCAACGGCGATCCGGACTCAGCCGGATTCGTGCAGGTCATGCAGGGCCGGGGCAGGGATCCGGAACGCGCGCGCGAACTCATGGCGCAAGATCCGGATGAGTGGGCCGCGTTCCGGCCTGACGTGATCGGCAGCGTTGCGGTCGGGCACATGGGCGGCGCCTGGACCATGGCCATGTACTTCACGTCGGAAGCAGCGGCTCGCGAAGGCGAGCGCAAGGAGCCGCCGCCGAAGCTGAAGGCTCAGATGGAGGAGATGCAAAAGCTCAGCATTGGCGAGCCCGAGTTCATCGACCTCAAGCAGCCCTGGCTGTACTCACCTCGGTAAGCGAACGCCGCCTCCTCCCGGGCGTGGGAGGAGGCGGCGCTGCCAGGCGCGTGAGGTCAGTTGCGAGTCGCTGACCGCCGCGACAGTACTGAGAGCCAGAAGGCGGCCGGGCGGCCCTGGTAGTACGGGGGTGCGCTGGCGGGTCGAGTGCGGGTGCGGGTGCTCATCAGATGCTCCAAGTGCGGTGTGTGAGATTGGTGTGAGATGAAGTGCGCAGGTAGGCGATCGACGTGATCGGCGTAGCCGCGGACCGGCTGTAACGGCCAGCCATGTCGAAGTCGAACTCCGGGGCCCTGCGGTAGCCGAGCCGGTCATACAAGGCGATGGCGCTGGTCATGAAGCTCGCCGTGTGGAACGCGAATACCGGCGCTCCGCCGTCTCGCGCGAGCCCCTCACAGACGGTGATCAGCATGCGCGCGACACCTTGCCCGCGCGCATCCGGATGAACGGCGAGGGCGCGTCCGCCAGCCCATCCCGGCGGCCAGCCGAATCCCTGGACCGAGGTGTCCGGGTAGAAGGCCACGAATCCGCTGACCCGTCCATCTGCCTCGGCGACAAGCAATCGTCCGTGCCGGGCATGTCCTTCCAGGTCGAGCAGATCTGCGAGGTAGGCCGCGAAGACGGCCCTATCGATCAGGCCCCCGTACTGGCCGTACGCGGCGACGATCACGTCGCGGATGGCCGGATAGTCCGCCGGAACCGCGTCACGAACCAGCGGCGCTGTGTGCCGCCGAGTCGCTGTCGCGGTGTCGGGTAGTGACATGGTGCTGGTCCTTGGTGTCGTAGGTGCTCGCTAAGGGCACGACACGACGAGCGCGGGCGTTCACACCGCGTCACAGATATTTACTCAGGTCACTCGGGAGGGGTGGGATTGCTTTCGAATTGGGCGGCTCGGGCAGCAGCGTCACGTCTGGTGTGCACGCAGAGCTTCTGCAAGATGGCGGAGACGTGGTGGTCCACAGTGCGGGTTGATACCACGAGCTGTCGCGCGATCTCGGCGTTTGACAGCCCGGTCGCGAGCAATCGCAGGATCTCTAGCTGGCGGTCGGTCAAACCCGCCGGGTTGGTCAAGGTACCCGGCGCAGGCCGGCGTGGAAGCCGGGTGACGCCAAGCCCGCGAAGCCGCCGGCGGACGATCGCGACCGCGGGTGCCGCGCCGAGGCCATCGAGGACGGTCAATGCCTTGAGGGTGGACTCGACCTGGCCCGACTCGGCCAGCTCGAGTGCGCGCTCGTACGGGTCGCCGTCGTTGAGCCATGCATCCGATGCCGATCGCCAGTCTCCGCGCAGCGCGGAAGCGTATGGCTCTGGGCAGCCCCGGAAGGACTCGACGGGATAGCCGAGCCGCCGCAGGTACACCAGCAACTCGCCGCGCTGGATGAGCGTGCCGCGACGATTCGTCCGGGCCAGCAGCAACTCGGGATATGGACCGGCCCGCGCGTGGTCGCCGGTCAGCCACGCGTGCTCGATGTGCGCGAGGCCCGCAGGCACCAGCCACTCGAGCACATCGGCCATTGCCGCGTGGCGGGCCGCGAGCGCGAGCCACTGCTCTGCCTCGGCACTGCCCTGCCGTACTAGCACCCGGGCCATCACGGGCACCGTCTCGCGACCGATCATGCCGGGATCGTCTTGCCCGTCCAGCAGTTCCCGCAGCCCCGCCTCCGCCTCCGCGAACTGGCCGCGCATCAGCGCCAGCCTGCATCGGCGCGCGGAAAACATGTAACCGTAGACGCGGAAGTCCCTATCGCGGCCGAAATGCTCCGCCCGCTCGATATAGCCGAGCGCCTGGCGGTACTCGCCGAGCCGCCACACCCCTTCGATCAGGTTGTAGTACGCGCGCATGACGTACTCGTGGTTGCCAAGGCCCGTCGCTTGCGCCATGCTGCGCAGCAATTCGTCGCAGCCGCTGAGGTCGCCGAGCTGCAGCAGCGCCGACCCGCGGTAGTTGCGGCACAACGCGGCCACGCTCGCCGCACCGCAGCGTTCGGCGATGGCGAGCGCTTCGTCCAGGAGGGGCAGACCGTCCTCCTCCCGGTCGTTGAGGACCAGCAGGCCGCCGAGGTTCAAGGTGGCGAGCGCGTTCTGGTAACTATCGCCGAATGGCCGGGCCAGCTGGAGCGCGCGCTCCCCCGACGCGTGCGCGGCGGCGGTTCGCTCGGTCAGCCACTGGTGCCGGGACAGGTTGACCAGGGCCCGGACGAGCCGCCGGTCATCACCGTCCTGCTGCCACAGCTCGGCGGCCGTCGCCGCGGCGGCCACCGCGAAATGCACCTGGTTGCTGTTCGACAGCGCCCACGCGTGCGCCTCACCGAGCGACGCGCGCCGGGCAGCCGGCAGCTGGTGCCCGCGGGCCAGGACCTGGGCGTAGCACGCCGCCGCTTGCCTGTGCGCGCCGGCCCGGCAGGCCTCCCGCGCTGCTGCCTGGCCGTGCGTGACGACAACGGCGTCGTCACCTGCTTCCACCGCGTGATGCAGGACCCGGAACGGGTCGCAGTCCGGACGGTCGAGAAGGGCACGCAGCACGTCCGCGTTCAGTTCCAGCCGGACACTGGCCGGCAGAGACTCCACCACCGCCCTGCGGGCAAGTTCGTGCCGGAACGCGACGACATCACCTCGTAGTTCAACGACGCCGGCGCGCTCGGCCTCCGCAACCGGTACCTGATCGCCGACGAGTTGACGAAGCAGGTCCAACTCCGCGCCCGACGGCATAACCGCCACCCGGTCCAGCGCGGTCTGAGCCGACGGGCTCAAGGTACGCACCCTAGCCAGCACCGCGTCAACGACCGTTGCCGGCACCACGTCACATGGGTTCGCGAGGACCTCTGTGACGAAGAACGGATTACCCCTGGTGAGACGGAACAACTCGTCTGGATCGATGTTCGTGGCGGCCGCCATTTCGCGGACCGCGTCTGAAGTAAGCCGGGTCAACCGCAGCCGAGTGGCAGCCGTGCTGCCGAGCACGCCGAGAACTCCACGCAACGGATGGTCCCTTGCCAGGGCGTCATCGCAGTAGGTCAGCAGCAATACCGCCGGCAAGTTCTGCACGCGGGTACCGAGGTAGCGCAACGCATCGAGTGTCGCGCCGTCGGCCCAGTGGACATCTTCGATGACGAGCACGACCGGTGACGGCGGCGACGCCAGCTCGTCATACAAGGCTACGGGCACGCGATCAGGATCGCCGCGCGAGGACAGCGCGACCGCGAGCGGTCCATCCGCCGCGGACCGGGCCGCATCTCGCAGCGCGCCCAGTGCGCGTGGTGTCAGAAGGTCCTCACATGCGCCGGCGAGGACCCGCGCTCGGCTAGCCGTCGCGGCCAGGAAAGCCTGTATCAGGCTGGTCTTACCGATGCCGGCCTCGCCGAGCACCAGCACGGCCGATCCCCGCCCCACGGCGGCCCGCTCGACGGCCGTACCGAGCATCTGCAGCTCACCCTGCCGCTCCAGCAGGTACGGCATCACGCAACCATTCTCCCACCCGGCCAGCAGGCGGGTAAGACCGCCAGCCGGGGCACCGCCTGGAAGACCTGACCAGTGCGGCCGAACCCTCAGCCTTCGTGCATACACTCGACGGGGCGCGCGGCTGGATGCCAGGCAGGCTCGGGCCGTCTCGCACGCGGGATTGCCAAGGCCGCCAGGACGCCGACCCCAGCCAGCCCGCTGGCAAGCCACATCGCGGGCACGAAGCCGCTGACGAAATCCGCCCGCGACGCGTAGCCGCCATGCCGGGCGAAGACCAGGCCAAGCACCGCCACCCCGAGAACGGCCGCCAGTTCGCGAATGGCCGTGGCCGCGCCGGAAGCCTGCCCGTATTCTTCCGGCGCGACGGCCGAGAGCATCGCGCTCGCCAGGGGCGCGAAGAAGGCGGCGCTGCCCGTTCCCGCCAGCACTAGCGCCGGGACCAGCAACCCGTAGCTCACCGTTGGCGTCACCATGGCGGCGAGCCATCCCAGCGCGATCACTTCCATTGCCAGACCGCAGATCATGAGCGGACGGAAACCGATCCGGTCCGCCAGGAAACCGCCCGCCGGGGTGAGCAGCATTGGCATGACTGCCATCGGCAGTGTGCGCAGGCCTGCTTGCAGCG
>Ga0126371_10001131_pt1 | contig 22397 bp, 16 predicted proteins | sample PanSoiMetaPlot_4_FD_110145 | JGI IMG/M metagenome (GOLD analysis project Ga0126371, IMG submission 110145) | Tropical forest soil microbial communities from Panama - MetaG Plot_4 | ecosystem: Environmental > Terrestrial > Soil > Tropical forest > Bulk soil | place: Panama | collected 2016-02-17 | reverse complement strand
CCTTGGAAGAGATGGGGATTTATCATCCCTGGGCGCGCACCCCTGGCAGATGCCGACGCTGGTTTATACCTCGGCAGCTGGGTAAACTGTCAAGATTTCACTTCGATTTCGTTCACTACTTGCCTGACGTTGGGAATCGTCTTGGCTAATTTGCCTGCTTCACTCTTCTGCGCCGGTGTCTTCACGCTGCCGCTTTGCCGTTCTCGATAAACATCTTTTTCTTGCAACCCGGACACGTCCTGCGGACTGCAAGGATGATCTCCATCAGCGAAGTCATCGTACCGCTCGCGCGACAGTAGGGACCGTGACGAGATGCTCCTAGAACTGCATGTGAGCCCTGCGACGTATCCTTGGTGTTTACACCCCAGTCGGCGGGCAGCAAGAATCAAAGTGTGGTGCTTACGGACAATCACCTCAACGCAAGCGCTGCGAACCAAACCACAGCTGTAAGCGGAACGGGCCTGAGTCCGACTACTACGACCATTACATGGGCGCAACCGGCAGCCATCACTTAGGGTACGACTCTTAGTGATGTTTTGAACGCAACCGCAACGGATGGATCAAGCCCAGTTGTCCGGCACGTTCGCATACAGTGCGACGCCAACGGGGGCACCGCTAGCACAGTGACCACGCGACGGTTCTCGTAGCCGGTGACTACACGCGCGCGTGGCTTTACTCCCGATAGCAACAACTACACGTCTGCGACGGGCAGTGGGTCGCTCACCGTCAACCAAGCGGCGCCAACTGTCGCTTTGGCGTCATCAGCCAACCCCGCACTGGTATCGACAAGCGTTACTCTCACAGCGACCGTTTCTTCATCCGCGAGCACACCCACCGGCTCGGTCAACTTTTGCGACGGCACGACGCTGCTTGGTTCGGGCACACTGGCTTCAGGCGTCGCGACATACGCGAAGTCAAACTTAACCACCGGTACGCATTCGATCACTGCCGCCTATGCAGGCGATTCCAACCTTTCTTCTGTAACAAGTTCAGCCGTATCGCAGTTTGTCTCCGATCTGACTGTTGGCGTCGCCAGTGGAGGCAGCACCACAGTTACAGTCTCGGCGGGTGGAACCGCAACTTATCATCTGACAATCTCCCCGTCGACGGGCTCGATCTTCCCAGGCGCAGTGACGCTCGCAGCAAGCGGAGGGCCGACGGGATCAACATCACAATCACTCCGCAGACGATCGCGGCCGGAGCCACCGCAACTAATGTGACCGTGGCAGTTCAAGTTCCCGTTGCCAGTGCGGCTGTTCGCAATTCGAACTTCTGGCTGCTTGGCTTTGGGCTGCCGTTGATGGGAATGTTCGCACTGCCCATCGGAATAGAAGGCAGGAGACTTTCTGCGAAACGAATGCTGGTGGCTCTTCTGTTGTTGATCATAGTGGTCTCAACAGGAGCCATCTTGGGCTGTGGCAACAGTAGCACTTCTGCCCCGCCGCCTCATCAGCCAACGAACTACACCATAACCGTAACGGCTACGTCCGGAGCCGTACCGCACTCGACAGCACTCACCCTCACGGTGCAGTGATAGGCAGGATTAGGCGAACAGCCTGATGACTGCACGTCACCAAGGAACGGCCCGACGCAGACTCGAAATTTCGGGCGTCCGGCCATTCTCATTTGTGATGCTGAAGGTGTTGGCGTTGGTTCTTACGAACTGGCGCGCATATCGCTGGAGGTCCCTCCGGCGGCAGGGACGTAGCACTTTGACGTGTAATCCATGACCATACGGTCGGCGTTGAACCGCCAACCTAAGGTACGGATCGTGCGTTTCATGCGTTTGATCCAGCCTCGTGGCAGGCCGTCACGATCACGCTGATAGTAGAGCGGGATCACTTCGTCGCGCAGGGTGCGCAAAAGGTCTTCGCCGTCGCGTGTGTCGTGGACATTCATATTGGAGTGCGTCTTGCCGGTTCCGATGGCAAAACCGTTGATTCCGTCGTAGGCCTCGGCCCACCAGCCATCGAGAACCGAGAGGTTCAGCCCTCCGTTGAGAACGACCTTTTGTCCGCTGGTACCGGAAGCTTCGAGGGGGCGACGGGGATTGTTAAGCCAGACATCTACGCCCTGGACAAAATGGCGTCCGACGTTGATGTCGTAGTCTTCCACAAACACGAACTTGTCGCGGAACTGGGGATCGCGCATCAATTCGGCAATTTGCTGCAACATGCGTTTACCAGGTTCGTCGAGCGGGTGTGCTTTTCCGGCAAAGACGAACTGCACGGGACGGTTCGGATCATTGACCATCGCAGCGAGACGCTCGATATCAGTCAAGATCAGATTTGCCCGCTTGTAGGTTGCGAAGCGGCGGGCGAAGCCGAGGGTCAAGGCGTCAGGGCTCAGAACGCGTTCAAGACGCTGCAGGACTTCAGGGGATTCGCCTCGACGCTCCGCCTGATCGACCGCGCGCCGACGCACAAATTCGATGAGACGAGACTTTAGATTCAGGTGCGTTTCCCAGAGTTCGCCGTCATCGACGCTTTCGATGCCCAGCCAGATCTTGGCTTCACTGCCGCGGTTATGCCAGTCGGTACCAAGGTGCCGGTCGTAGAGCCGGAACATCTGCGGGGCGAGCCATGAAGGGACGTGCACGCCGTTTGTGATGTGGCCGACGGGAATCTCATCTTCTGGCTTGCCTTTGTAGAGCCCAGTCCACATGGCGCGAGAAACTTCGCCGTGCAGCGCGGAGACTGCATTAGCGCGGCGAGACAGGCGAAGGGCTAAAACGGTCATGCAGAACAGTTCGTCGGAGTTGCTGGGATTCTCGCGCCCCAATCCGAGCAGGCTCTCTTGTGACAGGCCCAGGGCTTCGCGAAGCGGTCCGATGTGTTCTTCCACCAGACGAGCATCAAAGCGATCGTGGCCTGCAGGAACTGGGGTGTGAGTGGTGAAGACCACTTCGCGAGAAACACGTGGCACGGCGGCGTCGAATCCGATGCCTTCATCTTCCATCCGCATACGAATCGCTTCAAGTACTGCAAACGCGCTGTGGCCTTCGTTCAGGTGGAAAACGCCGGGAGTAATTCCAAGTGCCTTCAGCGCACGGAGACCACCAACTCCAAGTAAGAGTTCCTGACGAATGCGGATGCGGAGGTCGCCACCATAAAGGCGAGATGTCAGTTCGCGATCTTCGGGCGCATTGCCTTCTACGTCGGAGTCGAGCAGCAGCAGATCGCGGCGTCCAACTTTTACTCGCCAGACCTTCGCCTGAATTCGTCCGCTGCGGGTATCAATCGCGATGACAACAGGGCGTCCGTCCTTGCCAATGGCAGGCTCCATGAGCAAGTGGGTGACGTCGGTGTCGAGGTAATCTTCCCGCTGCCATCCGCTGAGGTCGAGGTGTTGGCGGAAATAGCCTTGGGGATAGAAGAGTCCTACGCCTACTAGCGGAATATCCAGATCCGATGCGCTCTTTATGTGATCGCCAGCGAGGACTCCCAAACCACCCGAATAAATTGGCAACGATTCGTGAAGACCGAACTCTGCCGAAAAATATGCGACGGGATGCGGGCGAAGAACGCCGGCGTGCCTGGTTCCCCAGGTTCGATCATTCTCGAGATATTCGAGCATGCGGCGATAGGCGTAGTTGACGCGGCTGTGAAGCATCAATTCCGTGGCCCGAGTTTCAAGCTTGGCCAACGGAATCCCGTTCAACAGCGCGATGGGATTGTGGTTTACTTCGTTCCAGCGAGCGGGGTCAAGGTCCATGAAGACACTGGCGGAGTTGTGATCCCAACTCCACCAAAGATTGCGCGCCAGCGCCCAAAGGCGTTCTTGCAGAGGCGCAATGAAACGATCGAGCGTACGAGCTTCACTGACGATGGGGGCGACTTGTGCCGCTGCCTCGATGAGCATACGGATTTCGTCGGAACTGAAAACGCGCGCCTCGACGGTTTGGACCACCAGAACACCCTGCAGAATGCCCCGGTCGATCAGCGGTACACCAAGAAATGACTGGTAGGCATCTTCGCCGGAGTTCCTAAAATACTTAAACCGGGGATGATTCTTGACGTGGCTTACCGACACCGGTTGGACCTGCTCGGCAACCAACCCGGTCAGACCTTCGTGAACCGCCATGCGAAGATTGCCAATACATTCGCGGCGCAGGCCGACGGTTGCCGCCAGGACGAGGTTGGCGCGATCCGGCTCAAGCAAATACGCCGAGCAAACATCGGTTCGAAATCTCTTGGCAATCAGGGCGACTACGTTCATCAGCGTCTCCGCAGATTGCCCGCCTTCTGCGGCTAGATTCGCCAAGTCTTCAATCGACAAAACGCTTTGTTCTTCTGTGCGCACAGCTTGTTCCATAGCCCCGGCTATCTCGTATCCTTCCATTCAGGTTTGCTTATACACGGGTGATCCGAAACGGACCGCTCGCAGCCATCCTGTGATGATGTCTCACTAGAGAGGGTTCCATCTATTGTACGGGCAAGAAGGCGAATTCGTTTAGCTGAGAAAGCGTGCGGAGGCATTACAAAAGCGGTTTGCCTCGGCTATGGAGAAAGAGTAGAATTCCGCTCAAACCAGCCAACGATGGGAGGCATACGTCCACTTCCCACCGGTTCCAGCATGCGGGTGTGGGATGGAACGAGAGTGTGTGGTCCCCTGATGCACTGGAAAACCCGCCTGAGTTAGACATCGGACGTATCGACCGCAGAAATTTGAGCATCACCCACAAATTATTGCAGCGCGCGACCCATGGAGTCGGGACAATGAAGAGTACTGCCGCACGGTTTTCCTGGATCGGTGTCAGTTTATGTGGATTGATGTTTCTCGGATGGGTGGTAACGGGACAGGCGGCGAAGTCGCCCGAGCAAGGACTTCCAACCGACTGGAGCCATAGCCACGTTATTTTCGCCCATCCGGCTTCTGCAGCGCAGGAGAGGTCGATTGGCCAGGATCCACGCTATTGGCAGCAGCGTTATCGTCGTGAAATTCCGCAGCAGTTCCCGGTACAAGGTTTTCAAGCGGCCCCAGGAGTTTCTTCGAGTCAAACGCCGAGCGCAGGGCTATGGGCCGAGAATATGGGCGCCAGCGGAGCTGCCGGCCCAGCGAACTATCCTGCCAAGTATTCTTTTAGCCTGACCACCGCCAACTGTGGAAATACCTCCAAACCGGATTATGTCGTTTACAGCACAGGCCTACTTGGCTCTGGGACTCAAGCCAGCATCGTTGCGTTTGACAATATCTACAATGGCTGCAGCGGAGCGGTACCTTCTACTTATTGGGCTTTCAATACCGGTGGTCTGATTCTCACCTCTCCACTGATATCGCTGGACGGCACACAGATCGCATTTGTGCAGACCTCGGGTAGTCCTACGGGAAATGCAGGTCTCGTCCTCGTGAAGTGGAAGGCTTCGACGATGGAAACCATCACCTCTCCCGGAGTGCCGACTTCCGTAACTGCGGCGCAGTACCCTACCTGCGTCGCCCCCTGCATGACCGAGGTTTTTCTGCAAAAAGGGGGGGGCGGCAATGTCGACGACAGGACTTCATCCCCTTATTACGACTACAGCAACGACATCGTGTGGGTAGGAGGATCGGGCGGCTGGCTGCATAAGATCACGGGAGTCTTCAAAGGCACACCGGCGGAGGTCACCGCCTCCTTCCCGGTGAAGGTGAATACGGGAAACGCGCTCTCAGGTCCCCTGTACGACCACACGTCGCAGAATGTTTTGGTAGGTGATGTCGGAACAGGCGGAGGATTCCTCTATCGCGTAAACTCTTCGACTGGCGTGGCGACCGCGTCAGGACAATTGGATTTTGGTGTAGGTCTGGTGGAAAGTCCTCTTCTGGATGTGACGGGAGGGAAAGTCTACGCCTTCGCTTCGAGTGACGGCACAACGAGTTGCGCGGGTGGCGTCGCCTGCGCTGCGGTCTACACACTAAGCACGAGCTTTGGAGCAGGAACTACCGGGACCAAGGTAACCGTCGGAAACAGCGTGCTGAATGGATCTACGCCCAACCCGATGTACGTAGGTGCATTCGACAGCGCTTATTACAATTCGACGAACGCCACGGGGGCTCTTTATGTCTGTGGCAACACGGGTGGCTCCCCCGTTATGTACCGAATACCAGTCGTTGCCGGAGTGATGGGCTCACCGGTACCCGGTGCATCTCTGACTCCCGCCGGGAGGATTCCTGCTTGTTCACCGGTAACGGACTTTCCGAATCCAAATGCGAGCCCCAACAAGGCAGAGCTTCTTTATTTCAGCGTGCAAAACTTTGGGCGGCCGTGCGGCAACAAAGGCTGCATGATGAATTTCGTGGATCTGCCGTGGCAAGCGAGCACCCATTACAACGCGGGGGAGGAGATCCTGGTCATCCGCACAGCCAACAACGTCGCCTATATCCAGATCGCCACGAATAGCGGCACGACCGGAGCAACGATTCCGATATGGCCGGGCGTTGTGGGCCGGAAGACAGTCGACAGTGGTATCACTTGGCTAAACCAGGGAGCTACAACTGTCGTCCCACTGGCGGCCTGGACGGCAAATCACAATTATGCTTTACAAAACCGTATTTTCGACGGAACCAACGTGGAGATCGTTACTCAAGCTGGTCTTTCGGGCGCAACTCAGCCAACGTGGAATACAACCATAGCGGGCACGACGAATGACAATGCCGCAATCTGGATTAATGCCGGACCGTGGCCCTCTTCCAGCCTGACCTTGGCAGGTGGCACAGGCGGTGTAATTGTAGACGGCATGAGCACCGCCACCGGAGCGTCTCAAATATACTTTTTCACACAAGGCAACCAAACCTGCACAACATCTGGTGGCACAGGGGTCTGTGCCGTACAGGCGTCCCAGGCAAATTTACAATAACGGCGGTCATTCCTAATGGATACGAATCATCTTCAATCGGACGAACCCATTACTCCAGCGACTGGAAAGAAACCGTATGAAAAGCCTTCGTTTCGATACGAGCGGGTGTTTGTGACAACGGCGCTTTCGTGCGGAAAGATCTTGGGCTTGTCTCAGAGCTGCAACAATAGCCCAAAGAACTCATGAACGCGAGCGACATGATAATGAGCGAGTCGCACGCCATAAAATGCGAACTGGCCGCTGAGGTATTGCGATCGTCAGGAAAGCTGCGGTTGCAAGTTACGGGATGGAGCATGCTGCCGACGGTTTGGCCGGGAGATACACTCATCGTGGAGCGAGTCGACTCTGCGGAAGTGACGGAAGGCGAAATCGTTCTTTTCCGCCGAGACCGGCGGCTCTTCGTTCATCGAGTTGTAAAGAATCAGAGCGCGCTATTGGTAACACGCGGTGACTCGATGCGGACGCCGGATTCACCTGTTGACAAGAACGAATTCCTGGGTCGGATTTGTTCAATCGTAAGAAACGGTAGATGCGTCGAGCCTCGCAGAAAACTGGGGGCAGGCGAGCGCACAATGGCATCGCTCATGCAACGTTCGGAAGTCGCTGCCCGTGTCATTGTGGGCGTCCGTGGACTGCTTCATACATCAAATCAAACCGTGTTGTAATTGGGCCTTCCTTGCCACAGTTGATGACCGAAGTCGAGCGTCTCAGCCTAGTGATCGAAATCGGCAGCATGCCGGTACGCTTGCATACAACCGATCGCGATTTTCTGAGTCTCCTGCAGAATCGCTATGCGGGATTCGTCAGCCAATCGGCCAGGGCTGAGATTGAGTTCGACGTCGAACTCCAACAACCGAAAGGCGTGGACCCCGATGCGGATGTGGATGTCAGTTATCGCTTTGGGCGTTGGTCGCTGCGACGCGGAGACTTTCTGGCGGAGTGGGAGCCGGCGTCACGAGGTGGCTGGATCCGCCAAACAGTGAATCCGTATTCCATCGATGCGGTGTTGCGCATCGTTCACACACTCGTCCTGGCGCAGCAAGGTGGATTCCTGCTGCACTCAGCCAGCGCCATTCGTAACGGAAAAGCGTTTTTATTCGCCGGGGTGTCAGAAGCTGGAAAGACGACAATCTCAAGGCTGGCACCGCCTGATGTAACGCTTTTGACCGACGAAATCTCCTATGTTCGCCGCCGGGGTGATGAGTATTTAGCCTTTGGAACTCCGTTCACGGGCGAACTCGCAAAGCTGGGAGAAAACGTGTCGGCACCAATATCGACACTCTACCTACTGGCGAAGGGCAATGAGAACAGGGTCGATTCGATAAGGCCAGCTGAGGCGACAAGATCCTTGCTATCGAATCTATTGTTTTTCGCGAAGCATGAGGAGTTGGTACAGGCCATTTTTCATTCGGCATTCGAGTTCGTCAGCCGGGTGCCGGTAATGCGTCTAACTTTTGTTCCCGACACAAGGGTTTGGGGGTTGATTGGATGAGCAAGCTTTATATGGCGCGCAATCCGCGGGCAGCTGCTCGAAGTCTCGACGGTGAAATGATGATTATGTCGGGTAGGGACTCCACTTTATTTACTCTGAATAAGACGGCGACAACCCTTTGGCAGTCGGCGGACGGAGCGACGCCGCTGGACGAGATCGTAGAAAAGAAGATCTGCGCGGAATTTGAAGTCGAGCCGACGGAGGCTCTCGCTGACGCTGAAACTCTGGTCCGAGAATTGGCAGGCCATGAGATCTTGCAGATTTCAGAGACGCCGATCACACCTGACAAGCCGGTTGGAGAGAAGCGATGAGCCTGCTCCAAGAGGTGAACGAAAAGGCTCTGGCTCGGAATATTCCACTCAGCGTGCAGCTCGATCTAACTTATCGCTGCAATGAACGTTGTGTGCACTGTTATCTCGACCACGACGATCATGGCGAGATGACCACAGCGGAGATCAAGCATCTGCTTGATGAGCTGGCGGACGCCGGTGTCTTCGTTCTCTCCCTCAGCGGCGGCGAAATTTTCCTGCGGAAGGACTTCTTCGAGATTCTCGAGTACGCCCGCCTACAAAAGCAGTTTTGTGTGAAGCTCAAAACGAACGCGATCGTGGTTCGCGAACGCGAGGCGGCGCGCCTTCGAGAGATTGGCGTCGAATCCATCCAGATCAGCATTTATTCCCATCGGGCGGAGGTGCACGACGGCATCACTGTTGTGCCCGGATCGCTGCGACGCTCGCTTGACGCTGCGCGGTTCCTGAAATCGCAGGGACTGCGCGTGATCTTCGCGAATGTATTGATGGTGCAAAACGTGCAGGACTATCAGGGTATGCGCGCGCTGGCTGAAGAGTTAGGCGTGGAGTGTACGCTTGATCCAACGATTACTCCGATGATGGATGGCAATCGCTCGGTGTTGAGTCTGGGGATTGGCCACGAGACTCTACGCCAGGTATTTCGCGATCAGGCACTGGTCGGTGAGGTGGACGAGTTTTGCGCCATCCCAGCGCTGGGAGAGAACTCGCTTTCGGCTTTGCCCTGCAGCGCGGGTCACACGTCATGCTACGTTTCGCCTTATGGGGACGTGTTTCCCTGTGTGCAGTTTCCGCTTTTGACGGGGAACGTGCGCAAGCAGAAGTTCCTCGATATCTGGCGCCATTCCGAAAAGATGAACGAGGTGCGGTCGATTCGCGTAAAGGATTTGACTACATGCACTTCGTGCACGCACGTCGGGAGTTGTACGCGGTGTCCCGGTCTTGCGTACATGGAAGGTAATATGCGCGGTCCTTCCTCGCAGGATTGCGAGAAATCGTTTGCGAGGACTGGCGTTCCCTCCGCCAATATGCTGGCCAAAAAGCGTGTGGCGCCGAGTCTGGTGCAAATTCGTGCACTCCCGACCTCGCCGATTGAGTCCGGCGGCGGCGCTCTTGCGTGATCTGGAGTTCCCGTCGTAGCCTCGTTAGCACTAATGCCTGGAATCGGCGCGGCAACGGAACCCGAGTGGTCGTTGTTGCTCGCGGCTGCTTCTGCCAGTCATCGAAAAGAGCGTCTTCAGGTTCTATTACAGTCTCCTCTCCGGTGGGAGGTGGTGCTTGATCTGGCCGATCGGCAAGGCGTCGAACAACTTCTTTATCAAGCGCTCTCTGATTTCAAACCCCTGATCCCTTGCGAATACTTCAATTTTCTTGCGCAGAAATATCAGACGAATGTTCACAAGTCGCTGATGCTGTCGCGGGAATTGATTCGTATTGTCGACGAGCTATCGGCGCTTGAGATCGAAGTCATGCCTTACAAGGGCTTGGCCCTATCGGAGGCAGTGTATGGGGATATGGCGCTGCGGCAGTCTGGCGATATTGACTTACTTGTTCGGGCAGCGGACTTGGCGAGGATTCGCGGTGCGCTTGCGAAACTTGGATTCACGCAGCAGTTGCAGTGGTCACCGGCAGAAGAACGGTCGTATCTAAAATCCGGATACGAGTGTGTCTTCGACGGGACGGCCGGGCGAAATCTGCTGGAGCTGCAGTGGGCGATTCAGCCAGCGTTCTATGCAGTCGATTTCGATATGGAAGGACTGTTTCGCCGGGGAATTACCGTGCAGGTGGCCGGGCATGCGATGAAGACGCCTTCGCGGGAAGATCTATTCATCCTTCTGTCGCTACATGCAGCCAAGCATGTGTGGGGGCGTTTGATCTGGCTGTGCGATCTCGCGCGGATCGTAGAAATCTCTGCCTTGGATTGGAATCAGATTGGAATAACTGCGAAGAGCCTGGGAATTCAGCGCATCCTGCGTATTGCACTGCTCCTTGCAAATCGGCTTCTGCACACGCCAATTCCCGCGGAGGCGGAGAGCAAGATTCCAGAAACCAAGCATTCACGGCTGATCGCCAAGGAGATCGAGAGGCAGATTTTGGAGGATGGCGGATGCGATATTGCGTCTCTCGCTTATTTCCGCCTGATGCTCGGCTTGCGCGAAAGGTGGCAAGATCGGGTGCGCTTGCTGACTCGACTGGTCTTTACCGCCGGGCCGAGCGAATGGGCCGCGGTTCGGCTTCCGGAACCGCTTTTTCCCCTATATCGAATTGTGCGGGTGACACGTCTCGCAGCAAAATTGATGCGAGCCTGACGAGTGATCAGGCGTGACCGAGATCCGCCGCACGATGTGCTGAGGTTCGCCGGAAAAGTAAGAACATACCGATGCATCCGAGAAACGGTACGAGAATTCCTGCTTTGAGCGTCCCGAATCGATCCGAAGAAAGACCGACGATCCACGGAAGTAGTCCCCCACCGACGTTGGACAGAGTAAACATTAAGGATCCAATATTCGAGGACTCAAACTGTCTCGACAAGAGCGAGATCGTGATCGGATAAACACTGGAGAGTCCGAGACCCGCGACGCAGGCACTTGTCAAAACCCCCAGCAACGCATGGGAGAGGATCAACCCTGCCATCCCAGCGCAAGCGAGGAGAGTACCGGCCTGCACCAGTCTAACGTCGTCGATGGTCCGTAAGAGAATTGGCGCGATCCATCTGCCTAACGTGATCGAAGCGTAAAAGAAAGAGGGCGTAGCCAGAGCCATGGCTGTCGACAAGGTACCCAGGCTCTTCGCATAGGAAGCCATCCATTGTCCGACACCGTTTTCCACGCCGACATAGAGGAGAAAAAGCAACGCCAACACTGAGAAGGCAGGCTTTCGTTGCCGGATCAATGGAAGCATAGGTTGCCTGTCGCGGGTGGCAGCGGGCTCGCGGATGCTACTGGGCATTAAGGCAATGCCGATGGCGACCGCGAGTGAAATTGCGGCAATGATCAACAAGAACGTAGGGAGATGCCCGCTTTTGGCCGCGGCCGCGGTGAAGAACGGGCAGGCGACTGCTCCCAAACTCCAGAAAAAGTTAAGCAGGCTCAAGGTCGCACTGCGGCGCTCGGGATTCGCGGCGGCGACGAGCAAGTTTGCGGCTGGGACCGCTAACCCCAATCCGGCTCCGTACGATGCAATAGAAAGGATTCCGACAACTTTGGGCCCTGACAACAAACACGAGAGCCCGAGGGTCATGAGGAGTAGCCCTGCCTTCATGGGGAATCTAAATCCCCAGCGGGCCGCTAACACTCCGGAGCATGCAACGGCGCAGGTCGAGGCGAGATATTGCGCGTTGAACAGCGCTCCTGCTTGCGCGTAGTTCAGGGACCATCGCGCCGACAAAGCGGGCAACATCGGCCCCAAGAGAACTGTGGCAATTCCGATCGGAACAAAAGAAATGTATGCTGCATACGTGAGAGGCCGGGCAGAGATGGACTCCAGCGATGTATCGCTCGCCGCCATAGATGGCACAGCCGGTCGCAGTGGACTAGGACAAGCCGCTACTGGATGCTAACAGGAGCCGGGAGCGCTTGCTGTAGATTCCCGCACAACGAACTCGGGCTCGATCGCGATCTCGGAGGGATATTCCTTCTTGCCCTCAATTCGTTCCAGCAAGCTCTGTGCGGCGACCTCTCCCATGCGATTCAATGGCTGCCGGACGGTCGTAATACTGGGACTGTAAAAGGCAGCACCGGGGATATCGTCGAAGCCCACCACAGAAACATCCTGCGGGACGCGCAGCCCATGTTCTTGCAGCGCGCGGATGGCGCCGATTGCCGAAATATCGTTGTACGCGAAAAGAGCGGTAAACGGCTTCTGGCGAGCAAGCAATTGCTTGGCAAACGGATAGCCCAAACGAGGTGTGGGATCGTCGGCGTCGATCTGAACAATCAAATCAGGGTCAATCCTGATATCCATCTGCGCAGCGACGCGACAAATCGCTTCCCACCGATCCTTCGAGTCGGAACTCACCGGATTTCCTCTCATGAAGGCGATCCGTTCGTGTCGCAAATCCTTAAGGTGACGCAGGGCCAACTGAGCAGCCCTGTCATGATCAAGGATGATATTCGTCACGCCCTTCATCCTTTTGTGTCCAGCGATGGCTACCGTAGGAAGTGAAGGCGCTTCTTGGACGGTAGTGTCAACCGTGATAATTCCCTCCACTCCACGTTCCCAAAGCAATTGCGCGTAACGACTCAGCAAAGCCGTGTCGTGCCGATGCACGACCGTCAGGAAGAAATAATTCCGCTCGCGCAAGAATTGTTCAATGCCACTGATGATCGGCGAGCTGTAAGAGTCACCGATCTCTTCGGCGATAACACCGATCGTGTATGTGCGCTTGTTGCGGAGCGTGCGGGCAAAAAAGTTGGGGCGATAATTCAACTCTTTGGCAGCAGCGCGAATACGATTCTTGGTCTCCTGCGGGATGGAACGGGCGGAGGGCGAGTCGTTGAGAACCGCTGAAACCGTACCTGGAGTAAGCCCTAAGTGCTGAGCAACCGCTTTGAGCGTAATCACCGTCGGCTTTTGGCCGAGCTTCCTGACTTGCACCATACGGGTCTCTTAAATCGTTTTAATTATGAGTCTTGAAGCAATGCATGCGTATCCAGCAACCTCAGTTCACACTTTCGCGTACCGTTCACTATTCGGCTTGGATCCGCTCACAGCAAAAAACAAAATGTACAGATAACAGATAACTGGCAAGAAAAACGCATGATGAATACCGAGGTGATCGGCGATCCAACCCTGGGCAACTGGGATAATTGCGCCACCGACGATCGCCATGATCATTACGCCCGACCCATCTCCGGTTAGGGGACCGAGTTCTGCGATGCCGAGCGTAAAAATGCTGGGGAACATAATCGAGTTAAAGAATCCGACGAGGATGATGCTGTACATGGCGAAGTGTCCGGTCGTTAACATGGAAACCGTAACCAGTCCAGCAGCACAGACAGCGCAGATGGCGAGGAGGCCGCCAGTTTTCATCTTTTGCAGCAAGGCTGATCCGATAAACCGACCAACCATGGCCCCCCCCCAATAGAAAGCAACGAAGCTGGCTGCCACCTTTTCGGTGAGTCCGCCGATCTCCGGTTGACTGAAATAGTTCACCAAGAAGCTACCGATTGAAACTTCGGCACCCACATAAACGAAGATGGCGATCGCCCCAAAAATCAGGTTGGGATGCTTCCAGATCGAATCGTTTACCTTCTGGCCAATTTGGTGCTGAGCATGCTTGATCTTTGGCAGCTTGAAACTCCCGATCGCGATTGCCAAGAGTACGAGGGCGATCCCCAATCCGACATAAGGCATTTTCACCGTCGCGGCCTCATGCAGACGAAACGCCTGAAGCGCATCGGGTGAAAGGGCACGAATCTCTGCCATGTTTGGAGCCGTCGTCAGGATGAACAGCCCTCCGAAAAAAGGAGCTAGGAAGGTACCAAGAGAGTTGAAGGCTTGGGTCAGATTCAGCCGACTGGACGCAGTTTCTGGCTTTCCTAGAACGGTCACATAGGGATTTGCTGCGACCTGCAAGCACGTAATGCCGGCTGCTAGGACGATAAGGGCTCCTAAGAATAAAGGATATGAGGGCGCGCTGGCAGCAGGCACGAAGAGGAACGCACCCAACCCCATGGTGAGAAGTCCAGCGACCATCGACCGCTGATAGCCGATCCAATCAATGACCTTGGCAGAAGGAATTGAAAAGATGAAGTAAGCGCCAAAAAAAGCAAACTGGATCAACATCACCTTGGTATAGTTCAGATCGAAAATCGACTTGAGATGGGGAACGAGGATGTCGTTCAGGCAAGTAAGAAATCCCCACATAAAGAAAAGAGTGGTCACGGTAGCCAATGGGGCGCCGTAGCTTTGGTTTGTACCGCTAGAGGCGACTGAAGTGTCGGTATTTGGGCTCGCGATTGCCATGAGTTCTTGGACCCTCCGAGAGGGTTAGTAATATGTAAACGCCGTCATCATACCATCGGGCCAGAGCGGTTGTGGACTTTTCTTCATGCCCCAGTGTATGAAAAAACCCATAGAAAATCGTTTTGTTTAGCTTGACAAACGCTTTTGGTTGCCGGAGACTGCGGCATTTCCGCAAATCGTTGGATTGATACCGACTTCTATGCGCAAAGCAATCTTTGTAATAACTCCTCTGATCTTCTCTTCTCTAATGTGCCCGCCGGGTTCTGCTCAGGATCTCGGGACCCAAGTGGTGGTTCTCAGTGAGCGAGACTTTCTCTCTGCTGATTCGGCGACGCCGTCTCCGCAACAGCTTGACATCCAGTTTCATGGGGCACAGCTGGTCACTGCGGATCAATTGGGCGAAGCTCTCGGTGCAGAGTCTACCAATCTGCTCGTCCTACCTTACGGTTCGGCATTTCCCGAAGACCAGTGGCAAGCGATCAAGAGCTTCCTCGACCGAGGAGGAAATCTGCTGGTCCTTGGCGGGAGGCCGTTCAGCCGAGCTGCATTCCACGATGGGAGGGGTTGGCACTTGCGCGACTACAGCGTGCGGTTCACTCGGCCGTTGATGATTGACCAGTACCAGGAGACGCCACGTTCGGAGGGGCTGCAATTCGAAAGCAATCCAGAAATACCTTTGCGGGTCACCGCATTCCCTTGGAAAAGAGGATATAGCCCCGTAATTCGCCTGAGTGCGGTGGATCTCTATCATCGCGGGGGCTCTGCCGGTTCGATTGATGCGCACCTCGATGCGTTGGCTTGGGGAACGAAAGATGGACGAAAGTTGTCCGCGCCGGCCATCCAAGTGGACCACTATCGGAACGGATTCGATGGCGGACGCTGGATCTTCGTAAACGCCGAATTACAGCCTAGTTTCTTTGACAATACCGCGCTCGTCAGATCGCTTGTGGAGCGCGCCTCGCAGGGTGCCGAGGAATTCACGGTGCGTCCGGTGTTACCGCTGTATTTGCCTGAAGAGCCGGTCGAACTGAATGTTGTTCAACACGCAACATCATCAGACAGATCTCATTTATCAGTAAAGATCATCTGCTTTCCGCAGGCTGAGCCCTCGAAGCGATCCAGCATTACTGGCTCGCTGGGCACGAGTGCGCCCATCGTCTTACCTCCGCCAGCAGAAAAGGGACTTCACATTATCGAAGCGCAGTTGCTGGATGGTGAATCGGTGCGCGCAATCTACCATTCGGCGTTTTGGATTCGCGACCAAAACTATCTTCGGTCCGGGCCAGGTCTGACGGTGAACAAAGACTACTTCGAAGTCGACGGGCACCCTCTAGCCGTCGTCGGCACGACGTACATGTCGAGTGAGGTGCAGCGGCTGTATTTCGAACATCCAAATGTTTATGTATGGGACCGCGACCTGGGGCAAGTTTACGATTCCGGGTTGAACATGATCCGCACGGGTTGGTGGACGGGATGGGACAAGTTCTGCGACGAGGACGGCCGACCTTATGAGCGTGCCCTGCGAACCTTGGAAGCCTACCTGATGACAGCTCGCAAATATGGCTTGCCGGTGCAATTTAATTTCTTTGCCTTCTTGCCGGACGTGTTGGGTGGAACGAATGGGTTTTTGGATCCGGAAGCTGTACGCAAGCAGCAAACGCTGATCTCGGCGGTTGTTGCGCGATTTCACGATGTCCCATTCCTTGCGTGGGATTTGATCAACGAGCCCAGCTTTTCACAGCACCTGTGGACGATGCGCCCGAACGGAGACGCGATTGAATTGGCGGCCTGGAATCAGTGGCTGAGTAAGCGCTATCCAGATCGAGCGAAGCTTGCCGCGTTGTGGAATGTGCTCCCAGAGGCCGTAGCGGGCACGATCTCTCTTCCGAAGGAAGAAGAATTTGCTCCGCGGGGAATGTACCTCGGCATCAATTCTCTTCGAATCAATGACTACTACCTTTTCGCGCAGGAGTCGTTTGCCAAATGGGCGAGCGGGATGCGGGATGCGATTCGTACAACCGGTTCGAAGCAGTTGGTCACGGTTGGCCAGGATGAGGGCGGAATTCAAGACCGTCTTTCGCCCGCGTTTTGGGGATCTTCGGTCGATTTCACAACCAATCATTCGTGGTGGCAAAACGACTATATTCTGTGGGACTCTCTGGCCGCGAAGCAGCCCGGCGCGGCCATGCTGATTCAGGAAACGGGCCTGCAGCGGGAGCTGAACCTGGACGAGATTGCGCGTCGCACTCCCGAAAATGAGGCGGCGTTGCTCGAGCGGAAAGTTGCAACGTCTTTCATTCAGGGATCTGGCGCGATCGAGTGGCTCTGGAATACGAATTCAGACATGACGGAGAGCAATGAAACTCCGATCGGCGCGGTGCGTACGGACTACACCGAAAAGCCCGAAGCCACACTGTTGCGAACCTTCGCGCAATTGGCACCGGCTTTGAGTGAGCACTTGCGCGAACCGCGGTTACCTTCTATCGCGATCATTACGTCTCAAGCGGCGCAATACTCGGTGCTCTCAGATTTCCAGTTGGAGGCCCAGCGTCGTGCGGTTCGCGCACTCTGTTACGCCAATCACTTGCCTGCATACGTAATTGCCGAAAATCAGATCGGCAAGCTGGGCTCGCCGAAACTCGTGATTCTCCCGTCCCCACAAGCATTGGGGGAAGCAGCTTGGAATGCGCTGCTGAAGTACGTCGAGACCGGCGGAAATCTTCTTATGACTGGTCCCGTAGATCGCGACGAGCACTGGCAGGTCACAAATCGCGCGGCGGCACTAGGGCTCAAGGCGCAGCTGCAACCCGTGACGTACCACAACGCGGAGATCCACGTAGCCGACCATAGCATTTCGATCTCATTCGGACAACAAGCGCAAAATTGGCTGGACAATCTCCACTTCGAAGACGGTTCGACTCTCAAAGAGGTTCCGCATGGCAAAGGGCGTATTTTTTGGGCCGCGTATCCGGTCGAGCTGTCTGAGGATACGACGTCGTCAAGCGATCTTTATTCATACGTAGCGTCGCGTGTCGGTATCGCTCCTCCGTTTACCGCCAATTCGCTTGTTCCTGCAGGAACTTTGATTTTTCCTACAGAACTCGCCGACTCGATTCTCTATGTGATGGTCTCCGACTCAGCCGAAAACGCAGCCATCAACATTCGGGATACAAAGACTGGGGTTACACTGGCGCTCTCCTTACCTCACGAACACGCCGCGATCGCGTTGATCGACAAAAAGCAGAAGAAGATCATCGCCAGGTACGGTTTCTAAACCACTGCGCCAACTCTCAAGGGATTACCCTATTCCCTTTCGCCTGGTGTGAGGTTTAGTGCTGACATTTGACAAACGGAGATCACGTGCCCGATCCCTCTCGGGCAACCATTGCCCGACAGAAGCGCCGCCGGTCAGGTGTGTGGTGGCTGGTTGGAGTAGTGTGTGTTCTTGCAATCGCTTTAGGGATCACTATCCGCTTGATATTCGCCCGTGCGGAACCGATCCTGCGCCAACGCGTTATTGAAACACTGTCAGTTCGTTTCAAGAGCAAGGTGGAGTTGGCGGAGTTGCACGTCTGGATCGCCGACGGCATCCATGCTGAGGGCAAGGGTCTCAAGATCTACGGCGCCAATGACCCAAATCGATGGGAACCAGGCATTCAGCCGCTGATTGCGATTGGGGAATTCCATTTCCAAACGGGCCTGAGAAATCTGTTCTTACAGCCCATGCGCGTCGATACCGTTTTCGTGCGGGGTTTCACCATGAACATCCCGCCGAAAAACGACCGCAAACAGATAGCTAGTTTCCGGCAGCGAGGGAAGATCAGGATTGCGGTAGATAAATATATTTTCTCGGATGCGCAGATCGTCATCAACACTGAAAAGCCCAATAAGCCTCCGCTGGAATTCGATGTCAGAGACCTTCAATTAACCAGCACAGGCCAAGGACGGCCTCTGCGCTTCGCCGCGAAACTGGTCAATCCCCGTCCCGTTGGGCATATCGACTCCAAGGGATTCTTCGGTCCCTTGATTGAGCACAGTCCACGGGATACCGCCGTTTCAGGAGACTACAAGTTCACGGATGCGGACTTGGGGACGATTCGGGGATTGGGAGGAATCCTAAGCTCCGAAGGGCACTATTCCGGAAAATTGAGCCGCATTGAGGTAAAGGGTGAGACTGACACTCCGGACTTCCGGATCGCAGTTAGCGGGCATCGAGTTCCTCTGCACACCGAGTTTCAGGCCATGGTTGATGGAACCGATGGCGATACCTATCTCGAACTGGTCCGGGCCAAACTTCGACATTCGCCGATCGTCGCCAAGGGCAAGATTATCCGCACAAAAAATGTACAGGGGCACGAAATCGAGTTGGAAGTCGCGTTGAATCAAGCCAGGATTGAAGACCTGTTGACGGTTGGTGTCAGGACTCAGCCTCCAATCATGGCTGGAGAAATTGAACTGAACTGTCGACTTAGCTTGCTGCCCGGAGAACCGGACATCGCTGACCGACTGCAACTGGCGGGAAACTTCCATGTCCCGAGCGGATCGTTCGACAATGCAAAGCTGCAGAGACGGATCGACGATTTGAGCTTCAAGAGTCGAGGAGAGCCAAAGCTGGTTGGTACGACACCGGACATACCTGTCACATCCGATCTGCAAGGTTCGTTCAAATTGAAGGATGGGATTCTGTCGTTCTCATCCCTGCAATTCCGGATTCCGGGAACTCACGCCAACATGACGGGACAATACAGTCTCGACGGAAAAGTGTTCGACTTTCACGGCATATTGAAGATGGAGGCCAAGCTGTCTGAAATGACGAACGGGTGGAAATCCATCCTTTTGAAGCCGATCGACCCTTTCTTCCATAAAAACGGCGCCGGTACCGAAGTTCCATTCAAGGTTACCGGAACACGTTCGGAGCCGCACTTCGGCCTGGACTTCCATCACCACGAGACGCCAAAAACTGACTCCGACGCGATCACGCAGCCGCAACTAGTTCACTAAATCTCTGTGAGTTGTCTGACTCATACAGCATCTGGGGTATTGCTTCGCTCTCCCCTTCGAAAATACTTTGCGGGTATAGGAACCAGTGAAGGCCGTTCCGCTCCCGGCCCGCTGGGAATCATTCCGAGGAGGAACAGATGCAGAAGGGTTCAATCCGGCAACTTTACGTCGATGAGTTGAGAGACCTATACAATGCCGAGACCCAACTCGTGAAAGCTCTACCAAAGATGGCGAAAGCTTCCTCAAATGCCGAGCTGCGGCAAGGATTCGAGGAACACTTGCGGCAAACATCGGAGCATGTTTCCCGGTTGGAGCAAATTTTCGAGGCGTTGGACGAAAAGCCAACCGGCAAGAAGTGCCTGGGCATGGATGGCCTTGTAAAAGAAGCAGCCGAGACCATGAGAGAGAACTATGAAGACGCGGCGATGGACGCCGCCATTATTGGTGCTGCGCAGAGAGTTGAGCACTATGAGATTGCTGGATATGGAACAGTCCGGACCCTCGCGCAACTGTTGGGAGAAACTGGCCATGTGACTCTTCTTGAACAGACGCTTGAAGAAGAGAAACAGACGGATCAGAAGCTGACAAATTTGTCGGAAAACATCAATAGACAAGCGACTGCGGCTGAAAACACAAATGAGGACGAACAGGCAGAACAGTCAAAAGCAAACGGCGGCAAAGGCGCATCTACACAGGCCGCATAGTCTTGGCGTGGAAGGGTTGTACACACCGTCTTTGTGACTGCATGCCTTTCGTATTCAGCAACTTACGAGTGCGTGTCCTATGCCCAATGTGCGGTAAATGGCTCTCATGTACGGCTTAAATGACACCTTAACTGACACCTAAGGTTTGCGCTTCTTCTTCGCCTTCGCGCTTCTCACCTTCGCGGCGCGGCGGTATTCGAACCTTCGGGCCATAGCGTCATTCCGATTTCGGAGTAAGGTGTCGCCGACAAAACAACTCAACCTACTCTTGGCCCAACGAAGCCAGATGCCTTCGTCGGGCCGATTTTACTTTTCTTCGATTTACGAGCCTTTTCGCTTTTTCCGTTCGGCCGCCTTCTCGGTCCTTACCTTCGCTGCGGCCTTGGATGCCTTCGTAGCGATTTCCTTACGCTGTTCTGGAGTGAGGGCTTTGGCTCCATTGCTCACGCTGCTTTACGCCAAGCCCCTTTTACGCTCTGCAACACCGTCACCGGCAAGTGCACAACCCGAATGCGGTCGTTCTTTTTCGTCCTCACCGTAACGGCGATTCCGCCCGACTCCGGGAAGGGATCCGAAATCACTTCGAACTCCTCTCCGTAAAGTCGAACGGTTTGCCTTGCGCCATATCCCAAACGTTTGGCGCCCGCACAAACTTCCGCACTATTAGAAATCTCAAGATGGCTGGTCATGATGCCATTATTTTACTCGCCTCTCTCTTTCTACTGGCGCACACCAGGACCGATCCTGCTTCTTCGCCTTCGGTATTCAAACCTTCGGGCGATTGTGTCCTTCCGTTCCCTGAGTAGACTGCCAACCGCATCAGTAACGATATTTGGCCCAACGAACGAGGGGTCCCCGTTGGGCCGTTTTCCTTTAATAGCCGGGCGTGCCCTCGTTGTCCTTCTTACGCCCGAAAGGAGTTTCTTCGGCCTTCGGTATTCATACCTTCGGAGATTGAGTTCCGTCGCTTTCGGAGTAGACTGCAGCCGACAACCAAACGATAGGCCCGATGAAGGGGTAATGGGTTTCGTCGGGGCCGTCTTTGCTCAACAATAAAAAGGCCCCGCCTGTGGGACGGGGCTCTGTGGAGTTGTGCGCAATTTGTAAAGCGCTCGCATGCTACACGCCCCTAGCCCAGAGAAGCCTAGTTAATATTTTTTCAGATTGGGTGCTCTCCGCCGCCTTATGGGCCTTTCCGCTTTGATCGGAACCATTCGACAGACAGGACAATCACCACTAGGAAGCCAGCGACCCTAAGCACGTTCAAGGTGGACGCATTTTGTACTACAACGAACAGTTGCAATGCGGCCATGTGCATGTGGAGTTTATCGGAGGGAATCTGTCCAGCATACGGCGCAGATGTAGGGAGTGCCTGAGTTGTCCCGTAGAATAGCCAAAATGAGCACAGCACTTTGGGAAGTTTATGAATACGAAGTGAGCATGTTTAACCACATGCTACAGTTCGGCGCAACGGTCGAGTACCAAAAGCTTCCGCAACCAATGCGGAACGCTATTGTCGAGTCGATGTTGCTGCATCTCCGCATTCTTGTGGACATATTGCTTTCGCGTGGCTCTGGAAATGATGACATCAACCTGACGATCTGCTACCGGGCTTCACGTCGTCAAGGGTCGCGCAGTTGAAAACTGCGTACGGCGACAGCAAGACGGTTGACTGTCCGTGCTGGCATATAAATAAGAGGCTGGCCCACCCAACCAAATTCCGATCCGGCGGTTACAACTACAGTCACGTAGTGAATCCTCTGCTGCCCATCGTTATGCAGTTGCTCACCGAAATCGCCGCAGCGCGACAAGTCAGCCCCTAACGCGCTGCCGCCGTTAAGAGCGTCGAATATTTGCCCGCAGATTGTTTAGTGGTACTATTTCCGGCCATGAACAGACGAGAACTGCTGAAAGCCACGCCCTGCGCCATACTCTCCCCCAGGAAACAATCGTTTGAGGACGTAGACGGCATGGAAGTTTTTGTGAATCCGCGAAGGGTTGTCTGGGTCAGAGAATACCCCAATCAAACTACCGTCATCAGTTGTGGACACGAGGATAAGTTTGCAGTTCGCCTTGCTCCTGCTCTCGCGGT
>Ga0126371_10001130_pt1 | contig 22406 bp, 19 predicted proteins | sample PanSoiMetaPlot_4_FD_110145 | JGI IMG/M metagenome (GOLD analysis project Ga0126371, IMG submission 110145) | Tropical forest soil microbial communities from Panama - MetaG Plot_4 | ecosystem: Environmental > Terrestrial > Soil > Tropical forest > Bulk soil | place: Panama | collected 2016-02-17 | reverse complement strand
GGTCGCCTAGGGGGCGACGAATTTGCCGTGGCTCTCCCCGGCCTCGGCGACCCCGCTCTAGCGACCGAGACGTGCAGGCAACTGATCGATGCGTTTCGTTCCGCATTCGTGTGGGAAGATCAGGAAATCTATCTGGGCCTGAGTATCGGCATAGCGATGGCGCCGGCTGACGGCACCTCCCCGGAAGAGCTTCTCTCAAACGCCGACCTAGCCCTCTACCAGGCCAAGGCCCAGGAGCAGAGCTACTCTTCGTTACCGGAAAGTGGGTTTAGCCTCTTTCGACCGTGCCTGCGCGACGCGGCACGTGCCCGCAGAACCTGCGAACGGGAATTGAGGCGCGCTATAAGCGAAAATGAGCTGGAGCTTTTTTACCAACCGCAAGTTCGTTTGCAAGACCGCAGTGTGATCGGCGCCGAAGCCCTCTTGCGATGGCATCATCCTGAGCACGGCCTTCTCACTCCTGGCGCGTTCCTCCACGTTCTTGAGCGGAGTACGTTTGCCGCAGCCGTCGGTGACTGGGTAATCCGCACCGCCTGCGGTCATGCCGCAGCAGTTCGCCGACTGGGGCTCGATCGATTCCAGGTGAGCGTCAACCTTTTTGGAGCGCAATTCAGAAAGCATCAGATCGTCGAAACGGTGACGCAGTCGTTGAATGATAACGCGCTTTCTCCGGACGCCATCGTGCTAGAGATCACCGAGCGCATCATACTGCAAAACGACGAAATAATGATTCACCCGTTGCGAAAATTGAGAACGCTTGGCGTAGGCGTTGCATTTGATGATTATGGTACCGGTTACGCCTCTTTGAGCCTACTAAAGCGTTTCCCACTAAGCCAATTAAAAATTGATCGTTTATTTGTGAACAATCTGTGTTGTGACACCAAGGATGCCGCAGTAATCAATGCTATAGTGACTCTTGCTGAAGCCTTCGGATTGGGCGTCGTCGCCGAAGGAATCGAGAGTGAGGAGCAAGAGTTTGCGCTCAAAGCGCTTGGCTGCGCGAGTGGTCAGGGTTACCTTTATGCGCGACCCATGCCGGCAGAGCAGGTGCTGATGACGCTCGCTAAGCAAACGGACACGAGGGCTCCCGGACCGCCGATTGATGTCACCACCTTAATGGCTGAATAGATTGGCGTCCACACCTTGGCAACGATCACACTTGATTGGACCACGCATTTCTGTTTTGGAAGGGCAGCCGCACTGCTGGCTCCGATCTAATCTATTTAGCCAATCAGGCGACGCACTATGCTTATGCTTGAGATGATACGGCGAGGTCTCGTATGAGCATCCAAAGTAATCGGCATTCGAATATATCAAGAATTCACCTTGGATCGTCGATACACTCGAGAGCCTCGAACGTTTCAAACAACGCTCCGTTTAGTAACGCGGACTAGACTTAACCTATGAGCGCGCCCGACATGAAACGTCATATTAACAACTGGGCGTCGACAATATCTATGGGAAAATCACTGGTGGTTGAAGAGATGAGCAACAATCACGCTAACCAACCGGCAGAACCGCCTTCGTCAAGCCCCTTGTTCGATGCCCCGATCGAGATTTCGCCACGCGCCCACAATGCTAGCGAGGCTACATTTGCGCTCGTCATCGACGACGAGAGGAATATCTCTGAACTGGTTGCAACGACGCTTGGCGAACTCGGCATCGAGTCCGCGACTTTCTCGACCGCCAAGCCGGCAGTCGCCTCGATTGATCAACGTTGGCCTGTGATCATCTTCTTAGATGTAGCTCTCGAACAGTCCGACGCGTACGATGTGATTCGCGGACTCAGTGAAAAACGCTACGATGGCATCGTACAATTGATGAGCAGCGGGAGGCCGTGGCTCCTTGCCGCTTTGCAACGGTTGGCGACACGCCACGGCCTTAGGCTTTGTCCGCCGATCCAGAAACCAGTCAGAAGCGACATGATCCGCGCGGTGATCGCGAGCGTTGGGCTTACCGCCTGTCGTCCCTTTCCGATTGAAAAGAGTGGCTGATCAGGAGCAATTGAAACACCCCAAGACGTTCACTGTGGGCTCGCCCCCAACCCTCGAGGTCGCGATTGCGCCACGTCCACGGCTTCAAAGGCGTTTGTATCATGGGCTCGCTTACCTCGTTGATGACCGACACAAGGCGGTCGAGCGCCAGCGAACACCCGTACAAAACAGTTGTATCCCGTTTCGTCCACCGTGACGTCCAGTCCGTCAGCAAACGAGTGCTCCGGGACGACCGCACCATCAACTGCGCGCTTATGAGCTCGGATGGCCCTTATGTCGAGCAGGACCGCACCTCAGCCCCGCACGAAGAACGCCGTAAGGGTCGACAATACCGTCGGAGAAATATCTTCCTGGGCCAAGTAGACCGAACTGTCCACCCCGGGATTGGTGCGGCACGCAGCCAGCCCGAGCGCGTCACCACCCGCCTGGGCCCAACCTCACGCCCATGGCGATAACTGAGTAGCTCCTTCGCTTACGGGAGTAGGACGCCATACATATTGCGCAGGTCCAATATGGATGCCGCGTTGCTCAATCCGCTATTCTGGACACGATCGTTGTGATGCTGCCGACCGTCATCTAGTCACGCAGGGTGGCTGCTCGTTAAGCACGAGCCAATAAAGTCCCAGCTGTATGACGGCGTTGGCGAACTCGGAGAAATCGACTGGCTTACGGACGTAACTGTTGGCGCCTAGCCGGTACCCTTCCAACCGATCTGCATCCTCAACCGAGGTTGTGAGGATTACGACCGGCAAGAGTTGGGTTCGTACATCGGCACGGATCCGCTTCAGGACCTCGTGGCCGTCTAATTTCGGCAGCTTCAAATCCAAAAAGATCACCTGCGGCAACTTCTGGAGCGGTGAGTTAGGTCCCGCGGGAAACAGGCAATTGAGCGCCTCAACACCGTCGCGGGCCACGACAACGGGACTCGCGATATTGGCCTTCTTGAGGGCCCTCAAAGTCAAAGCCTCGTCCGCCGGATTGTCTTCGACCAGGAGAATGGTCTTTTCGGTGGTCATGCGGCAACATCCTCGTTCACGTGGCTATTCATGGGCGCCGCGCCCGGCATCGGTCGTGTAACGGTGCCCCCACGAGAGCTGCTCTCCAGCGTGAAGAAAAACGTCGCTCCACAACCAACCTCGCCTTCCGCCCATATCCGTCCTCCATGCCGACGGACGATTCGCTGCACGGTCGCGAGACCGATACCAGTCCCCTCGAATTCCGCCGCCGAATGCAGACGCTGAAACACGCCGAACAGTTTCGACGCATAGGACATGTCGAAGCCCGCACCATTGTCGCGCACAAAATAGGTTCGTGGGTTCTCACCGGTTGCGCCGATCTCAATACACGCGTTGCTGCGCTTACCGGTAAATTTCCAAGCGTTCCCGATGAGATTTTCGAAAACGATCGTCATAAGACGGCCGTCGCAGTTAGCGACGAGCTGATCGACCACGAGCAATTCGACTTGGCGATCCGGCGCAGCTCTTGCGAGGCGCTCTGCAACGCTGCGAGCGATCGAACTCAAGTCGATCTCGGCACGATCAAGCTCGGCGCGGGTGACGCGCGACAGCGCCAGAAGGTCGTCGATCAGACGTGCCATGTGCTGCGCGGACTCACGCACATAGCGCAGATATTGTTTGCCGTCTTCATTGAGGTTTTCGCCACAATCTTCCAACAAAGCCAAACTAAAGCCATCAATGCTGCGCAACGGAGCGCGAAGATCGTGGGCTACGGAATAGCTGAACGATTCGAGCTCGTCATTTTTGAATTTAAGCTCTTCGACGAGCGCCGCCCGTGTCTCAGCGGCCTCAAGCGCGGTTCGTGCCTCGTTGGCTTGGTATTTTGCACGGAGAAGCTGTTCACGGACAGTACGGTGCTCGTCCTCAAATTGCTTGCGCCTGATTTGGGCGAGGACACGAGCGCGCACTACATCAAAATCGCTTGATTTTGCGATGTAATCATCAGCTCCCGCGCTAAGTCCTTCAATCATCGCCTCACGATCCTCGACCGCGGTCAGCATGATAATGGGAATGTCGCGCATGGCCGGCACGCACTTGACGCGCCGGCAGGTCTCCCGTCCGCCGATGCCAGGCATCATAAGATCGAGCAGGACGCAGTCCACCTGCTGGACCGCAAGCAGTTCCAGTGCGTCCTCACCGGAGCGGGCTAGGATCACCTCATAACCTTCGGAGCGCAAGGCATCAGCAAGTTGCTGCAGGTAGGTTTCGCTGTCGTCCACGGCCAGCACTTTTTTTGGCCCTTGTAAGCTTGTCGTGGCTCCCCTGGCAGATTGGTCGCTGGCGCTCCGCAGCATGGCTGCGACCCTTGCGAGGATGACGCCAACATTTTCCTCTTTGACCGCGAACGCATCGGCCCCGGCATCAAGAGCGCGAACCTCGGCACTTCGGTCCTCCGATCCGGTGAGTAAGAAGCAAGGAAGTCCTCTCAACGCCGCGTCGAGACGGATGCGCCTGATGAAGGTCGCGCCATCAATTCCGGGCAACTCGCCATCGACGATGACACCCGACGGTCGCACGTCCGCTGCGAGGCGAAGGCCTTCTTCACCGCTCCCGGCCACGACCACGTGATATCGTGCCTGCTCCAGCGCCGTCTTGAGTTCCTCCCGAAACGTCACGCTGTCGTCGATGAGCACGATCGTTTCTTGGCCCGACGACGCGCCCTCACCACGGCGGCGGACGAGTTCGCGGGCGCGACCGACCAGGTATGTGGGATCGTAAGGCTTGCCGACGTACTCATCGGCTCCCCTCGTGAGACCTCGGACCCTGTCGCGGACCTCAGTTTCCGTCGACAGCATCATGACGGCAGTGGCGCCACCCGACGGCATCCCCCGAATCTCTTGAAGCAATTCGATGCCATCGCCGTCCTCCAGGAGCACGTCGAGAATGACAAGGGCGAACGCGTTCCCAGCAAGGGCCTGTCTTGCCTCCGCTGCGCTTGAGCAGGCGACCGTCTGAAGACCCGCCGTGCTCAGCAAGTCCATCAGATTCATACGCACGGTCAAGCTGTCGTCCACGATGAGCACTGGACCCGTCATTGCAAGGACTCCGCTGTAATGCCCTGCAAGTACGCAAGGCGCGGGCCGATCTCTCCGATCGGCAGAATGTGGACCGCTGCACCCAAAGCGGCCGCTTCGCGCGGCATGCCGTAAATGACCGACGATGCCTCATCCTGAGCGATCGTGACCCCGCCAGCCTCGCGAATCTTTAACAAGCCGAGCGCCCCGTCCCTGCCCATTCCGGTCAAAAGGCACGCAGCAGCGGAGGCGCCATAGCCACAGGCGATCGACTCGAATAGAACGTCGACCGATGGACGGCAAGAGTGCCGCTCCTGATCGCGTGTGAGAAACATATGGCGCTCTCGCACAACAAGATGTCGGTCGCTGGGGGCTACGATCACGCGCCCCCTCGCTGAGGCGACCGAAGCGCCATGTTCCGGATTGACGACGCGGCGGTCGATCTGCGCGTCGAGCCAGTCCGTGAACGCTGATCCGAAAGGATCGTTCATATGGACCACGACGAGAATCGGTACCTGAAAGCGCGCGGGCAACTTGCGAAGAACCTCCACGACCGCCCCCGGGCCGCCGGTGGATGCGCCGATGGCGACGATGTCGAGCGATTGTGCCGCCGGTGGCGGGACGCGCGCGGAGCGTCTTTTTTCCTGGAGGCGGGCCCGCGGGTGGGTGATGACCTTTATTTTCGCGACGAGCTTAACGGCCGAGAGCAGACGCCGCTCCCAAGCGCCGTCGAATTCGTCGCCCGTTGGTTTCTCTAAGACATCGACCGCACCCGCAGCGAGCGCATCGTAAATCTTGAATAGTTCTCCACGGTTAATCGATGCCGACACGATGAGAATCGGCGTCGGTTGATGGGCCATGATATATTCCGTGGCTGCGAGACCACTCATTACCGGCATCATCATGTCCATAGTGATCACGTCCGGCCGTTGGAGCCGGCAAAGTTCGACGGCTTGCTTGCCGTCCTCCGCCTCACCGACGAGCTCGATTTCCGGATCCGCCAGGAGCGCGTCGACCAATCGCTTGCGCACGGTCACGGAGTCCTCGACCACAAGAACGCGTGTCCTAGGCATTCGTCATGCTGCCATCATCGGCTTGATCATCGAGAGCAATTCGGCTTGATTGAACTCGCTCTTGACGATGTAACCTTGTGCGCCGACGTCACGGCAGCGTTGGCGATATTCGGGGTCGGCCAGAGAGGTGACCACGACCGCGGGAATATCCCGCGATTTCGCGTCAGATCGAATATGCTCGATGAACGTAAAGCCATCCATGCCTGGCATTTCGACGTCGACTAGGATCAGCTCATAACGTTTGCTCCGAATACGCTCGATGCCCTCCTCGCCCGACGCCGCCACATCCACATCGTAGCCAGCCGACTCAAGGATGCTCTGCTCAAGCATTCGCGTTGTCAGTGAATCATCGACGACGAGGACCGTTCGCTTTGTCGGCTTGGTGTCGAGCTCGGTCGCACAACCGCGACGTGCGGCGGCAATCAGGCTATCTGGGTCGAGGACCAATTGCGGATTGCCGTCGGCGTCTAGTGACGCTGCGACCACGATCGAGCTTGTCACCAAATGTTGCGGGAGCGGACGAACAACGATTTTCGCCGTACCCAACAGCCGTTCGACCCCAATGGCCGCAAGGCCGTTAGCGCCCGCCAACACGACAACAGCCCAATTGCCCTTCGGTGACCAGACCGTTCCGTTCAAGGCCGAAACCAAGGGCACGAACGAGATCGCTTCCTCGTCATACCGAATCGAGGCACCGAGCGCTGCGAAGGTTATTTCATTGGCTTCGAGCCGGCGGGTCGCACGTACGGCGTGGAGTGGGATGGCAACTGCGCCTGAATTTCCCCCCGCCTGCACGATCAGCGCCTCCATCGACGAGAGCGAGGGCGGGATAGTGATTTCGAAGGTTGTGCCGATTCCGGGCGTGCTGCGAAATCCGACTTCTCCACCAAGTTGCTCAACAGATTCGCGAACCACGTCGAGGCCGATGCCGCGGCCGGACTCCTCGGTCACCGTCTTCGATGTGCTGATCCCTCCCCGCAGGAGCACGCGTACGATATCCTCGGACCCAAGTTCCGACGCCGCGGAATCCAGCAAACCACGCTGCAACGCGACCCGTCGCACGACCTCGAGATCGACGCCATGGCCGTCGTCGCTGCAAGAAAAGACAATTCGGCGGTCGCGCCGCGAGATAGCGAGCGACACAACTCCCACTGACGGCTTCCTTGTCTTCGTGCGTTCGTCACTCGATTCAATTCCATGGGCAACGGCATTGCGTATGAGCTGAACAAGGGCTCCCTGGACCGTATCGAGGACGCGAGCGTCGAGCCGGATATCGCCGCCCGTGCCTTTGAAGGCCACCTGCTTAGACAACGCCCTCGCCGTATCTCGCGCCACGCGTTCGAGCGTGGTAAACAGGTTTCCCGCCGGCACTAAGCGCAAGCGCTCGGCAGCTTCGCGCAATTGTCTCAGCTCGCGATCCATCTGATCGACCAACGATCCAAGATTCCGTTCGAGCCCGCCGATTTTGCGACGCAGCTCCTCCGCGACAACGAACCGCCGGCTGCTGCGCATACTACGGTCTTGTGCATGGGGAGCAAATAGCGCGGGTTGTGACACCAACAAATCCGCCAGTCGCGTGAGCTGTTGCACGCCTTGGGCCGCCGTTCGCAGCCCATTCATAAGGGCATGGGTCTCCACGACGCTGTCAAGAATCGCGTCGGCTTCAGCAAGGTCGGCTCTGATGGTGCGTGGAGCTTCCTCCGTCGTAAGTTTTCCGGGTGCCAACGCGGCGGCCTCTGTGGCCGGCGCCAGTAGGATTAGCTGACTGTTGATTGCGTCCACATGCTGAAGAACCGTGTCGATTTGCTCGCGCCCGATTTGTTGGGGCGAATGCCGCAGCGGCAACAACGCATCCTCGATGGCGTGCGCGCGGTTGGCGATCTCAGACTGTTTTACCACACGAGCCGCGCCCTTGAGCGTATGGGCCAGACGCAGCAGGTGCTGGATCGTAGCGGCGCCACTCTCGCCTTTCTCCAGATCGAGGATGCCGCGTGAGAACTTTTCCAGGATCTCGTGTGCTTCGGGCCGAAAGTATCTGTAGGGATCTTGAGCCATGCCCTACGCCGCCATGTGGGGTTGAATGATTCGTAAAAGATCCTTGGATAGTGTGGCCATCAGCGACACGGTCTGGAGTGTCTGCCCAGCACTTGTTTCGGTCTCGACCGAAGTCTGAGCCACATTGGCGATGGCAACGTTAACTTGCTCGACCGCCGTGGCCTGCTGCTTTGTCGAGAGTTCGATCTCCCGCGCCGCGTCAGTGGTCGTGGCGACAAGGCTTGCGATCTGTTTGAACGCCGATGCAACGTCGCCAAATTGCCGTGTGCCAGCGTCCACCGCTTTTGACCCGGTCTCGGTGGCCATAACGGTGGTATTCACCGCGCTGCGTACGTCATCGATCAGAGTGCGAATTTCCTTGGTTGAACCCCCGACTCGATCGGCGAGCTTACGAATTTCCTCGGCCACAATGGCGAACCGTTTGCCGGCTTCGCCCGCACCGGCGGCTTCGATGGTTGCGTTGATCGCGAGAATATTCGTCTGCTCGGCCAACTCAGAGACGATCTCAAGTACAGCACCGATCTCTTGCGACTTTTTACCGAGCTCCAGCATATGAGAAACGATTTGATCGACTTGGCGTCGAATGCCGGTAATTGATTCATGAGTCAAATCGACGGTACCGTGGCCGGCGCGTGCCGAGGCCGCGGTCTGTTCAGCGTTGTGAGCTACACGTTGCGCGCTTTCGGCGATCTGACGGGAGGTAGCCAGCAGTTCGCTGATAGTCGTACTGATCTCCGCCATCGCGGCTGCCTGCTCCTTTGCGCTAGTTGCTTGCTGATTGGCCGCCGTTTGTAGTTCGGAAGACGAGCTGCGTACCTGTCCAACCGCGGTACCGATCTGGGCGGAGAGCGATCTCGATATGAACCAACCGATGGCCGATACAACGAAAGTGCCCAGCAAGCCGCCCCAAAGGATAACCGACATGGTCATGTCGGCGCTCGCACGCGCCTCCTCGGATCTTTGCTGTAGGAGCGCTTGTTCTTCCTGGTCCACCTCGGCGACGATGAGTCTTATCTGATCCATGTACGTCTTGCCTTCATTCGTCAAAACGACTTTGAGGGCCGCGTCTAAACCCTGGCCTCTGCGCAAGTCGATCGTCTGCTTGAGTTCAGCCAGTTTGCTGTCGATCAATGGTGTGATGGCCGCAAGCCGACGCTGCTGATTAGAGTTGTCGCCGGTAAGTTTTTTAACATTGGCAAGCGTGACCTTGAGCGCCGGCAAAGCTCCTTTATACGGCTCAAGGTAACTCTCTTCTCCCGTGATCAGGTAACCGCGTTGTCCAGTCTCGGCGTCCTTTAGGAGAGAGAGGAGGTCGGCCAATTCGGTTCGAACCTGTTGCGTGTGCGTCACCCAACGTTCGGTGTCGATCAAAAGGTTCGCGTTGCGGTAACTGACGGTTGCGATCAGCAGCAGCGTCAGCGCGGCGATGCCGAAAGCGGCAACGAGCCTTTTGCCGACGGTCAAATTGGCAAACATGTGGCATATCCCCCTTATGGTACTGCTTCCGGGTTTCCTGAGACGATCTCAAGTGGTGAGGGCATCGAGGACCGAAGACAGCTGAATGACGGGTCGCAGGACGTTTTCGGCGCGAACGAAATCCCGCGTAAAGGTGTGCTTCACGTGCGACTTGTGCGGTGTCATGGCATGAGGTAATATGCGGAGCCAGCCTTCGAACGCTTCGAAAGTGAACGCGACAGGCAGGCCCGCGGCGACGACAAGCCAGCGCGACATTCGACTCGACCCAAGGCCAAGCAGGCTTTGAAGGTCGTACACCGGCACGATGGCGCCACGAAATCCCGCGACGCCCAGCAATCCGGCATTCACGCTCGGGATAGGCGTAATCTTTTTGTCGGCGAACAAACCGACAATTTCCGACAGGCGTATGGCGAAGTCTTGCGCCGCAAGGCGGATCGCCAACAAGTCTTCTTTATCCGCGACATTGACATGCGCAGGCTCGATGAAACTCCGGTCGAATTCGCGCCGCAGGACGGTCGCGCGCGATACGGCGTCCATCATGCCATTCCCCCGCATTCCTTCAGCGCTGATTGGCATAGCGCCATCAGCGCCTCGCGACTGAATCCACCCCCGAATAGCAATAGCCGCGAAGCGTCCTCACGTTCGAGCAAAACCAGTGCCTGCGCGAATTCATGGCGTGCGGCGTCGCGGTCGCCCGTACGGCGCGCCAGCAGACCTAAATGCAATCGAGACATGGCAAATGATGGATCGCAGCGCACGGCGGCCCGGTGGTGCTCGGCCGCGCGATCGCCAAATCCCGCGTGTTCCCGACCGAGCGCTAGCACATAGTGCGCGCCGGCGTTCCACTCATCGATCAAGAGCAGCCGCGAAGCCACTTCATCGGCAGCCGCCAACTGGCCGCTGTGCGTGAGCAGCGTTGCCTCCAGCAGCAACACGTCAGGATCTCTATCGGTCGCCTTCGATCCCGCATGAATGTGTGACAACGCCTCGGCGAATCGCTCCTGGCGCAGAAGTTCGAGAGCTGGCGCCGGGTCGAAGAGTACCGACGACTTTTTATGCGATTCATCTGCGGCCGCTGGGATCGGCACAAGCGCAGCGATGCGTTCGCTCGCTAGGCGTATTTCGTTAACCCATGAATCATCCTGCCCTAGAGGCGTTATCTGGGGAGCACGTTGGCGCGGGATGAACTGCGTCACCCGCTCACAATCCTGCACGGTAGCATTCTTGAGCTGGTAGTAGAAGGTCTCATGGGTATTGCACAGGCGAAATCTGTCCGACACACCTCGCAACGTTTCCGCATGTCCAAGAAACAGATATCCACCAGGTGCAAGCGATTCCGCGATTCGAGCGATTACCGCGCGGAATTGCTGCGGCTCGAAATACATCAGGACGTTTCGACAGAAGATTGCGTCATAGGTGGCCCATTGCCAAACCCCCGAATCTTCATTCGCAAGATTAGCCCGTTCGATCGCCACCATCGCGCGAACCGTATCATCGAGGATCACATCTCGCCCATCTTCCCGAAACCATTTGGTTCGCATCTCATTCGACGTCTCACGCAGCGCCCAGGCCGAATACCGAGCGCATGTTGCCCTCTCCAGGGCGGCGGGATTGAGATCCACGGCACGGATAGAAATGTTCCAGGACGGGTCCATGATGGTTTCCCGCGCCACTATGGCTATTGAATAGGCTTCTTCTCCCGACGAACAACCAGCCGAAAGCAGACGCAGCGTCTTAGCCGCGTGCTGTGTTCGCATGCGATCGGGCAAAACGACCTCGGCGAGCGCACGGAATTGTTCGTTGTTGCGAAAAAAATACGTCTCGCCGACGGTTAATTCTCGAGCGAGAGCGGAGAGTTCGCTATCGGGCGGTTCGTACTCCAGCTCTCGAAGGTAGGCGTCGCTGCTCCAGCCTTTCTCCCTTAACCGGTGTTGCAATACTTGACCAAGGAAACCGAGCTTGGCGTCGTCGAATCGCAACCCTATCTGCCGGCCAATCGCCGCCCTGAAGCGTTGCATTTCGTTTGCACCCGCCAGACAGTTCACACTTGCTTTCCTTCTGCGGTGCATCGATCCAGAACGTCATCTGGAATCACGCGCGCAATTTGCAGGAGGAATACCAGCTCACCGTCGAGGGCTCTCATCGCCGCAATCGTTTGCACGTTGCTAAGCAACGGCGGCAATTGCTCCAATTCGTCCGCCCTGATCGCCAGGACACCAAGAACCGCTTCTGTTGCAAACGCAATCGTTCTCTTCCCAGTTCGCACCGTAACTAAACGCTCGCACTGGGTAGGCTGGTCATCGAACATTAACGCTGAATCGACAACCGGCGTCGGCGCACCTCGGATAATGCATAATCCGCGTACCATCGGCGGCGCGCCGGCGAGCGGCTCGATCGGCAGCATCCGCATCGTTTCTATGACCTGTGGGACGGGCAGCGCGAATTGGTGAGAGCCGGCCCGGCACAACAGCCAATCTGCGCTGGAGCCCTTGCGCTCCCCGCTCATCGCTATGGGGGGCTGGTCGACCGTCGCCGCACCAGCGCTAGATTCGACGTTGCCCGTCATCGCTCAGATTTCTCTTTGGTCCTCACATCGCTAAATGTCACGCAACGAACATCGGTGCCCAACCGGGGCCACCGTCGAAGTGCCAATCCGAACGCCCTTAAGCGTCAAATGTCGCAGACGAATACTTTCGGAAATCCAAACGTCCACATTCGCTCATACGCCGAATAACGTACGCGCAAGTACGACGATCGATTAAAGCGACCCGTATTTTTCAAGCCGGAGCGAGGACGGCGATGAATACGAACTAATACCGATGGGACGCACCAAAGCTGTGCGCCGGCTCCGCGTTCGGGCCGATCTTGGCGTTCAAAAGCTCGATGACGTTCCGGCCCCGCTGCACCTCCAATGTGGCGACCGGCGAGGCTCCACGCTGGCTCGGATTTGTGCCGTTGACCGGCTGACAGGATGCAACGATCAAGTGCGGCGCCGGCGACTCGTCATGAGTGCGGACCTATTCGCAGCCAAGTCACAGCGTGGAAGGTGCCCCTTCAAGAGCCGCACTTAATGCGCGCGAGAGTTCTTCACGACAGTACGGTTTTCGCAAAATTGTGTGACAAAGCGGAGCATCGGTTCCAATCGTTCCCTTCAAGTCGGGGAATCCAGAGGTTAGCAGCACCTTTAGATGACGACGACGTTTGCGGGCCGTGCGGGCAAGTTCGATACCGTTCATGCCCGGCATCACGATGTCGGTCATCAGCAGGTCGAATGGCTCATTGCCTGCGATGATGTCCAATGCCTCGGCCGCCGAATTGACCGCGATCGTCCGATAACCGAGCGATTGGATCTGTCTATTCACCGTCTTGAGTACAGTCATGCTGTCATCGACGACCAGAATCGTCTGTCGCGCGTCGGCTTGCAAGGCGGGGCCAGCGGGAGCATTGGTGGCCACGCGAGCTTCCTGCGTACGGGGCAGGTGCATGGCAAAAGTGGCTCCCTTGCCCCTCTCGCTGCTGACTTTTATCATTCCGCCTGACTGTTTGACGAATCCGTACACCATACTGAGCCCCAGCCCGGTGCCCTTTCCGACGTCCTTGGTCGTAAAGAACGGCTCGAAAATTCTTCTGATGTCAGTGGACGAGATTCCTTGGCCCGTATCGTCTATGGATACAACGGCGTATTCACCCGGTTGAAGACCCTCATATTCTCGCACCTCTTCGGCGCTAAACTCGGTATTTCGCACCTCGATCGCGAGGGTCCCGCCGTTTGGCATCGCGTCCCGCGCATTCAGGGCTAGGTTCATGATGGCGCAGCGAAGCTGCGAGGCATCTGCGGTTACCTCGCATCCGTCGTTTGCAACTTTCAACTTGATAACAATGTTTTCACCGAGTGTTCTTTGCAGCAGATGCACCTGCTCGACCATCAGCGCGTTGAGATCGATCTGCTCCGGATGAAGAGCCTGCCTCCTACCAAATGCCAGCAAGCTTTTTGCTAAATCGGCGCCACTCATCGCCGCTGCCAATGAACTCTCAACCAACTCTCTCGCATCCGGGTTAGACGATACGATGTCGCCTAGTAGGTCCAGGCTTCCGATGATGACCATCAGCAAGTTGTTAAAATCATGTGCAACACCCCCGGTCAACGCGCCGACCGCTTCCATTTTCTGGGAATGCGCCAGCTGCTCCTGCATCTGCAGGCGCTCAGTGATATCACGAACGACGGCTACGAATGTCGTTTCTCCGTCCTCGACAAACTTGGAAATGGTCGCCTCAGCGCGGAACTCCTCGCCGTTCTTGCGACGTCCTAGAACAGATCGGCGCGACGACATGTTCTTGGAGAGTTCCGACGCACGCGAAAAATCGTTAATATGCCAGCGGTGTACCTCCGCGACGTTCAAGGGAAGAAGCACATCGAGTGGCTGCCCCACCACTTCGCTGGTTTCGTAACCGAATATTTTTTCGGCCGCACTGTTGAATAGGCTGATGCGTTGGTCTTCGTCGACGGCAACAATGCCATCACCTGCGAGCTCAAGCACCTTGCGAAAGCGGTCCGCTGCCGCTTGGCGTTCTTCCAGGTTTCTCAGGCTATCGGTGATATCGCGAGCAATCATCGCTAAGCCGGTGATCGCTCCCGACTGATCGCGAAGCGGCGCCCGGCTTGCTGAAAACCAGCGAACGCTGCCGTCCGACAAAGTTTTCGTCTCCAAGCGATTGGCCGATACGCGACCGGTTGCCAGAACGGCCTCTTCGTCCCTGCGGCGCGCCGAGCTCTCCTCCAACGTGTCAAAGGCGTCCAGAGTGTGACCAATGATCGCGTCTTCATTGAGATTCAAGACCTGGCAAGTTGTCCGATTAACCCGCGTGTAACGCCGTTGCAGGTCCTTGAAGGCAATAATGTCTGGCATGCTGTCCATGAGCTGGCGAAGCAGCCTGCGCTCGGTTTCCGCTCTCTCTTCTGCTTGTTTTTTTTCCGCACGCGTTCGCGAGTTGCGAAGTTCGCGGTCAATTGCGCCCACGAGACGACCGGGATTGGTCTTTCGCACAAAGTCCTGCGCACCGCTGTGCATCAGATCGACCGCGTGCTCTTCGTCAATCGTGCCCGACACAAAAATAACCGGAACGCCGCTGTTTCGGCTCCCACGGACGAGGCGAAGCGCGGTCACGCCGTCGAGACTTGGCAGATGATAGTCGGATAGGACGATCTCCCATGACAGATCTTCGAGTGCGTCCTGAAGCGCCTGCGAATCGCCGACGGCAAGATAGTCTGGATCGTAGCCACCCCGTCGTAACAAGCGCACCACAAGCGTGACGTCTTTGGGATCATCCTCAATAATTAGGACTCTCAACGGTGTATTCAAGCACAATCTCCCGTTTGTTTAACCGATTGCCGAAACGCCTGTGGAACCGGGTGGTTTGACCGGCGGCCCGATACAGTACGCGTATGACGTCTATCGAGCCGGCATTGCAGATAAGCTCTGGGGCTGGTTACGTGCGCCCGCTGTCGAATTCTGCTCGGTGGCCTGGTTCACAAGGGTCGCTCTAAGCGATTGTGCGGTTTGGGGTTGGGCAAACAGGAATCCCTGTGCCATGTCACAACCGATACTCATGAGTGTTCGCAACTCCTGCGGGGTCTCCACTCCCTCTGCACAGGTCAAAGCTCCAAATCGATGCGCAAGATCAATGATACATCGACACAGTGTCTGCTTGGATTCATCCGATGAACAATTCCGTACAAAGCCGCCATCGATCTTCAATTCGGCTACGGATAATTCGCGCAACCGAGAAAATGAGGAATAGGCCGACCCGAAGTCGTCGACCGATAGTGAAATGTTGTAGAGTTTTAGCTGGGTGATGACCTCATGCGCGAGCTCAGGATCCTCAACGATCTCTCCCTCTCTGGCTTCGATGATGAGACCAGGGAATCTCGGATCATTCGGCAGCGAACCGCGCGCGAGCTCAATAAAGCCGGGACCGACGATCACCGATAGCGGTATATTCACCGCCATCTTCAATGGGGACGTTAGATCTGCAAAATATCGTTTCCAATCTACCATGGCTTGCTTCATCACAAACTTCGACAATGGGGTGAAGATGGGAGCACCGGCTGGAGGCATGAAGTTCGCGGGAAGCACAATACCAAGTTTTGGGTGCCGCACCCGGATCAGCGCTTCGGCGCCGCAAACTGTCAGGGCCTGCAGTTCGATTTTCGGCTGGTACCAAAGCTCCAACCAGCCGTTTAGAAGTGCCTGCTCGAGGGAAACCCTCGGGGTTTCCGCTGCCGCTTTCGATGTCTGACTTCTCACAGACGCGTTGAGACATGCTCGCAGTTCGTCAACTCGAAATGGCTTCTTAAGGCACGGCAACATGGCGAGCCCATGTGACACTCCAATTTGTTGAACCCTGTTAAGGGTCGATTCGTCACTACCACTGATCAACAGCACTTTGCCGGCGAACTTCAATTTCTCAAGTTGGCGAATAACCTCGACAGCGTCGGATTGACCGAGCGCGAGGTCGAGAACAATAACGTTAGGTCTGGCGCCGGGGCAGGTTTCTCTGATCTGGCGCGTACAGGCATTCATATCGGCAAACTCACGCGGAATGAATCCGCATTTCGCGAGCATACGCGATACGAGTTCCCTAACCTTGAGATTGTCATCAAGCACGTAAGCGAGCGGCTTAGTGCGCAATCCTGTATCGTCAAACTCAGTAGACACTGATACGACCCAGAAATCTGGTTCGACGTATTTACTGTTTTTTTAAATGATGCGCGGTTAATTGAGCGTCAAAATGCGCGGTACGGCCGATTACTTATGTTGATGGGTCTCAGTATTGGCACAGATATGTTCGCGGCCTTGCTTCAGGTTCCCGAACCACGCCGGTGATCCGGGCTGCTGGCCCAGCCCGCACAACTGTAGGGCCGATTGACGATCCCCTCTGTGACCTCGCGATCGACCAAGTGGTTTTGGCTTGATTCAACCAAATGAGGAGTCATGATCCCGTGTCGGAGAACCTAATCCGGCTCAGGTCGACAGGAGCTGGTCTTGTCTCGCGTCCTGAACGAAACGCACGATGGCCCTCCGACGCGGCCGGCCCCTCGCCTGAGGGCTAGCGGGGTTTCGCACCCGCCGAAGGCCGTTGCCTTCCGCATGTCACCCATTCGTCAGGCTCGGTCGAGCCGCGCCGTCGCCCTCAAAGAGGGCCCGACACGTTTTCGGTTCCGCGAGCGCAGAATTTACCACTTTGAGTTGTTGATGCCCATGTCACCCTCAGCGCTCGGATTTTCGCGACCAAGGATCAGCTGGAGCGCTGAACGCCTGCAACCGGGAGGTAACCTTCGTTGCGCGGGTTGGTCAATCGAGCACGTACGCGCAATGGTGATTTGAAAAGATCAGGACGCCCGTCCAAACTCGACCATCTCGACACCGACAAGCCCGACAGGAGAGCAAGATGGCCCATCTCACGATTAATGGTGCCGCCTACGATGTCGACGTTGAGGCCGATACCCCCCTACTCTGGGTGATCCGCGAAAACGTCGGCTTGACCGGCACGAAATACGGCTGCGGCATTGCCCAGTGCGGCGCCTGCACGGTGCACATCGACGGCGTGGCGGTCCGTTCGTGCGGCGTGGCGGTGGGCGACGTCGTCGGCAAACAGATCACGACCATCGAGGGGCTGGCCTCGGGCGGGACGCTGCACAAGGTGCAGAAGGCGTGGATAGACCACGATGTTCCACAGTGCGGCTATTGCCAGAGCGGCATGATCATGGCGGTGGCGGCGCTGCTCAAGGTCAAACCGAATCCCACTGACGCAGAGATCAACGCCGAGATCACCAATATTTGTCGCTGTGGCACCTTCCAGGAAGTGCGTACGGCGATCCGCGCTGTCGCCGGCGCATGAGGGGAGGTTGTCATGAACCAGGCACTTGAAACTCATCGCCGCGCGTTCCTCCTTGGTGCTGCGGTGGTCGGTGGCGGGCTTGCACTTGGGTTGGATTTGCCGTTGGGCGGCACAAAGGTCGTGCGCGCCGCCGACGGCGCGCCCGAAATCACCGCCTGGGTTGTCATCAGGCCCGACGACACCGTGGTCATTCGCATCGCCCGATCGGAGATGGGCCAAGGTACGTTGACCGGACTTGCTCAGCTTGTCGCCGAGGAACTCGAATGCGATTGGTCGAAGGTGACGACCGAATATCCAACGCCAGGTCAGAGTGTCACGCGCAAGCGTGTGTGGGGCGATTTCTCCACGGGAGGCAGCCGTGGGATTCGCGAGTCGCATGAATACGTCCGCAAGGGCGGTGCCATGGCCCGGCAAATGCTGATCCAGGCAGCTGCGAATGAATGGAAGGTGCCGGTCTCCGAATGTACCGCCTCGAACAGCATCATCACCCACACCCCCTCAGGGCGGACGACGAGCTACGGCAAGGTGGCCGAGGCGGCCGCCAAACTCGAGCCGCCGCAGGACGTAAAACTCAAGGACCCGAAGGACTGGAACATCGCCGGCAAGAGCGTGAAGCGGCTCGATACGGCGGACAAGACCACCGGCAAAATGGTCTATGGCATCGACGTGAAGCTACCGGGGATGCTCATTGCGGCGATCAAAGACTGCCCCGTGTTCGGCGGCAAGGTGAAGAGTTTTGACGAGGCCAAGATCAGCGACAAGAAGGGCGTGAAGAAGGTGGTGCGGGTTGGCGAAAGCGCCGTAGCGGTCGTTGCCGACACCTGGTGGCATGCAAAGACAGCGCTCGACGTGCTGCCCATCGTCTGGGACGAAGGCGAAAACGTCAGGGTTTCGAGCGAGACGATCGCGGCCTGGCTCAAGGAAGGTCTCGACGACAGCCAGCCGGCTTTCGTCGGCAACAAGAATGGGGACATCGGAGCCGCGCTCGCGGGTGCCGCGAAAACCGTCGAGGCCGTCTATGCGTATCCGTTCCAGAATCACGCCCAGATGGAGCCGATCAATGCGACTGCGGTCTACACCCCGGATCGCTGTGAGGTCTGGACCGGAACCCAGAACGGCGAAGCGGCTTTCGCCGCGGTGCTGGCCGCCTCGGGGCTTCCGGCGGCCAATTGCGAGGTACACAAAATCATGCTGGGCGGCGGTTTTGGCCGGCGCGGCCGGACCGACTACGTGACCCAGGCTGTCGCCATCGCCAAGCAAATGCCGGGTACTCCGATCAAGCTGATCTGGTCACGCGAGGAGGACATGCTGCACGGGACCTATCACCCGGTCACGCAGGCCAGGATGGTCGGGGCATTCGACGCCGATGACAATCTCATCGGCCTGCGCATGCGCATCTCCGGGCAATCGATTCTGGCCAGCGTCCTGCCAGCGCGCATGGAGAACGGCAAGGACCCGGTCACCTTTCAGGGCCTCAACCCAAAGGGCGAAGCGGCCTTCGGCTACTCGATCCCCAATTTGCTCATCGATCACGCGATGCGCAATCCGCCGGTGCCGCCTGGCTTCTGGCGCGGGGTGAACATCAACCAGAATGCCATCTATGTCGAATGTTTCATGGATGAGCTCGCCCATGCGGTGGGGCAGGACCCGCTGGCGTTCCGCCGCAAGCTGCTGGGGGCGAAACCAGCACAGCTTGCCGTGCTCGATGCGGTGGCCGAGAAGGCAGGTTGGAGCAAACCCGCGCCACAAGGCATCTACCGTGGCCTTGCGCACTTTATGAGCTTCGGCAGCTATGTAGCAGCGGTGGCCGAGATCTCTGTCAAGGACGAGAATAAGATCAAGGTTGAGCGGATCTTCGCCGCAACCGATCCAGGCTATGTGGTCAATCCTGCGCAGATTGAGCGACAAGTGTCGGGCTCGTTCGTGTACGGTCTCTCTGCGCTGTTCTACGGTGAATGCACCGTCAAAGGCGGTCGCATCGAACAGGAGAATTTCGACACCTACAACTCGATGCGCTTGGCCGAGATGCCGGCGGTGGAGTCGATCATCATGCCCAGCGCGCGAACCCCGTGGGGCGGGGTCGGAGAGCCGACAATCTGCGTCGCCGCACCCGCGGTGCTCAACGCTTATTTCCGTGCGACCGGCAAGCGGATCCGGACGATCCCGCTCAAGAACCACAATATCACCTTCGCATGAAATCGGGAGCGGCGGCCGCAGGGCCGCCGCTCCCTCGAGGATGCCCACGATGACCGCGACGTGCCTCCTGGTCGCCAGTCTGATGGTCTGGACGGCGAGCGCCTCTGCGGCGGCCCTGGAACCTCCACCGGGAGCGTCAGCCTGCTCGGGTTGCCATCTGGCAAGTGCGGGCCGCCGCGCGGGTGTGCCCCCACTCACCGGCCGAAATCCGGCGGACATCGTCGCGGCCATGCAGGCGTTCCGATCGGGCCAACGCGCGGCAACGGTGATGGACCGAATCGCGAAGGGCTTTTCCGATGCCGAAGTCGAGGCCATCGCGACCTGGTACGCGGATCGACGGTGAGGGTTGGCCGTGACTACGCTAGACATCAGTCGTCGTAAGCTTCTCGGCGTCGCCGCTGCCAGCGCCGCGTCGACCCTCGTGCATGCCCCCGCGGTCGCGCAGGCTAATCCTCGTGTCGTCATCGTCGGTGGGGGTTTCGCCGGGGCCACCCTCGCCCGCACCCTCAAGAAGGCCGATCCGCGTATCTCTGTCACCTTGGTCGAATCGAGTCGAACCTTCACGGCCTGTCCGTTTAGCAATGCCGTGATCGCAGGCCTGCGCGACCTCAACGCGCAACAGTTTGGCTACGACAAGATCGCCGGTGACGGCGTGAGCTTGGCGTTCGATACGGCGACGGCCGTTGACGTCGGCGCCCGGACAGTGACGCTGGGCGGCGGCGGCGCATTGGCCTACGACCGTCTCGTTCTGACGCCAGGGATCGACATCCGCTGGAACGCCCTGCCGGGGTATGACGAAGCAGCGGCCCAGCAGCTGCCGCATGCGTGGAAGGCCGGTGAGCAAACAACGCTGCTGCGACGCCAGCTTGAGGCCATGGACGACGGCGGCGTCGTCATCATATCGGCGCCGAGTAATCCGTTCCGCTGCCCGCCAGGGCCCTACGAGCGTGCCAGTTTGATCGCCTACTATCTCAAGACAAGAAAGCCGCGATCAAAGGTGATCGTGCTCGATGCCAAGGACCAGTTCTCCAAGCAGAAGCTATTTGTCAATGCGTGGAAAGAGCTCTACCCCGACCACCTCGAATGGGTGTCGCTCTCGCAAGGCGGCAACGTGACGTCGGTCGATGTTGGGGCCAAAACCCTCCTCACCGATTTCGGCAGGCGCAAGGGCGATGTCGTCAATGTCATTCCACCCCAGAAGGCCGGCCGCGTTGCCGATCTCGCGGGTGTCGCCGACCGCTCGGGCTGGTGCCCGATCGATCCGTTGACCTTCGAATCCAAGTTGCAGCCCAACATTCATGTTCTTGGCGACGCGGCCATCGCGGGTGGTATGCCGAAGTCCGGTTTCGCGGCCAACGCCCAGGGGAAGGTCTGCGCATTCGCGCTTGCCAAGCTACTAAACGGGTCGGCGCCAGGCGAAACGAAGCTCATCAACACCTGCTACAGCCTGGTCGCGCCCGACTACGGCATCAGCATTGCCGGCGTCTATCGGCCCGCGAACGGCACGTTCACTGAGGTGGAGGGTTCTGGCGGCGTCAGCCCGTCGAAGGCGCCGCCGGAGATGCGCGCGCTCGAAGCAACTCTGGCGAATGATTGGTTCGGCACGATCACGACTGAGGTTTTCGGCTGAAATGACGCCCGATGTGCGTCCCCGGGTCCTTGCCAGTTTTCTCGGCCTTGCGTTCATCGCTGCGGCGGTGCAACCCGCGCGAGCCTCAGAATCGCTGCGACCTTTCACGATCACAAACGATGAGATCGTCGACTCGCTCACGGGAACCCATGGCGATCCCGCCCGTGGTCGCGCCATCGTCGCCGACAGGCAGCTGGGGCTTTGCCTGCTCTGTCACTCCGGTCCTTTTCCCGATGAACGGTTCCAGGGCAACCTAGCCCCCAATCTTGCCGGTGCCGGCCGCCGCTGGACCGAGGGTCAGCTGCGGCTGCGCATCGTCGACGCGAGCCGTATCAATCCGTCGACCATCATGCCACCCTATTATCGGGTCGAGGGGTTCGAGCGCGTTGCTGCGGCGTTTCGTGGCCGACCGATCTTAACTGCGGAGCAGATAGAGGATGTCGTGGCTTTCTTAACGACGTTACGGGAGTAAGAGGCGGTGAGCGGCGACCTTCTCTCGGCGACGCGTCGCAGAATATTGAAAGCGGTCGCGGCGCTGACGGTCGGCACCAGTGCGGTACAGATCATCCGTCCGACTGGAGCGACACCTGCCGCGATGCAGGCGGCGATCCGCACGGTCGTAGGCGAAAACCAGATCAACAGGGGCAAGGTCACGCTCGATATCCCTCCTCTGGTCGAAAACGGTAATACTGTCGCGTGCTCGGTTGCCGTCGACAGCCCGATGACGGCGGCAGACTATGTGAGGGCGATTCACATCTTCAACGAAAAGAACCCACAGCCGAACGTCATCGGCGTCCATCTCGGGCCGCGCGCCGGACGTGCAAAAGTCTCGACCCGTATCCGGCTTGCAGACACCCAGCAGGTTATCGCGATCGCTGAGTTGAGCGACGGATCATTCTGGTCGGACAGCGTCGACGTCGTCATCACACTTGGCGCCTGTCTGGAGGATTCCTGATCATGGCGCGCGCTCTCGTTAGCGTCCCGGCTAAAGCCGGACGGGGCGAGATCATCGCCATCAAAGCGCTGATCTCGCATCATATGGAGACCGGCTT
>Ga0126371_10001129_pt1 | contig 22408 bp, 14 predicted proteins | sample PanSoiMetaPlot_4_FD_110145 | JGI IMG/M metagenome (GOLD analysis project Ga0126371, IMG submission 110145) | Tropical forest soil microbial communities from Panama - MetaG Plot_4 | ecosystem: Environmental > Terrestrial > Soil > Tropical forest > Bulk soil | place: Panama | collected 2016-02-17 | reverse complement strand
GTGCCGGTGTAGCCGGCTTCGACCATCTCATCGAGCATTTTTTCGTAGGATTGATTCCACGAAGGGCCGGGATAGTCGAGCACGCCCCAGCTATCGGGCGCACAGGCAAACAGGAAGCGTTCTTTCAGTCCACTCATTTCGTTTTCTCCATCGTTGTTTGTAAGTGCAACTACCAAAACAAAATCGCTTATCGCCAAGGCTCGAAAACCACTTTCATGGAATCGGGCTCGATGGCTTTCCGCATCGCAGTGTTGACTTCGCGCAACGGAAAGCGATGCGTGACAAATTCGCGCAACGGATAGTGTTTCATGTAACGCGCCATCTGACGCATGCTGGGGCCGTAGGCCGCGGGCTCTTCTCCGCCGACCGCCAGGATGCGGACATTTTTCGCGCACAGGTGGCGGTGGGGGCTCAGCGGGATTTCGCCAAGGTCGGAAAAATTTCCCGCCTCGACGAGCAGGCCGCTGACGCGGAGCATTTCGAGCGCTTCGGGGACGGCTTCCGGGACGCCAGCGGTCTCGATGACCATGTCGGCACCGCGGCCGTTGGTCAGGTCCTTTACCATTTGCAGTCGTTCTGTCTTTGAGCATTTTGCGGCACTGATGAGGTAATCCGCGCCCAGGCGTTTGGCAAATTCGAGGCGATAGTCGGAGAGGTCCACAGCAATGATCGTGCCTGCACCGAGCATACGGGCTTTCATCAGAAAACACATGCCGAGTGGGCCGACGCCGAGGACGACGACGGTGTCGTCAAAGCGAAAAGACTCGTTGGGGAACGCAGACATCTGCTTGGCGCGATCGAGGCCAACCGATACGGCGAAAATCTCCGTGAGGACGGCGACCTCGGAGGGCAGATCGTCGGGGACTTTTACCAGAAAACTTCCGGGGACGATGTAGATATATTGCGACCATCCGCCAAACAGGTGGGGGGGATTTTTCGCGCTCAGATTGTTGCCATAGTCCGTGGTTTTTTCGCAGCAGTAGTAAGGAAAATCGTGGCGGCAGTAATAGCATTGGCCGCAGGAGACGTTTGCGCCAATCACGACGCGATCGCCGGCGCGAAGCGGGATGCCTTCATAGTCAGTGTAACGGCCATCACCGCCGACCGCCGCAATAGTGCCCACGTTTTCGTGGCCCTGAATGATGGGGAATTCTAGTTGGCGATCGCCGTATTGCGTCACGTAGCCCTGGAAGGTGTGTTTGTCCGTCCCACAGATGCCGGACATTTCCATTTTGACCAAGACGCAACCGGGCGCCGGGTCCGGCAACGGGTATTCCCGCAACTCATACTCACCAGGTTTTACGAGTGTTGCCGCGAGTACACCGTGGGCCGACATGCCGAGTCTCTTTCCATTCGATGGCGCGGGCCAGGAACGTGGCGCGCACTTTCTGCTCAAAATTTGCGGGGAACCGTTGGTTGGACGATTCCCCGACGGGGTTTGTGTAAAGCGGCAACGCAAACTAGAAATTCAGTTTCAATGAAAGCTGACCAATACGCGATGGCGCGGCCTGCGTGACCTGGCCGAACGACGAAAGCGTGTTGATGCCGTAGGGTGTAATGAATTGCGCATGGTTGAAGATGTTGAAGAATTCTCCGCGGAACTGCAGATTGATGCGTTCGGTGATGTAGGTGTTCTTCAACAAAGCAAAATCCCAGTTATTGATACCGGGACCATGGAAGAAGCGGCGGTTGGCGGAGCCTTCTTGGCCGAGGGCGGACTGGCCAAAGGAGCTGGGATCAAAGTAGAAGCAGGCGCCCGGGCATTGTTGTTTGCGCACGTCAAGCTTCTTGACAGGCGCGAGCAGGTTCGGGGTATCCACGGCAAGCGTGATAGGACCGCCGAAGCCGGTGCCGAGCAGCGACTGGTCGTCGTTTTCGACCATGGTGACCGGAAGCCCGGTGGCAAAACGCGTGATGCCGCTGATCTGCCAGCCGTTGGTAAGGCGCTTTGGGCCGCCCAGTTTGTCGATCGGGAGGTTGTAAGAATAGCTGATCACGAAGTTATGAGTGGAATCAAACGCCGACAACGCACGACTGAGACGCGGATTGATCGGGTTCATCTGTTCGCCGTAGCCGGAGGAATTGTCGATCGATTTGCTGAAGGTGTAGCCGAGCAGCGTCTGAATTCTGCCGGAGGTGTGGCGCCAGTTGATTTGCGCCGAGTTGTACGCAGAATTTCCGATGGTTATGAAGTAGGAGTCGTTACCGAACGGAATAATTCCGATGCGACCGTCAGGAAGCAGAGTGCCCGCCCCGTTGGTATCGGCGAAGGTAGTGCCGGCAGGCAATTCGACGCCGGGGAGCACAGAACGAGTGCTCAGAACAGTGCCTCCGCCCGCCGGGTGGTAAATGTTGTTTTCACCGGTGGGGCCGCAAGTAGCGGTGCCGGGCATAACGGAAGCCGCCGTGCTCAAGCTCAAACACAAAGCGGGGTTTCCGGGATTCGCGGAGATAGAACTGAGTAAGTGATGTCCCTGCGAACCTACGTAGCTTACGGTTACGAGGTCTGCACTGGTGACTTGGCGCTGGATGGAGAGTTCGTACTCTTCGGCGTACGGCAAGGAGTTGTGATTGAAGTATGCCGGGGAGCTTCCAATCGTACCGAAGGCGCCGAAAAAGTGCGCCAATGTGTCATAAGGGAAGCCTGTCGCCGGGTGGGTGATGGAAAAACTCTTCGGGGGATTGGGCGCCGGGAAGAGATTGCCGATCGAGTTTCCGGTCGAGCGATTTGTGAAGGGAGCGGCAAAATCCGGATTGGACTGACCGGTGTAATTGCCAAAGGGCGCGTCCCCGATTTCATTGAAGTCGGTCGAGCCTTCAAACGTAGTGTAGAAGATGCCCCATGCGGCACGGATGCTGGTGCTACCGGGCTTGCCTAGAATTTTCCCCAGCGTGCCTTCGTGGTCGCCGAAGGAATAAGCGAGGCCCAATCGCGGGGCGAAATTAGTCCACCGCGTCGGTGCGAGGCTGCGGGGCACGCCGGAATCACCGGGAAACAGCCATCCGGTCGGTGAACCCGGGAAAACGATGGATTGCTGGCCGGGAATAATGGTCTGGATCTCGTTATACTTTTCATAAAACGGCGAGTTAACGTCGTAGCGCAGGCCATAGTTGAGTGTCAGATTCGATTTGATGCGCCAGCTATCCTGACCGTATAAGCCGAAATAGTAGTTGCGGCCATAGGAGGGATAGGACTGGCCCTGTACATAAGAGCTCGGCGCACCGAGCAGGAAGTCTACAAAGTCACTTCCTGTTTCGCTGACGCCGCCGTTGGTGGCCCCGAAGAAGAAGTTGCCGTTAGCGACGTTGAAGAGATTCTCTTCGAGCTGGTTGAAGTGATATTGACCCCCGAATTTCAGGGTATGAGTACCGTAGACTTTGCTGAAATTGTCGAGCGCCTGGTAGATGTTGTCGGTCAGGCGGTTCGGCCGGCTGGGAACGCCGATAACGAAGCTCTGGAAGTCGATTTCCGGTACGCCCTGAACGGTGGGAGCGCCAACGAAGATGCCAGGGGCGCCGCCACTGCCGGAGGCGAAACCCAGACCTGCCAAGGTGGTGCCTGTGCCACCGAGAGGTTGATTGAATTTTGTATCGAGGCGGAAATAGCCGAGCCGGAATTCGTTGACCGCATTTCCGAAAGTCTTGGTGTCAGAAAGGGCGATGACGTGGTTCTGGCCTTTACCATCCACCTGGAAGCCTGGATAAAGCGGAGCGTTTGAGGCCCAGTAGGGATCAATGCGATCGTACTTGTCGTAGTAATAATAAGCGGTCACTAGGCCAAAATGCGTGTTGGCATCGCCCCGGAGGCTGAACTTATTGTCGTGGAGGTTGACCTTGCCAGCGTTGGTCGAAAAAGTATCACCCGCTGCGTTGTTAGCCGGCTGGATGAACGGGAGCAGGTTCGTCGCGATGGGATTGAAATGAGCGGGTGAAAGTTGCGCGTTGGGAAACACGCAGTCCGCGGTGGAAACGCAGCCAGGAGAGTAATAATTCTCCCCGGGATGGACAGGCTGCTGCAAGAGTGCGGAGAGCTGGTTGGCCCAGCTATTCGGATTACTGAGAGGGTCGCTGACGACTTTTCCGGTAAGTTCGTTGGCTATTCCGGTAAAGTTTCCCTGCAACACGCCCGCTGAGGGTGCGCCGGTGATGACCTGTGGGATAGCCTGGATGACGCGATTGCCCTGGTAGTCGCCGAAGAAGAAGATTTTGTCTTTCCGGATGGGGCCGCCGAAGGTGCCGCCAAACTGATTTTGGTGGTAGGAACCGCGATGGCCTTCTTCGAAGAAATTGGCAGCATCGAAGCTCGTGTTGCGGACGAATTCGAAGACATTGCCATGCCAGTCGTTGGTCCCGGACTTGGTGACCACATTGATAAGACCGCCTGCGTAATTGCCGTACTCGGCGTCCGCATTGTTGGTGATAATACGGAACTCCCCGAGGGAGTCGAGATTGGGCACCGCTCCAGCGCCCGAGTAGCCGACTTCTTGGATTAGAATCCCGTTGAGGATGAAGCCGTTGGCCGCCTCGCGCATGCCGTTCACCGACTGCGCCCCGGAGTCCTGGTCGCCAGAGACCTGCGGCAGGGAGAACCCGGCAGAAATGAACGGACCCGAGTAAGCACCACTCATGGGAGAAACAGAGGGCACGACCCCGGGCTGCAGGGCGAGAAGGTCGGTGAAGCTGCGCTTGGCCAAAGGCACGTCGGTCATTTCCTTGCCCTCGATGACTTCACCCATCTGCGTGTTGGAGGTTTCAACGTGCAGGGCGTCACTCTCGACCTGAATCGTTTCGGTCTTTTGACCAATTGTGAGAACCACGTCCACGACCTGGGCTTCATTCACGTCGAGGACAATGCCGGTACGTTTATAAGACTTGAAGCCGGTTTGCTGGATTTCGATGGTGTATTTGCCAAGAGGCAGGGACTGAAAAGAGTAGTAACCTTGGGTGTTGGTGTTTTGCGTGATAGCGACACTGGTATCCACGTTTGTGGCGACGACGGTGGCGCCGACTACCGCGGCGCCGCTGGAATCGGTGACGGTACCAGAAATGCTAGCGGTTACGCCGGCGAAGAGCCGACCGCAAAAAAGAACTGCGAGAGCGAACAACAAAATCCGCGAATACTTGCGAAGTCTCAAGACTTGCATCATTCCCTCCGAGTAAGAATCTGACTCGAACCCCATTTTGGGCAACCGGCCCATCCGATCAGAGCGGCGCACCTGGTGCACCGGAGGCTTGCTGCTACCCGCACCCGTCTAACCGGTTATCGCATTGCAGGGGTTATAGTTCAGGGACTTTGCGTTTGTCAAGATGTTTCCCGGGAGTGCGAAGAGGATGCCCGCAAAATCGAGTTAGCGAACCGTTTCAAAAGCGGCAAAATCACGTCTTGGCGCTCCGCAGTCACAGGGGAGAAACATCCGCCGAAAAACGGTTAACCCCGCGGCGCTTGCGCGCCGGGAAGGACAATTGTTATAAGCGTTTAGAGGAAGCGAGTTTTCGAATCGCAGCGCCGGCTCTCGAACAATCCGCTTGTACCTTTCCTAGTTGAGCGACCTACTCGACCATCAAGATTCGGTGACACGCCGCTTTACTTCCTAACTCGAGACCATTACTGTCTCTCCACTCACCCTTCTCGGAGGCCACCGCTACTTGTTCGAGGGATCTTCGTCTCAGCGAGCTGCCCCTTCCCGTGTCATGGGCTTCCGCGACCTGTTCCTTTTTTATGTTGTAACGGGAGTCAGCCTGCGGTGGATCGCCACGGCTGCAACGCATGGGCCGTCCTCACTGCTAGTCTGGCTCGCGGCTTGGCTGTTTCTGTATGTTCCGCTGGCATTGTCGGTGATCCACTTGTCCACACGCTTTCCGGCGGAAGGTGGATTTTATGTCTGGACCAAGAAAGCGTTTGGCGAGCGCGCGGGCTTTCTCTCGGCCTGGCTCTACTGGGTAAGCAATCTGCCGTACTTTCCGACGGTGCTTTACTTTGCGGCAAGCAATCTTTTGTTCTTGCATCCGGGCCTGCACCACTATTCGCAGAAACCGGTCTATTTCGCCGCTTTTGCCGTAGTGATTCTGATCGGGTTGACGGTTCTCAACATTCTTGGACTGAACCTCGCCAAGTGGGCCCACAACCTTGGTGCCCTGGCCATGTGGATTCCAGCACTGATGGTGATCGGGCTGGGTTTTGTAGCATGGAAGCGCTTCGGCTCCGCTTCTTCCTTTGCGCCGTCGAACTTGCTGCCGACGACCCATATTCAGGACATGCTGTTCTGGTCCGTAATACTGTTTGCGTTTATCGGGCCTGAGACAGCTTCGTTGATGGCGGAAGAACTGAAGGATGCTCGGCGGGACATTCCACGGGCGCTCTTGCTGGCGGGAATTACTGTCGCGCTCTGCTACATGCTGGGGACTTTTTGTGTCTTGCTGGCCATTCCGAGCAGCGAATCTTCCGATTTGGATGGACTTGCGCAAGCAATCGCGCACACGGCCGCCCGCCTTCATATTGGAGGTATCACCGAGTTCGGCGCCTTTCTGATCGCCATCAGCAATATTGGAGCGGCAGGTGCGTATCTGGCAGCGGCGTCGCGCCTGCCTTTTGTGGCGGGGCTGGACGGTTACCTTCCCGCTGCGTTCGGCAAGCTTCATCCGCGTTTTAAGACGCCCTGGGTTTCCGTTCTTGGGCAGGGATTGTTTGGAATCTTCTTCGTTTTCCTGGGACAAGCGGGCGTTTCTGTGGGTGGAGCTTATGACGTGCTGGTGGCTATTTCTGTCAGCATCGCGATGATACCCTTCCTGTTCCTGTTCGCCTCAATGGTGAGGCTGCAAAACCGGTCGCACTTTCCGGATCCAGAGAACAGCGACCACAACTCCGATAGAGACATTGGCCCGCTCGCTAAGTTGCCTGCAGGAATCGGTTACGCTCTCGGCCTGGTCGGCTTTTTGGCCGCCAGCGTTGCCACGGCTCTTTCGTTTATCCCTCCAGTCGAGGAGTCGAACAAGCTTTTGTATTTGTGGAAACTGCTGGGCACGGCTGCTGTGTTGATTGGAATGGGCCTTTTGCTATTTCAATCTGGACGACGTTCCGCCAAATAGGACGGCGCTCTCGGCAGGCTATTTTTTCTTCATCGGCGGCGGATAGTTCTTGAGCAACTTCGCCACGGACTTTTCGATATTCTTCTGACGTTTGTCGGGTTTCGCTTTGGGATCAAGCGTTTTCGCGGCCACCCCCCGCCACACAAGTTCCCTGCGGATGGAATCGTACATATCGAGATCCAACTGGCCGGTATAAATCGTCGACGTGGAGACGGTTGAGCTGGTCAAACCCATGCCGCCATACCAACCCCCACCCCAACCCGGGCCGTAACCCCAGCCTGTGTTGTAGGTGTTCAACTCTTTCTCGGGGCCGGTGGCGGTCTGGTAAGCCAGGTACAGCTGGGCGTCTTCGGCGTCGGTTTTGGTCAATCCTTTTTTTGCGAGTTCCGCCTCAACGGCGCTGGTGATCTGTTTCACGGTGATATCGTCCACCTGGTCGGCGTTCTTGATATTCACCCATTTGTAGGTTTTGTATTTGGAAAAGTCCGAGTCCTGGGCGAAGTTGTAGCGCACGTCTTGGGCCGAAGCGGCACCTGCGCCGAGCAGCAGCAATGCGAGTGCGAAAAGGGCCCGATTCTTCACCCTGGATTCCCCTTTGCTGGGCGAAAGGTTCAGAGGACGGAGGTCCCGGGCGGAGTATACACCGGTTTGTGATGCCGGCGACCAACCGCTCAGACCGGTTGTTTCAGGCGGTTCAGAACATAGCGTCGGATGTCGAGACTGAGGTCTTCCATTGGTGCGTAGTAGCCGAATGGGTGGACACGGGATCGCGTTCCTTGCTGGACGCGCTTGCAGATTTCCCAATCCTGGCGGTTCACGAGATCCCAAAAATCGACGGCGTCGCCGGGAGCGAAATTGGATCTCTTGATTTCATCGGGATGAAAAAGAAAATCGCAAATCACCGTTGTGTGATCCGGCGATTGGGGCCAGAGTGAAAAGGCAGCTACGTGATCGCAGGCGAGGCTTAACATCAGATTTGGATAGATAAGTTCGCCTTTGTGGCGCATTTTTTCGTTTTCGTCGAGGCCGGGAAACGGCATGCGATTGGTTTTGCCGGTCCAAGTAAACGTGACTGCGCCTTCCTTGTGAGGAATCCCCTGTTCCCATTCGAGCGAGGCGCCTCCTTGCTGTCTGAACGAGGGAACGACGTCGCACAATTCTGGATGAACGGCACCGCAGTGGTAGCACTCGTTATAGTTTTCGAGAATGATTTTCCAGTTGGCTGCGACCTCGTAGGTGATTCGCCTGGCGGTGCTGAGATCGCGCAGCGGGTAGCGCTTCACACGCTCCATGGCTTCACCAAATGAGACTTTGAGCGTACGGCCCTCGCGTGCCGCTCGCTCAGGCGTAAGGTTCAAAAAGATGAAGCCACCCCAGAGCTCTGCGGCCACGGGGTATAAGGAAAGTTCAGCTTTGCAGAAGCCTTCGGTCTCTTTTGTATATGGGGCGTTCAGAAGCTTTCCATCGAGTCCATAGGTCCAGAGATGATACGGACAGCGAATGCCACTGGCGCCCAAGATGCCACCGTTCAGTTTGATGCCAACCGGAAGATCTTCGCCGGGTTCGGGAAGTATCCGCGAACCGCGGTGGCGGCAGACGTTGTAATGTGCCTTGATGTCGCCTGCCTTTGTACGCGCCACCAGCACGCTCTCACCGAGGATGTTCAACACGATGACGTCGCCGGGCGCCGGAATTTGTTCTTCCCGGGCCGCGCAAAACCAGTCGCTGCAGAAGATTTTTTCCCTTTCCTGGGCGAAGATCTTGTCCGAGTGGTAGTAAAGACTCGGTAGGGATTTCTGCATGCCCAAATTAGCTCTTGTTGTCACAGTGTTAGCTTACTTCGCTCCTACCCCTTGTGCTACCTCAGTTGTTCCATTTTCCGCGCTTCCAATCACGCAGTGCCTGCATGGCAGCATTCCTTCCCGGGGCACCGGTGACGCCTCCACCCGGATGCGCTCCAGCACCGCATAGATAGAGCCCGCGAATCGGGGTGCGGTATTGCGACCATCCCGGCACCGGCCGCATGAAGAAGAGCTGTTCTAGGTTGAGATCGCCATGGAAGATGTTGCCCTCGGTCAGGCCGTAGGTTCGTTCGAGATCCAATGGTGTGAGAACCTTGCGCACGAGAATCGAGCCAGGGACGTTTGGCGCGTATTCGGCGATCTTCTTGACGACGCGGTCACCAAGCAACTCGCGTTTCTCGTCCCAATTCCCTTCGCGCAACTTGTAAGGCACAAATTGCACAAAGCAAGTGAGGATGTGACGCCCCGGAGGCGCGAGCGAGCTGTCCGCGTTCGAGGCCACGGCACAATCGACCCACAATTCTTCCGGTATTTCGCCAAATTTTGCGATGTCGTAGCAACGCTCGGCAAATTCCAGCGAGGGTACGAGGGTGAAGAGCGAACGCTCCTGGGGCGTCGCACTTTTCGGGGAACCCGTAAATCGTGGTTCTTCGCTCAGTACCAAGTTCACTTTCGCGCACGGGCCTGCCATTTTGATTCCGCGAATGGCTTCGACAAATTCTGTAGGCAGTTGCCTGGTATCGGCAAGATGCAGAAATGTCCGTTTGGGGTCGGCGTTGGAAAGCACCGCTTTCGCGCGCAGCTCCGATCCGTCCGCCAGGGTGACTCCGCGCACCTTTTCGTTGGTTGAATCGATGTGGGACACCGGCGAGCTGGTGCGGATTTCGACACCCAATTTCAGTCCTGAGGCCGCTAGTGCCTGAGTAATCGCGCCCATTCCTCCCATGACGTGGCCGTAGAAGCCCTGCAGTTCCTGCTCGCCACCACTGAGCAGATGGAACAGAAGTCCGATCGCCGAGCCCGGCTGATAGGGTCCGCCATGTTTCCCATAAACATTATTGGCGAGAAACAGCGTCTTCATTTTTTCAGTTTCGTAGTTCTTGTCGAGGAATTCACCAAGGCTCCCTGTCAGAAATGCCACAAGCTGCGCTATTTCCGCACGGGTAATACCGCCGAAGGATTTTCCGACGCGCACCAGGTCGCTCCAGCCTCGCAAGGAGCGCGTGTCTAGCTCCGGCGGCGGCTCGAGGAAAAACGGCTGAAGATAGCGGGCCAGCTGCTTGAGTTGGTCATCCACTTTCACGAAGCGGTCGGCGTCTTTGTGAGAGATCGTTCGAAACTCAGCGACAGCTTTGTCGCGATTTGCCCACCATGGCACAACTTGCCCATCCAGAAACGGGACTTGCAGGCCCGGATCACAAGGGGTCATGCGAAGGCCGAAATCGGCGAGATGCAATTCGCGGACCACTTCGGGGCGAAGCATGCTGGCGATGTAGGACGCGGTCGAGGCACGGCAGCCAGGGGCGATTTCTTCGGTGACGCAGCAGCCGCCCACGATTTCGCGGCGCTCAACAACCAGCGTGCGGAGGCCGGCACGCGCCAGATAGGCCGCGGCCGTTAGCCCATTGTGTCCCGCGCCAATGACGATGACGTCATACGAGGATTGCGAAGGTCTCATGTTACGAAATCCCGTGCGACAGCAGCCATGCAAAGTGCTGATGTTCTACCACAAACGGCGAACGCAGGAAAAATCAGAACAAGCCCGGGGTATCAAATGGCAAGCCAACGTAGTTTTCGGCAAGTGAAGTGGAGGCGGCACGCGAACCGGCCACGTAGCCGAGTTCAGCAAGGTGAATCTGGGCGGAAAAATCGTCTTCGTCGGGGAAACGATGCAGCATCGAGGTCATCCACCAGGAAAAGCGCTGGCCCTTCCAGACCCGGTGCAGGCAACGATCAGTGTAACGGGCTAGCTCTTCACGGTTATTGTGCCTGTACACTTCCACCAGGCCACGCGTCAATACGCGCACGTCGGCAACAGCGAGATTCAGTCCTTTCGCCCCTGTTGGCGGAACGATGTGGGCGGCATCGCCGAGCAGGAACAGTTTTCCAAACTGCATTGGAGCGGCGACAAAACTCCGCATGGGGGTGAGGCCCTTCTGAACGATTGGACCGTCCTTCAGGACAAATCCCTCGCGTGTGGCCATTCGTGTTCGCAACTCGTCCCAGATTCGGTCGTCCGACCATGAGGCGACGTCTTCGTCAGGAGCGCATTGCAGGTACAAACGCGAGATTTCCGGCGAACGCATGCTGAGCAGCGAAAAACCGCGTTCGTGGTAGGTGTAAATCAGCTCGTGGGAAGCCGGCGCAACGCGGGCGAGGATGCCGAGCCACGCGAACGGATACTGCCGTTCGTAAAGATGGATACGATCAGCCGGAACGGCGGCTCGGCAGATACCGTGGAACCCATCGCAGCCAGCGATGTAATCGCAAGCGATAACGTGTATTTGCCCCCCCTGCTGATAGTGGATCGTAGGTTGGGCGTCGAAATCGGCAATGCGCATGGCTTCGGCTTCGAACAGCAGCGGCGCATTGTAGCCAAGGCGCGCGGAGATCAGGTCTTTCACCACTTCCTGCTGAGCGTAAACATGGATCGATTTCCCGACCAAGGCTTGAAAGTCGATGCGATGACCTTGGCCGCCGAAGCGGAGTTCGACGCCATGATGTTGCAAACCTTCGCGTTGCATCCTCTCGCCAACGCCGGATTCGCGCAGCATGTCGACGGTGCCCTGTTCCAGAACGCCGGCGCGGATGCGATTTTCAACGTAGTCGCGCGAATGGTGTTCGAGCACGATGCTCTCTATGCCCTGCAGGTGTAGCAAATGCGCTAGCATCAGGCCCGCCGGGCCAGCTCCCACGATGCCGACTTGTGTTCGGATGGTGGCCATGTCTGCGCAATCTGCGCTTGAGTTACGAGAACTTCTCGATCACTTCCTTGGGAATCGGATGGCTCTTCACCTTCGAAGGATCGCTCGAATCGCGCACCGTCCAAACGCGCTTTTCGGTGCCTTCCACGGCAAGGGATTCCCCTCGGTAGAGGTTGTGGCTGAGGGAAAAGCTGCTGGTGCCCCAGCGGTCGACGTATGATTCGACGGTCACGATGTCTCCGTAGGAGGAGGGTACTTTGAAGTTGCAGCTCGCCTCCACAAGCGGAATACCAGCGATACGGAAGTGCCGCAGCATTTCGGCTTTGGGATAGCCTAGAGCTCGATGAAACAAAGCGTTGGTGCACGCATCAAAGTATTCGAAGTACCTGGGGAAAAAGACGATGCCAAAGGGATCGCAGTCTCCCCATTCAATCTGGATTTCGCGTCGGTTGGTAAGCATTTTTGAAGGAATCGTCCGGGTAGCCAATACGGCCCAGAGAGAGTCTACCGCACACCGGGCGCGGCCCGCACAGTTTTGCGCGAGTACGGTAGACTGGTAGTTAGAGAAAGAACCCAAAACATGACTAGTGCTTATATTTGTGATGCCATTCGCACGCCTTTTGGCCGCTACGGCGGAGCGCTTTCGAGCGTGAGAACCGACGATCTTGCAGCCCTGCCCATTAAGGCGCTCCTCGAGCGCAACTCCAATGTGGATTGGGGTGCGCTTGACGACGTGTTTTACGGCTGCGCGAACCAAGCGGGAGAGGACAATCGCAATGTGGCGCGAATGGCGCTGCTGCTGGCGGGCTTGCCCAAAGAGATTCCCGGATCGACGGTCAATCGGCTGTGCGGGTCGAGCCTGGATGCGGTCGCCATTGCCGCGCGAGGAATCAAGAGCGGCGAATTGGACCTGGTGATCGCCGGGGGTGTCGAGAGCATGTCTCGCGCGCCGTTTGTGATGGGCAAGGCGAACAGTGCCTTTGCGCGCGACCAAAAGCTCGAAGACACGACGATCGGCTGGCGGTTCGTGAACCCCGCTATGAAGGCAAGGTACGGCACCGACCTGATGCCGGAAACCGCGGAGATTGTCGCCGATGAATATCATGTTTCGCGGGCGGATCAGGACGCGTTTGCATTGCGCAGCCAGCAGCGCGCCGCCGCGGCGATGAAGGCGGGCCGACTGGCCGAAGAGATCTTCGCCGTGCCCGTTCCTCAGAAGAAGGGCGATCCGATTCTGGTTTCGATGGACGAGCACCCCAGGGCGGACACTACGCTAGAAGCGCTTGCCAAGTTAAAGGGCGTAGTGAAGCCGGAGGGAACGGTGACGGCCGGCAACGCGTCGGGAATCAATGACGGCGCTTGCGCGTTGCTGCTGGCTTCCGAGGCCAGTATCAGGAAATATGGCCTCACGCCCAGAGCGCGGGTGGTTGCCGCAGCGACAGCCGGCGTTGCTCCCCGCGTGATGGGAATTGGCCCGGTCCCGGCAAGCCACAAAGTCTTCGCAAAAACCGGGCTGAGCGTTGGGCAGATGGATGTGATCGAACTGAATGAAGCGTTCGCTGCCCAGGCGCTGGCCGTGTTGCGCCAGCTGGGCGTGGCCGATGACGCCACGACTGTAAACCCGAACGGCGGAGCAATCGCGATCGGGCATCCGCTGGGCGCAAGCGGGGCGCGACTGGTCACGACCGCGCTTTATCAGTTGCAGCGGACCAAGGGCCGCTATGCGCTGTGCACGATGTGCATCGGTGTGGGCCAGGGCATCTCCGCGGTGCTCGAGCGCGTATAGCTGGTCCATTTGCCCGCGAGGCGATGTATGCTTGCTGGGTGGAGCCTTTCTTTTTGCGTGACCGCCGGATCGGGAGAAAATCGCCGCGATGAGACTCTTCGACAAGCTGTTCCGCAGCGAGGCGATTGACCACATCTTTTCCGACCAGGAATATATTGAAAGTCTGCTGCAGTTTGAGGCAGCTTTGGCGCGTGCCGAGGCGCAGGCGGGTGTCATCCCGGAAACCGATGCCAGCGCCATCGCGAATGCATGTCACACACATCACTTCGATATAGAGGCGATTTCGGCAGAAGCAGCGCATTCCGGGAACGTCGCCATTCCACTGATCAAGAAGCTGACCGAGCAGGTCGCCAGGACCGATAAGGACGCCGCGCGATTTGTGCATTGGGGCGCGACGAGCCAGGACGCGATTGACACCGCAGTCGTGTTGCTCGTTCGGCGCGCTTTCGAATTGATGGATCGCGATCTTGCGCGAATAAGCCTCACATTGGCGGAGCTAGCGCACAAGCATCGCGGTACGCCGATGGTCGCGCGCACCTGGATGCAGCAGGCACTGCCGACGACGTTCGGTTATGTCGTTTCCGGATGGCTGGATGCCATCCTGAGGCACCGTACGCGTCTTGCCGATTTAGGGGCGCGCAACCTTGTGCTGCAGTTTGGCGGCGCGGTCGGCACTTTAGCAGCTTTGTCAGGACGTGGACCGCTGGTGGCGAAAGCGTTGGCCGAAGAGTTGCGCTTGCCGCTTCCCGTGATACCGTGGCACACCCATCGCGACCGACTGGTGGAAATTGCTGCGGCGTTGGGCAATTGCATGGGGACGCTCGGCAAAATTGCGCGTGATATTTCCTTACAAGCGCAGACCGAGGTTGGAGAGCTTGCCGAACCTGCCGAGGATGGACGCGGAGGCTCCTCGACGATGCCTCACAAACGGAATCCTGTCACTTGCGCAAGCCTGCTGGCTTGCGCCGTGCGCGTTCCTGGCCTGGTTTCCACGATGCTTTCCGGAATGATACAAGAGCAGCAGCGCGCCCTCGGTGGCTGGCAAGCCGAATGGGAAACGTTGCCGGAAGTCATTCGTCTGACGGGCGGTGCGCTGCATCGCCTTTCAGAAATGCTGCCGGGGCTAGAGGTCGACGAAGCACGAATGCGCCGAAATCTCGATGCCACGAAGGGATTGATTTTTGCCGAAGCGGTTACGATGGCCCTGGGCGACCGCCTGGGCAAAATTCCTGCGCACGTGCTGCTCGAAGCCGCGTGCAAACGGGCCGTTGCGGAAAATCGTCACTTGAAAGATGTGCTGCGTGAGGAACCAGGCTTGCGTGGCTATTTGACTCCTGCCGATCTGGAGGGTCTCTTCGACGTGAGCAAGTATTTGGGCAATGCGAACGAGTTTGTGGACGGCGTCCTGGCGCAGATGAAGAGTATCGCGGCCGTCCGCTGATCCGAAAGGAACCTCGCCATGGCTTTCGCAAATCTCTCCGATGGGCAACTCTTCTACCAGTGGGATGGACCGGACGAAGCGCCAGTGATCGTTTTCTCCCATAGCCTCGGAACGAACCATGACATGTGGGCCGCGCAAGTCGAAGCCTTTTCGAAAGAGTTCCGCCTGCTGCGCTACGACTTTCGAGGGCAGGGACAATCGAGCGTTACGCCGGGGCCCTACACGATTGAGAAGCTGGCGGAAGACGTTTTGCAGCTTCTGGACGCGCTGAAGCTGGATCGCGTGCACTTTTGCGGACTTTCCATGGGCGGCCAGTTAGGAATGTATCTCGGGGCTAACGCGGGATCGCGACTGAACAAACTCATTCTTTGCAATACAGGAGCAAAGATCGGCACCCCTGACGTTTGGAACGCGCGCATCACCGCCGTGCAGCAGGGCGGAATGAAGGCGGTAGCTGGCGCAGTTCTGGAGCGTTGGTTCACCGCAGGTTATCGAGCTTCGCACACGGTCGAAGTCGCAAAGGTACAGGAGATGCTGGAAAGCGCGAACCCCTCCGGCTATGTGGCGAACTGTTGCGCTGTGCGCGACATGGACTTTCGCGAGAAAGTGCACGCGGTCGAGACACCGACACTCGTCATCGCTGGAAAGCATGATCCGTCAACACCACCGGCCGATGGACGGTTTATTGCCGATCGCATACCAGGCGCAAGGTACACCGAACTTCCAGCGGCACATCTTTCTAATATTGAGGCGCGCGACGCATTCAACGCCACGGTTCTGGGCTTTCTGAAATCCCATGGAGCGCACGGATGAACGAACGCGAGCGGCACAAAAAAGGAATGAAAGTCCGTAAGGCAGTACTGGGCAAGGCGCATGTGGCCCGCGCAGAGGCGCGAAAGAGTTCCTTCAACGAGCCATTCCAGGATCTGATCACGCGTTATGCGTGGGGAGAAATCTGGGCACGGCCGGGTCTTCCAAGAAAAATGCGCAGCATGCTCACCATCGCGATGATGGTGGCGCTGAACCGCCCCGAAGAGTTACGGCTACACCTGCGGGCTGCGGTCAACACCAAGGTGTCTCGCGAAGAGATTCGCGAGGTGTTGCTGCATGCGGCAATCTATTGCGGGGTTCCTGCGGCGAATCACGCATTTCAAGTGGCAGAAGAAGTGTTCACGGAATCGCGTAGCTAGCGAAAGCGCCCGCGCCCAGACTTCAATCGTTAAACAAATTCGGCCGCAATGAATAAGAACTGAGAACCTTCATGTAGTTGCCGCGTTCGAACGCCGTCGGATCACCCACCGCACCCCGGCTCATGCTGCCACACATCTGAAGGACGGAAATGTATTCGTGCTCCTCAAGCCAGTGATCGACTTCGGTCAGGACGTGGGCCGCGTGGTGGACGCCGTTCCGCAACAGCGCCGAGGTCATGAAGGCGACCTTTGCGCCAGCTAACACACACTTGATCACATCCCTGGCGGAGTGCACGCCACCGGTGATGCCCAGGTCCGCTCGGACGTTGCCAAACAGCAGGGCCGTCCAGTGCAGCCGCATAAGCAATTCTTCGGGACGACTGAGAACGAGGCTGGGAAGTACTTCCAATTCCTCAATGTCGAAATCCGGTTGGTAAAAGCGGTTGAACAGGACAATGGCATCAGCGTGCGCTTGGTCGAAACGCATTCCCATGTTGGCTGGGGCGCTGAAGAAGGGCGACAACTTTACAGCCAGAGGGATGCGAATGCTTCGCTTCAGGTGGCGAACTAGGTTTACGTAGCCCTGTTCGACTTCGCTGGCGCTCACGCCTGGATCGGTGACGATGGAGTAGATGTTCAGCTCGATGGCGTCCGCGCCGGCTTCCTCCATCAGTGTGGCGTATTGCAACCAGCCACCGTCGGAGATGCCGTTGAGGCTAGCGATGACCGGAATGTCCACACTTTCTTTGGCCTGGCGGATCAGTTCGAGATAGCCGTCGGGCCCGAGGTTGTAGGTCTGCAGGTCCGGGAAGAAATTGGCGGCCTCTGGAAAACTTTCCGCACCACGCGCCAGATCGTAATCCACGGTGAGACTTTCGAGCTCCAGTTGTTCTTCGAACAATGAGGGAAGCACGACGGCGGCGATTCCCTGATCCTCCAGGCGTTTGATGTTGTCAACCGATTCGCAGAGCGGCGAGGCCGAGGCCAGCAGGGGCGACTTCAAAGTCAACCCAAGGTATTTCGTTCGCAAGTCACTCATTCCTTTTCTCCTCCCTTCTTGGCGGTCTCGGACTCACCTTCCGGCCCGATCGGTGCGATGTGAGGTGTTTCGCCACGCCCGGCCATAGCGGCGCGGTTGGCGTAGACGCGCCACTGGCGCTCGACGTCGTCCTGCGCGATACTCAGCAACTTCTGAGCGGCTTCCGGGTCGCTCCGCACAAGCATGGTGTAACGCGCTTCCTGATAAGCGTATTTTTTTAGTGGAATGCTGGGCGCCTTGGAATCGAGTTGGAAGGGATTTTTTCCTTCGAGACGCAGTGCGGGATTGTAGCGCATTAGCGGCCAATAACCAGAGAGGACAGCGTTTTTCTGCTGTTCGAGCCCCATGGACATGTCGTAACCGTGCGCAATGCAGTTGCTGTAGGCAATGACAAGCGATGGTCCGTCGTGAGCCTCGGCTTCCTGAAAAGCTTTTACGGTGTGGGTATCGGACGAGCCCATGGCCACGCGAGCGACGTAGACCGAACCATAGCTGATTGCTTCCATTGCCAGGTCTTTCTTCCCGGTGTGTTTTCCCCCGCTGGCAAATTTGGCGACCGCGGCGCGCGGTGTAGCTTTGGACATCTGACCGCCGGTGTTGGAATAGACTTCCGTGTCGAGAACGAGGACGTTGACGTTGCGACCCGAGCCGAGAACGTGATCGAGGCCGCCGAAGCCGATATCGTAAGCCCAGCCGTCGCCGCCGACTAGCCAGACGCTCTTGCGAACCAGCGCATCGGCAATGGGCACCAAAGCGAGCGCTTCCCGAGAGGACAGACTGGTGATTTTCTTTTTCAGTTCGAGCACGCGTTTGCGTTGCTCTTCGATGCCCGCCTCCCGCGATTGGTCGGCATCGAGGATGGCCTTCACCAGCTCGTCACCCAGGTGGCTCCCGAGGCGCGAGACAAGGTCACGGGCATATTCGGCCTGCTGGTCTATGGCCAGGCGCATGCCCAAACCGAACTCGGCGTTGTCTTCGAACAACGAGTTGGACCATGTCGGGCCGCGGCCGTCTTTGTTCGTGGCATAGGGTGTGGTGGGTAAGTTGCCGCCGTAGATCGAGGAGCAGCCGGTAGCGTTGGCAATAAACAGGCGATCGCCGAACAGTTGCGTAAGGAGTTTGAGGTAAGGAGTCTCGCCGCAGCCTGCACACGCACCGGAGAATTCAAACAGCGGCTCTAGAAGTTGCGAATCCTTGACCTGTGAATGCGAGAGCTTGCTGCGATCGAAGTCGGGAATGGACAGGAAGAATTCCCAGTTGCGGCTTTCCGGCTGGCGAAGCGGAGCTTGTTCCGCCATGTTGATGGCCTTGTGCTTCACTTCGCTCTTGCTTTTCGCAGGGCAGATTTCCACACAGAGGCGGCAGGCGGTGCAATCTTCCGGCGCGACTTGCAAGGTGTAGCGCATGGTTTGGAATTCGCGCCAGCGCGGCTGTGAGGATTTGAAGGTTTCCGGCGCGTTTTGCAGCAGTGACGAATCGTAAACCTTGGCGCGGATCACCGCATGCGGGCATACCAGCACACATTTACCGCATTGAATGCAAAGGTCGGCGTCCCATACCGGAATTTCCTTGGCGATGTTGCGCTTCTCCCACATGGCGGTTCCAGTCGGAAAGGTGCCGTCAATCGGCAGCGCACTGACCGGCAGCGAATCACCATTGCCGGTGATGATGGTTCCCAGAACGTTGCGGACGAAAAGCGGCGCTTCGGGCGAAACGGCTGGAAGCATGTCGAATATCGCCGTCACGCGACCGGGAACTTGCACTTCGCTGAGATACGCAAGTGTCTGATCTACGGCGGCATTGTTTTTCTGAACGACGGCGTCGCCCCGCTTTCCGTATGTCTCCTGGATCGCTTCTTTTATGGCAGCAATCGCTTGGTCGCGTGGCAATACCCCGCTGATGGCAAAGAAGCAGGTCTGCATGATGGTGTTGATGCGGGTGCCCATTCCGGCTTCGCGGGCGACTTTATAGGCGTCAATCACAAAGAACCGAAGTTTCTTCTTGAGGATAGTTTCCTGCACTTGGCGCGGAACGTGATTCCAGATTTCGCCCGGACCAAAAGGCGCGTTCAGTAAGAATGTGGCGCCGGGTTCAGCGGCGCCGAGGACTTCGATGCGGTCGAGAAACTGAAATTGGTGGCAAGCCACAAAACTTGCGCGGCTGATCAGATAGGTGGACCGAATTGCATCGGGACCAAAGCGAAGATGCGATACAGTGACGGCGCCGGCCTTCTTCGAGTCGTACACGAAATAGCCTTGCGCGTAGTTTTCGGTTCCCTTCCCGATGATCTTAATAGAATTTTTGTTGGCACCTACGGTGCCATCGGAGCCGAGACCGTAAAACAGCGCACGGACCGTGCGCGGGTCTTCCGTGGAGAATTCTGGATCGTAGCTAAGGCTGGTGTGCGTGACGTCGTCGTCGATGCCGACAGTGAAATGATTTCTTGGTTCGGGCTTTTTAAGTTCGTCAAAAACCCCCTTGACCATCGCCGGCGTGAACTCTTTCGAAGAGAGGCCGTAGCGGCCGCCGATAATGCGCGGGATGCCAACAGAGGGATTGTTGGAATACTGTTCCATGTAAACACTGAGGACGTCCTGGTAGAGCGGTTCGCCGAGGCTGCCGGGCTCTTTGGTGCGATCGAGAACGGCGATGGATTTCACGGTTTTCGGAACGGCGGCAAGAAATGCTTCTGCCGCGAACGGACGGTAAAGGCGCACCTTGAGCAGCCCGACTTTTGCGCCGGTTTTTTGCAAGGCGTCTACGGCCTCTTCGGCAGCTCCCGCTCCCGAGCCCATTAGGACAACCAGGCGTTCGGCGTCGGAGGGACCGTAATAGTCAAACAAGCGATAGAGACGACCGGTGCGCTTTGCGAACCGTTCCATAACTTCCTCGACGATGGTGGGACATGCGAGGTAAAACGGGTTGCAGACTTCGCGAGCCTGAAAAAAAACATCCGGGTTCTGCGCGGTGCCGCGCAGCATCGGACGGCTGGGAGATAGGGCCCGCTCGCGGTGCTGGCGGATGAACTTGTCGTCGACGACGGCCTGCAAGTCGTCGTCGCTCAGCGGCTCGACCATGCCGACTTCGTGTGAGGTCCGGAAACCGTCAAAGAAATGCAGGAACGGGATGCGCGATTCAAGCGAAGCCGCCTGGGCGATGCAGGCAAAGTCATGCGCTTCCTGAACGGAATTCGAAGAGAGCAAGGCGAAGCCCGTGGCCCGCGTGGCCATCACGTCACTATGATCGCCGAAGATCGAAAGGGCGTGGGTGGCTACGGTGCGAGCGGCAACGTGAATGACCGCAGAGGTCAATTCTCCCGCGATCTTGTACATGTTGGGGATCATCAGCAGCAGCCCTTGCGAAGCGGTAAACGTCGTGCCCAACGCGCCGGCTTGCAATGCCCCATGCAGGGCTCCAGCAGCGCCTCCCTCGCTCTGCATTTCGATCACGTCGGGGATGGCCCCCCAGATGTTTTTCTTGCGCTCGAAATTCCACTGGTCCGACCATTCGCCCATGGGCGAGGAGGGCGTGATCGGATAGATGGCAATGACTTCATTCAGCCGGTAAGCAACAGAGGCGGCGGCTTCGTTGCCGTCGAGAATGGACATGTGGCGTTGCATGCGGGAACTCCTGGAGCGATTGTAAAATCGTAGGCCGCGTATTTGCCGATTGCAATGGCAACTGCACACCAGTAGACGCTTCGGAAATTCGCCGTCTGTTGTGTGATGAATATCACAGCAAGGTTTTCTTTTCTCAGGCGGTTTCTTCCCACTCGGCATCGGCGGGCGGCAGTTTGTCGGTGTCACGCGCGAACGTTGCATAGAGCGCGGGCATCAGGTAGATGCTCATCACCAGGGCAGCAAGCAAACCACCCACGATGACGATGGCGAAGGGGCGCTGCGAATCCGAGCCAATGCCACGAGACAAGGCCGCAGGCAACAATCCGAGAATCGCCACCAGCATGGTCATCATGATCGGACGCAAACGCAGGACCGCGCCCTGGACCGCGGCGTCTTCGATGGAACTCCCGGCCGCGCGCAGATGATTGATGTATTCCACCATGATCACGCCGGTCTGCACCGATACGCCGAAGAGCGCCAGAAATCCGACGCCGGAAGAAACGCTTAAGTGTTCACCGGTCAGAAGCAGCGCGGTCAGACCACCCAAAGGCGCCAGACCGACATTTGCCAGTACCAGCAGCGCCCACTTCGGCGATCCGAACATGGAATAGAGAATGACGTAGATGATCAACAGTGTGATCGGCAAAACAAACATGAGGCGGCGCTGCGAGCGTTTCTGGCTTTCGTATTCGCCGGCCCAGTCCAGCCGGTAGCCTTCTGGAAGCTTCACCCGGGTCTCCACCCGGGCCATGGCTTCCTCTACGGTGCTGCCGAGATCGCGACCACGGACGCTATATTTGATGGCCACATAGCGCGAGTTGGCTTCGCGGTAAATTTCCGAGGCGCCATCGAGCGTTTCGATGTTGGTGAGTTGAGCCAAGGAAACGCGTTCACCGGAGGGTGAAAGGAGGCGGATATTCTCGATGGCTTCTTTGGTGTTGCGGTAAGGAGCCTGATAGCGGACGACGAGATCGAAACGACGCTCGCCTTGAAGTACCTGTGTGACCGCCTTGCCGCCGACAGCGGTTTCAACAGCATCCTGGATGTCGGAAACGTTCAGCCCGTAGCGCGCGGCCCTGTCCCGGTCCACGGCGAGGTTCAGGTTGGGCTGTCCCAAAACACGAAATACGCCGAGATCCTCAACGCCTTTCACCGAACGCATGATGGCAGCGACTTCATCGGCCTTCGTCTCCAAGGTGCGAAGATCGTCGCCATACATTTTTACTGCAAGCTCGCCTTTGACCCCGCTGACCGCTTCTTCCACGTTATCAGAGATAGGTTGCGAAAAATTCCAAAGGACGCCGGGAATTTTGCTGACTTCCTTGTCCATAGCGTCAATCAAAGCGTCTTTGTCCTGGTTGAAGACGGGCCGCCACTGTTCCTTTGGCTTCAGGTCGACGAAATATTCCGTGTTGAAGAAGCCGGTCGTGTCGGTGCCGTCGTCCGGACGCCCCACCTGGCTTGTGACCGTAGTCGCTTCCGGAAAGGAAGCCAGCACGATGCGTGCCTGGTCCGCAATC
>Ga0126371_10001128_pt1 | contig 22431 bp, 20 predicted proteins | sample PanSoiMetaPlot_4_FD_110145 | JGI IMG/M metagenome (GOLD analysis project Ga0126371, IMG submission 110145) | Tropical forest soil microbial communities from Panama - MetaG Plot_4 | ecosystem: Environmental > Terrestrial > Soil > Tropical forest > Bulk soil | place: Panama | collected 2016-02-17 | reverse complement strand
GCGTTCGGGAGGAAGGCGCCGGCGCCCGCACCGGCGGGCTAGAGCTCTCCTCGGAGCCGCCTCGCCAGGAAGTCGCTGAGGCTCTCGCCCTCGCGCGCGCCAACGGCGTCGGCCGGCGCGGCCGGCCCGGCGGGGCGCTTGTCGCGCTCGATCGCGGCGAGGGCGAGCGCGAACTCGCGCACGGCCCGCATCAGGGCGGCGCCCTGGTCGAGGTCGAGTTCGCCTTGCGCCAGTCCCTGCGCGATCGCGTTGATCGCAACCGGCGTGTCGGCGAGGGTGGCGAGATCGGGCAGCGCGAAGTCGAGCGGCCGATGCCGCAGCCGCGGCGATACGCGGTCCATGCAGGCGCGCAGCGCCGCCGGCTCGCCTTCGGTCGCGCATTTGATTGCCGCCGCCGTCACCTCGCCGGCGCTGTCGTCGAAGAGCTTCTCGGCGATGATGGTGCGCTTGTTGCGCGATCCAGGCGGGCGTCCCGCCGGATTGCCGCTCTGGCCGGGTTGAAAACGCATGTTCGGTTCTCCTTTGGTTGACGATCTTGCGCGATGGCACGAGACGAGAAGAAAAAGCGCGTTGCCGGGATGGGCCGCGCCCGTGAAAAAGCCGCCGAAAAAAAATACAGGCGATTTACAGGGGGCCGAGGGGCGCCAATTACAGGAAAGCTCATTGAAATAGCGCAGGAAAAGGCGCTGGCGCCGAACAGGCGAATAACAGGAGCGAAAAACAGGAAAACAGGGCAAAAAAACAGGGCGGACGCCTACGTCCGGTTGCAAGGCGACAAGCTCATGGGCGGCCGGCCGAGGCGCGGAGCGCCGGAACGCAAAGCGCCCGGCCGCATGAGGCTCCGGGCGCGAGAAAGGCAGACTAGGATTTATGCCTTCGCCGAATTGCCGGAAAAGCGCAAGCTAAAGCCGCGTTATCCCCACTTATCTCAGGCCCGACCACAGCGAGGCTGGCCGCTCATGACGGTAAAGGCCCGCCGACGTCAGCGATCCATTGCTCGGCGGCGGTCACGACCTTTCTCGTCTCATTTCTCGGCCTTGATTCCCGCGGCCTTGATGATCGGCCACCATTTGTCGACCTCAGCCTGATTGTACGCCGCGAGCGCGCCTGGCGTCTGCTTGTCGGGCGGATAAATGACGAAGCCGAGCCCTTCGAGGCGCTGCCGCATGGTCGAATCGGCCAATGCATTCATCACCGCCTTGTCGAGACGATCGACCACCTCTTTCGGCGTGCCCTTGGTGGTCCAAAGCCCGTGCCAGAAAGTGATGCTGGCGCCCGGCACGCCCGATTCGATCATGGTCGGCGTGTCCGGCGATTTCGGCCAGCGCTGCTCGCCCATCACCGCATATGCCTTCATCGACCCGGCCTGCACGTTCGCCAGCGTCGACGAGGCCTCGAGGCAGGACAGATCGATGTGGCCGGCGATCAGGTCCTGCATGGCCGGCGCGGCACCGCGATAGGGCACGTACTGGAAGCGCCCGCCCGTGCTGCGGGCGAAATAGACGGCGCAAAGCTGTGCGGCGCTGCCGGTGCCGACGGTGCCGAACGTGATCGGCTCGGTCTGCGACTTGGTCCATGCGACGAGCTCGGTGGCATTCCTGGGCGGCAACGTGCGCTTCCCAAGGATCCATAGCGGCGAATAGGCCAACAAGGCGATCGGTTGGAGATCCTTCATCGCGTCGTAGTCGAGCGAATAGATGGCCGGCGATCCGACATTGCTCGACCATTGGCCGATGCCGATGGTGTAGCCGTTCGCGGCCGCATGGACGACGCGGCCGATCGCGATCGTGCCGCTCGCACCGGTGACCGTCTCGACCACAACGGGCTGGCCGAGGGTCGACTTCATGCCGTCGGCCAGGATGCGGGCGAGCGTGTCGGTCGGACCGCCCGGCGGGAATCCGACCAACATGGTGATCGGACGTGACGGAAACGTCTGTGCCTGCACGGTTGCCGAACCGAATACGTTGGCAATCAACGCCAATACGAGGAGGGAACTTCGCATGATGTTCATCTCCGCTCCACGACACGCCCCGTGAGCGCGATGCTAAGCCGGCATGGGCGCCGTCCCGAATGTGGCACTTTGCCCCGCGGGCAAAGGTGGTCAAAGCGTCGATGGGTCAGGCCGCGCCGCTGAACTCGAGGCGCAACGGCATTCTCTTGCGCAGAAAATCGGCGTAGCTTCCTTGCAGAGCACGCCCCGTCGGGCATGCAAAAGTCCCGTTTCAGCGACGCAGCGTGTCGTCGGCGGGCGCGATCCTTTCTTGAATTGCAGCCCGCGCTCGTTTCCTTCGCGAAGGGGAGAGCCACCATGAAGCTCACGCGATCTGCGATCCTGCTCCTTGCATTATTTGCGGCGACGTCGCGCAGCCCCGGTCACGCCGATACGATCGGCGATGCAATCGACCAGCAGGCCAAGGCCGTCGAAGCCAGGATGATCGCGTGGCGGCGCGACATTCATCAGAATCCCGAGTTGGGCAACCGCGAGTTCCGCACGTCGGCGTTGGTGGCCGAGCATCTCAGGAAGCTCGGTTACGAGGTACGCGAGAAAGTCGCGCATACGGGTGTCGTTGCGGTCCTCAAGGGCGACAAGCCGGGGCCGGTGATCGCCTTCCGCGCCGACATGGATGCCTTGCCGCTGACCGAAGAGGTCGATCTTCCCTTCGCCTCGAAGGTTCGGGCGACCTGGCAAGGGCGGGAAACCGGCGTCATGCATGCCTGCGGCCACGACGCTCATACGGCCATCCTGATGGCGGCGGCGGAAGTTTTCGCCAGATTGCGCAGCGAGCTGCCCGGCACCGTGAAGCTCATCTTCCAGCCGGCCGAGGAAGGGTTGCCGCGAGGCGAAGAAGGTGGCGCGCGCCTGATGATCAAGGAGGGCGCCTTGGACAATCCGCGGCCGGAAGCCATTTTCGGGCTGCACGTGGTCGCGGGGGCACCGGCCGGCATGATGCTCTATCGCGCCGGCGCCGCCAACGCGGGCTCGGATATATTTCGCATCACGATCAAGGGCCGCGGGACTCACGGCGCGATGCCGTGGCAGGGCGTCGATCCCATCGTCATCGCATCACAGATCGTTCTCGCCCTGCAGACCATCGAAAGCCGTCAGGTCGACGTGACCAGCGAACCCTCGGTGCTCACCGTCGCGATGTTCAATGCCGGCAACCGCACCAACATCATCCCGGACAAGGCCGAGCTGGTCGGGACGCTGCGCACGTTCAACCTCGACACGCGCACCTTCATCATGCGGCGTGTGACGGAAACGGCTGAAGGAATCGCACGGAGCAGCGGCGGCGAGGCTTCGGTCGAATGGAACGCCGAAGGCTACATTCCCTTGATGAACGATGTCGCATTGACGAGCCGCATGCTGCCGACATTGCGGCGCATCGCCGGGGCCGACCGAACAATAGAGCACAAGCCGCTCACGCCATCCGAGGATTTCGCATTCTTTGCCCGGGAAATACCGGGCTTTTACTATCGCGTCGGCATCACGCCGCCGGGCGTCGCGCCGGCACTCGTCGCGGCCAATCACTCGCCGCGTTTTCAGATCGACGAGTCCGGGCTGCTGCCGGCGCTGCGGGCGACGGTCCGACTGGCTTTCGATTACGCAGCCACCAGCGCGACACCGGCTGCGTCGAAGCCTTGAGTGGACCGGGCTCCGCAAATCCGTTCGGGAAAGCGTGGCGAGCCGGGAGTCCGCAACCGGGATACTTGCGCTCACAAGCGACTCATCGCTTGCCGCGCGCGAAGCGGGCGAGGACCGCCAGCACGGCCGCGCCGCCCAATGCCAGCGCGAATGCCTGTGCCTCGACCGATTGCCGATCGATGGTCATGATTGTCAGGAAGGCGAGCGCGACATTGACGAAGAAGACGCTCGTCACCACCTCGGCGACCGAATAGCCGCGCTCGGTGGCGCGCTGGTAGAAGTGCGTGCGGTGGGCGCGCAGCACGTTCTCGCGGCGGGCGAGCCGCAGCGCCAACGTGATGGTCGCATCAGCGACGTAATAGAGCGGCAGCATGATCGCGGCGATGAGGTGGCCGTCGGCGGCGAGGCGGAGCAGCAGCCAGAACAACATGAGCCCGATCGGCAGGCTGCCGACGTCGCCGAGAAAGAGCTTTGCCACCGGCCGGTTGAACGGCGCAAATCCGATCATGGCACCGAGCAGCGCGACCGCGACGGCGGCGTCGACCGGCGTGAGCGCGCCCATGAGCGACAGGATCCATAAGGCCGCCGTCACCGGCACGACCTCGGCCACCGTCATCCAGTCGAGCCCGTCCATGAAGTTGACCACGTTGACGGCATAGACGCCGACGACGAGGAGCACGGCGCGCTCGATCCACCATGGCAGCAGCGGCAGGATGCGCGCCTCGGCCGGCAGCGCGGCGAGCACGATGCCGACCGCGATGAACTGGGCGAGGAAACGCGGCGCGACCGAGAGGTGGAAGATATCGTCGCAGGCGCCGGTGAGAGCGAGCAGGAGCACGGCGGCGGCGAGCGGCCACAGGGCGCCTGCCGTGCTCGCAGCGGTTCCCGCGATCGCGGCGCCGATGAGCACAGCCAAGATCGTCGCCGAAACGGCCGGGATGCCGCCGCCTTGCGGGGTCGGCCGCGTATGCGACGAGCGGGCGTTCGGCTGGGCCAGCGCATAGCGCGCGAAGAGCGGCTTGAGCGCGGCGATCATCGCGGCGCTCGCAGCGGCGGCGATCACGAAAATCAGCAGGGAATTGAGGGCTGAGGCCACCCGTGCCACCGCTCCGACAGATCTTTCGCGCCGTCTTTTAAGCTAACCGCCATAGCTAACAAGCCGCAAGTAAAGCTCCGTGATGGCGCGGCCGATGGCGCCCTCGGAGAAGCGCTCCTCGGCAAGCGCTCGTGCCGCGCGTCCATAGCGCGCGCGCAGCTCGGCATCGCCGGCCAGGATCTCGATCGCGGCCGCGAGGGCGGGGGCGTCGTCGACCGGCACAAGAAAACCAGTCCGCCAGGGCAGCGCGACCTCGCGGCAGCCCGGCGCATCGGTCGCGACCATCGGGCGGCCGCAGGCGGCGGCTTCGAGCAGGCTCTTCGGCAGGCCCTCGCGGCGCGACGGCAGCACCGCGATATGCGCGCGCGCCCACACGGTCGCGATGTCGTCCACGTGGCCAAGCCAGGAGATGCCGGGCTCGCGTCCCCACGCCTCGGCCTCGGTCTGCGACACCGAGGCCGGGTTGGCCGGATCGGGCGTTCCGGCGATGAGCAGCACGATGTCGAGACCCTTGGCGCGCAGCTGCCGATGCGCCGCGACGAGCACCCGGATGCCCTTGTCGTCGAGCAGGCGGCCGACGAAGCCCAGCGTGATCGCGCCCGCCGGCTCGGGCATGGGCTTGAGGCGCACGACGTCGACGCCGGAGCCGGGAATGAGCACGATCCGCCCGGCCGCGATGCCGAGCCGCAGCAGCAGGCCGCGGTCGTCCGGGTTCTGCACCAGCGCGATGCTGCGCGGGCGGTCGACCAGCAGGCGCAGCAGGGCGGTGACGACCCGGCGCACGATGCGGGCCTTGCGCGAGTCGGAAATGAACGAATAGCCGAGCCCCGTGATGGTGTTGATGCGCGCGACGCGACGCCCCAATGCGGCGAGCAATCCGATGACCGTCGCCTGCAGGGCTACATGGTGGACGACATCGGGCGCCAGCTTGCGATGGAGCCGTCGCAGCGTCCAAATGGTCGCCAGCGTCGCGAACGGCGACAGCTTTCCGCGTGCGAAGCGGACCGGATGAGGGACGAAGCCCTCGCGCTCGATGGCGCCGGCACCGTCCGCGATGTTGGTGGCGACATGCACGTCGAAGCCGGCCGCCCTGGCGGCGCGGGCCATCGGCAGGCGATGGGACAGGAAGTACCAGTCCTCGGTGACGACATAGAGCAGCCGCGGCGCGCCGCCGTCGGGGCGGCGCGGGAGGGCGGGCATCTGCAATGTCTCGTGCAATGTCTCGCCCATCAGCCGATGCCCGCAAGATGGCGGCCGATGCGGTCGGCGTTCGCCATGATGGTGAGGGTGGTGAATGTCGACGCGATGGTCGGCAGCACCGAGCCGTCGACGATGTGCAATCCCGGCGCGGCGTTGAGCTCGCCGAAGCGGCTGGTGCCGTGCGGCGCCGCCGCGCCGAGGGGAAACACCCCGCCGAGATGCGCATCGGTGCCGGCGATCGCGAGCGCCGCGCCGGGCAGCGCAAAGGCGCCGAGCCTGCGCCAAATCCGCGCGAGCCGCCGCCGCACGGTGCGTGCGAGGGCATCGAACCCGTCGGCGACGCCGCCACGGACATGGATGCGCACGCCGCCGTCGCCATAGCGCAGCGATACCGTGTTGGCGCTGTAGCGGCCCGGAAAATAGAGCGTTGCGACCGAGAGCGCCGGCGCGAGCGCGCGAAAGATCTCGGTTCCGGCGCGGCGGCCGAACGGCATGCGTGCCGCAAACGACGAGGCCGGCAGGCCCGCGACCTCGTAGACGGCGCCGCTCACATGATCCCCGGGCGCCGCCGAGCAGCGCAGGCGAAAGCCGAGCTGCGCCAGCGAATGGCCGTGCGCCGGCATCTTGCCGCCGAGTCGCCGCGGCACCACCAGCGGCATAGCCATCACGGGGCTGTTGAGCAGCGGCAGCGTGGCCGGCGGCGGATCGATCAGCGGTGCGACCAGACGCAGCGAGCCGAGCGTTCCGGCCGCGACGATCAGGCGCGCGGCGCGCAGGCGATGCCCGTGCGTGGTGGTGACTTCCCAGCCGTCGTCGCGGCGGGCGAGGCGCACCGCCGTTGCGCGCTCGCGCAGCGCGAAATTCGCGCGTTGCCGCAGCAGCGCCACGTCCTGGCGCGCGTCGTAGATGGCGCCGCGCGGGCAGCCCCAGAGGCAGGCGAACCGCAGGTCGCAGGCGCGGCGGGCGCCGAGGTCGGCCGTGATCAGGGCATTGCGGGCGCGCCCGAGCGCGAAATCGGGATCGCGCGGCGCGGCCGCGTAGCGCGCGATGATCGCGGCCGCAGTCGGGCCGAGCGGCGGCGGCGCGAGCAAGGTGCCGGCAGCTCCGTAGGATTCCGCCATGTCGTCGTCGCCGGATCCGCTGACGCCGATGCGGTCGACCACGGCCGCATAAGAGGGGCGCAGCTCCGCGGCAGTGATGGGCCAGTCGCTCAGCTCCTCCGCGTCGAGCTCGCCGACGAAGCCGCCCCAGATGCGCGAGAGCCCGCCGCGCGCGAGCGCGCCGACGCCAAGAAAGTCCTCTTCATCGATCGCGGAATAGCGTTTGAACGCGCCCATCGTGCGGCGCGCTTCCGGCGTGCGCCATTTCGGCGTCAGCCCGTCGTCGGGCCGCAATGCCTCGAGATCGTCGCCGAGCATCTGGCGCCACGGTGCACCGGCCGGCGTGACGTCATCGTCGCCGCCGTCGATCATCAGGACGCGGCGGCCGGCCTCGACCAGCGGGACCGCGGCCGATACGCCCGCCGGGCCGCTGCCGATCACGATGACGTCCGCTGGCTCGCTCATGCGGCAAGGCTGCCCAAGAACAGACGAAACGGCAGTGCGAGACCCTCGAGCACGAGCTGCGACGCAATCGTGCGCCACCAGGCCCGGTCGGGTTGCGACGGCGGCGGCAGGACCTCGGCCACCATGGCGGCGAGATGCAGACGGCGCGACAGGCCGTGCTGCATGTCGGGTCGGACCGGCTCGAGCAATCGCAGCAGCGCCGGCCAGCGAACCGCCAGCCCGGGCAGGGCGCGGCCGGATGCCGGATCGCGTTGCACGACGCGGGCGAGGCGAATGACGGCGCCGGGCGAGCGCAGGCGGGTCCCGGTCACGTAGCGCAGCATGGCGCGGCATTCCGCGATCAGCCGGCGACGCGCCACCGGCGTCGCTTGCAGCGTGCGGGCCGGATCGCGCAGGTGGAGGCCGAGGGCGGCGAGATCGGCAGCGCTCGCCATGGGGGCCGCGCCGGCAAGGCCGAGCACGCGTTCGCGCCCGACGGTCGGGACGAACGGGATCGCCTTGCTCAGGTCACAGGCCATGAGCGCGAAGCCGATCGGCACCGGAATCAATCGCAGGCGGCGGCCGTGACGAGCGCGGCGCAGCGTGCGCAGCCAGTTGCCGAACGTCACCGGCACCGGGCCGGCCACCACCACGGTGTGCCGCCCGGCGGGCGGATCGAGGGCGAGCGCGAGCAGGCCGTCGCACACCTCGTCGACATGGATCGGCTGCACCTCGCGGTCGAGCCCGATCATGGGCAGGACCGGCAGCCCGGCGAGCTTAGACATCTGTCCGTACATGGCGCGCTCCGGTCCGCCATAGACGAGGCCGATGCGGGCGCAAATGATGCGGCCCTCGCTGCCCGGCAGCGCCTTCAGGCGCTCCTCGATCGCGATCTTGACCTTGCCGTAAGCGTTGAGCGCCTCGCGCCGCGCCGAGGTGGTCGAGGCGAAGACGAACCGCGCGACGCCGGCCTCGCGCGCCGCGCGGGCGAGCGCCTCGGCCCCCTCGAGATTGGCATTGCCTGGACCGGCGCCGTTGGCGCGGTCGCTCGACCAGTCGTGGGCGAGATGCACGACTGCGGTCGCGTCCGCGAAGACGGTGAGAGGCGGCGGCTCGCCCAGGCGCCACGGGATGGACGGTACGTCGCTCGCCGCCGGCCGCGAGCCCAGCGCGACGACCTCGCAGCCGCTCCGCCGCGCACGCTCGACCAATCGTGCCCCGATGTAGCCCGATGCACCCGTCACCACGAGGCGCTGCGGCATCGGCCGATCCTCACTGCGCGAACGCGATGCGCGCGCCGCCCCAATCGAGCCGGAAGTCGAGCGACTGCAGCTCGCCCAGCGCCTCGCGCACGCGCGCCTGCGCGGGCTGCGGACAATACAGCAGCAAGAACCCGCCGCCGCCCGCGCCCGCGATCTTGCCGCCGAGCGCGCCGGCCGCGCGCGCGCGCTCGTACAGCCGGTCGATCTCGGCATTGCTGATCTTGTCCGAGACGGCGCGCTTCATCTGCCATCCGCGGTCGAGCGCGCGGCCGAACGCGTCGAGGTCGCGGGCGAGCAGCAGGTCGCGCATTTCGTAGGCGAGCGCGACCATGCGGTCCATCCGCTCGAAAGTCGCCGCGTCCTCCTCGACCGCCTTGTTCTGGTGCGCGAGCACGCTTTTCGCGTCGCGCTGGCTGCCGGTGAAGAACAGGAGCAGGTTGCCTTCGAGCTCGGCGATGAGATCGGTCGGCAGCGCCAGCGGCTGGACGGTGACGCCGCCGTGCGGCTCGAACTCGATGAAGTTCACGCCGCCGAAGGCGGCCGCGTACTGGTCCTGCTTGCCGATCGGCTCGCCGAGCCGCTCGATCTCCAGCATGCACGCCTCGCGCGCGAGCTGTTCCTTGGGCGCGAAGACGCGCTGGTGGGCGTAGAGGGCGTTGAGCAGCGCGACCGAGAACGAGCTCGACGAGCCGAGCCCCGTGCCGGACGGCACGTCGGCGATCGATACCACCTCGACGCCGGGCTCGATCTTCATCATGCGCAGCGCCTCGCGCAGCAGCGGATGCTCGATCTCGTCGATGCGGTCGACGAGCTCGGTGCGCGCGTATTTGAGGTGGTACTTGGCGGCGTTGAAATAGGGGTGCACCACCACGAAGGCGTATTTGGCGATCGCGCAGGAGAGCACGGCGCCGCGCCGGCGACGATAGAACTGGGCGACGTCCGAGCCGCCGCCCGCAAAGCTCACGCGAAATGGTGCGCAGGAAACGATCATGGAACGATCATTGGCCGTTCGCGGTGACGATCACGTCGCAGCTCTGGCGCTGCGCATCGACGGCCGCCCATTCGTCGGCGATTCGCGCGCGCCACAGCTCCTGCATAGCGGCATCGTCGAAGCCCTTCCAGCGATAGAACGCCTCGTGGCGGCGGCGCTGCACCGGCTCGGGATTCTCGACGAAGGCCGCGAGGTCGAGCTGCGGCCGGATCGAGGCATGGGCCGCGAACACGCCGTCGAGAATGATGACATCCCGCCCGGCCGGATCATAGGTCACGGCGGGGCCCTCCACCCGCGTCGCCTGATTGTAGCCCGGTGCCGTGCGCGGCTCGCCGCGGCGCAGCGCCGCCACAATCGCAGGCAGGCGGTCGACGCGGTTGCGGATTTCGGCGCCGTCGCCGGGACGGCGCTCGGCCGCCGGCTGGATCCAATCATCGAGGCGCACCAGCAAGGCGTCCTTTCCGCTCTCCCGCAAGGTCCGCAGCAGCGCATGGGCGATCGCGCTCTTGCCGGCGCGGGAGCGGCCGCAAATGGCGAGCAGCATGGGGCCGGGGGTGGCGCGCGCCTCGATCGCCTTGACGAGCGGCGCCGCGAGCGCCGGATAGGCGAGCGTGAAGCGCACGGCTTCGCCGACATCGTCGAACATGAGGTCGGGGGTCGGCGCTGCATCGGCGCCGCCCGGATAGCGCTCGACGTCGCGGCAGCCGTAGCCGGTGCGCACCCCGTAGGCCCACACGCCGGCGGCGCGCGCGGCGCCGATGTCGCGTAGGCTGTCGCCGATCGCGCAGGAGCCTGCGCCGTCGATCGGCAGCTCCGCCATGGCGCGGCGAAACAGCAGCGCCCCCGGCTTGCGGCACCCGCATCGGATCTTGAGGGCCGCGACCTCGCCCGGGAAGCCCGCGTCCGGATGGTGCGGGCATGCATAGACGCGATCGAGCACGCCGTGCTCCTCGGCGAGCAGCGCTTCGAGGCGCCCGAGGATGGCGTCGAGATCGTCGAACGTGATGTCGCCGCGTGCGACCTGCGGGCGGTTGGTGATCGCTACCGTGAACATGCGGGCCGCGCGCGCCTGCGCGACGGCGGCGCCGGCGCCGGCAATCAGTCGCACATCGTCCGGCGCAAGGGCGCCGAGCGTGCCGGGCTCCTCGTTGAGCACGCCGTCGACGTCGAAGAAGATCGCGGACCGCCGGTTGCGGATATTGAGCGCCGCGACGGTGCCGTCGGCGAGATCGCGCTCGGCGGTCGCGTGGCGCGTCTGCGTGCCCACGTCGCGCATGTATTCGGGCGTGTTGTAGGCCGCGATGCGCTCGCCGGCCGCGACGAGATCCGGCAGCAGGTCGCGCACCATGTCGAGCTTTTCGCCCGGAATACGCGCGAAAAATTCGGGCGAGGCGAGATAGAGGCCGGCGGGGACGAGGTTTCGCTCATCGCGCGGGCGCGGGTTCTCGCGCGGCAGCAACGCCGTCACGCGCCCGTCGCGTGCGCGGACGAGATCCGAGGTGCGGGGATGGTCGTTGGGATGAACCACGATGCTGATGAGCGCGCGCTCGCGGCGGTGAAATTCCACGAGCCGGGGAAGCGCGAGATCGAACAGCATGTCGCCGTAAACGAGGAAGCGCTCGCCGTCGGCGGGCGCGAGCGCCGCGAGGCAGCCGGCGGTGCCGAGCAGCTCGGTCTCGACGCGGATGTCGAGGGCGAGGCCGAGCGAACGCGCCTCCTCGCCGAGCGGCGTCGCGAGCTGATCGCCGAGATGGCCGGCGAGCACGGTCAGCCGCTCGATGCCTTCGCGCCGCAGGACACGCATCTGCCGGAAGATGATCGGCACGCCGCCGACCGGCAGCAGCGCCTTCGGGATGCGGTCGCCCGTCATCGTGTGGGCGCGGGTGCCGAGGCCGCCGGCGATGATGACGGCGTGCATGGGAAGACTCATGCTTGGCGCATGTCCTTGTCCGCGACTAGTGCCCCGCTTCCGAAGTTCGTGATACTTCGCGGCAACCGCTGACACGAACTTCGGAAGCAAAGGGGCACTAGCAAATAAATGATGCGCGTGCCGCTTTTCGATTTGAAGTTCCTAGACGAGCGTGAGGCATCCTCCTTAGGAACTTCAAATCGGCGGCACGCGTGACCACTTTGCCGGGACATGCGCTAGAACCCGTTCGCCCGGATGCGCTCGACCGCATGGCGCACCGCATCGGTCGAGTGCCGGCGCGGGCTCCAGCCGAGCGCCTGCAGGTGTGAGATGTCGTAGCGGAATTTCGGGACGTCGCCGGGCCAGCCGCGGTCGCCGCCGGTGTAGCGGATTTTCGTATCGGTCCGACCCGCGGCGGCGCAGACGATCTCGGCGATCTCGCGCACCGAGGCCTCGCCGATGCCGGCCGCGTGGTACACCGAGAGGGGCCCGGAGGATCTCTCCCAGGCGACCAGGATGGCGTCGACCAGATCGGAAACGTAGAGGTAGGGCTTGGTCTGGCTGCCGTCGCCGAGCACCTCGAGCTCGCGCGGATCCTTCTCGAGCTTGCGCAGGAAATCGTAGATCACGCCGTGCGTCGCGCGCTCGCCGACCACGTTGGGGAAGCGCAGCACCACGGCGCTCAGATCGAAGCGATGCGCATAGGTCGAGACATAGGCCTCGGCCGCGAGCTTGCTGGCGCCGTAGAAGGAGATCGGCGCAAGCGGGCCGGAGTCCTCGGCGAGCGCCCCCTGCGCCTCGCCGAAGATCGCCGAGGTGCTGGCGAAAAACAGCCGCCGCGTGCCGTGCCGGCGCATCGCCTCGAGCACCGCGAGGGTGGTCAGCTCATTGAGGCGGAAGTCGAGCTCGGTATCGGCGGTCCCGGCCGCAATGTCGGAATTGGCCGCGAGATGAAACACGGCGTCGAACCTGGCGTCCGCGAAGAGCGCCGCGAGATCGTCGCGTCGGTTCACGTCCTGCTCGAGGAAATGGAATCCGTTCGACTGTTCCAGGTGCTTGACGTTGCGGCGGTGGCCGAGATGCAGGTTATCGACGCACCACACCTCGTCGCCCTGGGCGCGCAGGCGATCGCACAGGTGGCTGCCGATGAAGCCGGCGCCGCCGGTTACGAGCGCGCGCATGGCTGGGTCATCGGCTGGGCGCCGGCAGTCCGCACAGGAAGTCGAGCACGGCGTGGCAGATCGTGAGATGACCGATCTCGACGAAACCGTAGCGGTCGGACGCGACGTAGAAGTTCCACTGGCCCTTGCGGCGCAGCGGGTTGTCGGGCGTAAAGCCGCTCAACGTCACGACCGTGCAGCCGGCCGCGGTCGCGGCGTCGACCGCATTGAGGATGTTGGCCGAGCGGCCGGAGCTCGAGATCGCGATCACGAGGTCGCCGGCGCGGGCATGCAGTTCGATCTGCTTGGCGAAGACCTGGGTGTAGCCGAGGTCGTTGCCGAGGCAGGTCAGCATGCTGGCGTCGTTGAGCGCGAGCGCGCGGATGTCGCCGTTCTTCGAATAGTCGGTCGCCATGTGGCTCGCGATCGCGGCACTGCCGCCATTGCCGACGAAGATCAGCTTGTTGCCGGCCGCATGGGTCGCGCGCGCGGCGGCCATCAGCGCGGTCATGGCCCCGGCGTAGTCGACGGGCTCGCCCGATTTGCCGGTCACGTCAGCGTGGCACAGCAGGTCGGACAAGGTCACGAAATAGCTCTGCAGGTCGTCCTTGCCGATGGTCGTGATGGTGTCGGGCGCCATGCGATTACCGGTTCAGTTGTTCCTGGGCCGCCGCGGAAAGCGGCCGCAAATGCTTAATTCCCGCCGATCTATCCGGTCAACACAAATCGGCCTAGGTGCCGCTGCGGCGGGCCGGAAGGGCGATCCCCAGCGCCCGCACCATGAGGGCGAAGACGAAGGTTTCGAACGCCGCGATGATCAGCCATAAGCCCATCACGGCCCAGTGCGTCTGGACCCCGACCTCGGGCAACGTGAAGCCGTTGGCCACGAAGGTGCGGATCAGCGGAACCGTGGCGAGCGTGCCGCAGATCATGACCAGCGCGCAGCCGACGAAGGTCACATTGTAGGGCAGCAGCCCCTCCAGCCGCTTGCGGACCGTGTCCGAATAGTCGAACAGGATCGACGCGATGCCGCCGAAGTACAGCATCGACAGGCCGAGTGTCGCGGTCGCCATGGCGAGCAACATCGTGTTGAGCGAGACGCTCAGGCGCCCGATCGTGACCGGCCCGGAAGCGAGGAGAACGAGCACCGGAAGGCCGAGCGCGAGCAGCACGGCGCCGGGCTTGAGCAGGAAGAAGTTGACGCCATGCACCAGCATGGCGCGCAGGTTCATCCAGCCGGCGCGCCACGGCTCGAGCCAGCCGCGCCGCTTCATGTGGCTCAGCCGCCCTTCCGGATCCTTGAGGAAATGGATCGGCACCTCGGCGGTCTTGAGGCGCATGTGCACCGACTTGAGCACCATCTCGGAGGCGTATTCCCAGCCCTGCGAGCGCAGGTCCATGCGCACGAGCGCCTCGCGCGTGATGCCGCGCATGCCGCAATGGATGTCGGAGAAGCGGCTGCCGAAGATGGTGTTGAGCATGAAGGTCGTGACCGGCGTGCCGAAATAGCGATGCAGCGCCGGCATGGCGCCGGGCGCGATCGAACCCTTGAAGCGCGAGCCCATCACGAACTCGTTGCCGGCGCGAAAGGCCTCGACGAAGGGGCGGAGCTCGCGAAAGTCGTAGGTGCAGTCCGCATCGCCCATGATCACGAAGCGGCCGCGGATGTGCGGGATCGCGTCGATATAGGCGCGGCCGAGCCCGCGTTTCGGCACCTGCAGCACGCGCGCACCGCCCGCCTGTGCGATCTGCGGCGTGCCGTCGGTCGAGCTGTCGACGATCAGGATCTCGATGCGCGCGCCGCTCGCCGCGATGCCCTCGCGGCACCACGCGACGAAGCCGCCGATGGTCAGCTCCTCGTTGAGCGCGGGCACCAGGATCGTGATCTCGGGATCGGCGACGTCGCCCGGAGGGATCAGCAAATGGATGTCGTCAGGAAAGGCGGTCATGCGGCCGTCGAAGGGGATTTGATGTCCATGGGAAACCTGGCGACGGCCGTCATCCCGGTTTGGCCGAGCGAAGTTCCTCAACCGTGGCGCGGATTTTTGCAAGGCTCGTCATCTCGACCATCCGGCCCTCGTCGAGTTCGATGCCGAATTCGTCCTCGAGCGCGATCATCATGCGCATGTGGGCGGTCGAATCCCAGTTCGGCACAGTGCCGATGGCGGCGTCGGCGCCGACGCGGTCCGCCGGCAGCCGCAAGGCCTCGGCCATGATGGTGCGAATCCTGTCTTCCATGGCCTGATCTTAGCGCATATCGGGGCGAAAGCCTGCCCCGGCGGTTCCCCGATAAGACCATGCCTACGATTCGGCACGAATCACCTATGCTCGTCCCGTGTTGGACGGTGCGGTGGGGTGATGACGGTGCGGGAAGCCTCCACTGCCGGCGGCGCGCCGAGGGGCGCGGTCCGAGGCGGAGCGGCCATGGCTATGAGGGTTGCGTCTTTACGGCGGGCACAAGAGCTGCTGGCGAGCTTTCAGCAGAGTTCAGTCGAGGCTCCGGCCAATCTCGCTCGGGCGCTGAGCCCCGCGCCTGATCGCAAGGCCCTCGTGAAGTACGATGGCGACATCCTCCACATCATCAAGCAGTATCCGGGCTGCAGTGACGCGCAAGTCCTGGCCTTTCTGCACGCCCGGGTCCATTGGTTCGGCCGCGGGACGTTGATCGACAAGGTCTTCCGGCCCTCGCTTGGCACTGTCCACGCGGCCGGGCGCCGCCTCGAGGTCGCGGGCAAGATCAAGACCAAGGTGGACCGGTCGGAGCACCGCGAAGCGCTGCGGTTCTATCCCAACAACCCCCCATGGCCTGATACCGACATCCAGGGTTCGCGTCCCCGCTGAGGATGCCATTGCGCGTTGCCGCGATGGGCGGCGCTTGGCGTCGATCTCAGAAGCAGTCGAGCACGCCTGCGACGATGTCCTCGACCTGCGGCAGCACATCATTTTCCAGCGTGCGTGCGCTCGGGATGGCCATGCTCTTCGCGCCCACCCGGCGATAGCTGATCGAGGCCAGGCGACACGCGTCGCGGATCTGCTCGATCGTGGCGATCACTTCGGCGCCCCAGCCGCCCTCGGCGGAAGCCTCCTCGACGGTGATGATCGCCGAGGGTGCTGCGTCGCGCAGTACGGCCTCGAGATGGGTGACCGGCGTCGGCGAGAGCTGGGAGATGACGACGAGGCCGAGATTGAGCGCCTCGCGCTCGCGCAGCATCGCCGCGGCCTCGAGCGCGGAACGCGTCATGCCGCCGTAGCACAACAGAAGCCCGTCGCCCGGCGTGCGCGGCCTCAGCCAGATGGTCGGGAAGGGCGATGCGGCGTCGGCAAGCGTGACAATCTCGTGGTCCGGCACCTCGGAGAGCAGCGTCTCGCCGTAGCCGACCTTGTTCTCCACGAAGAGGACCGGGTCTTCCGTATCGAAGATCGACTGTCGCAGGAGCGCGCCCGGATCGCCGAGCGAATGCGGCGCGATCACCCACAGGCCCGGAACGCCGAGGAAATGCTTTTCCAGGCTCTGGCTGTGGGTCGGCCCGTAGCCGCGTCGCCCGCCGGACGGCGTGCGGATGACCAGCGGCACGCGCACCTGCTCGTTGAACATGGCGCGGTATTTTGCGGCGTGATTGACGATCTGGTCGCCGGCGAGAAAGAGGAAATCGCCGAACATGATCTCGACCACCGGCCGAAAGCCGCGCAGCGCGAGCCCGGTCGCGACCGCGACGATGCCGGCTTCCGAGATGGGCGTGGTCCGCACGCGATCCGGAAACTGCGTGGAGAGCTCCCGCGTCACCTTGAAGGCGCCGCCATAGGGGCTGAGCACGTCCTCGCCGAGGACGATGACGCGCTCGTCCGCCAGCGCGGCGCGCAGGCCGGCATTGAGGCTGGCGAGCACGGTGTTGTCCCGGCTCATCGGGGGGCCTCATCTGCAACGGCCTCGCCGGCGCGCGCGAGGGCGCCCTGCATGAGCACGGCGACCTCGCGGTCGATTGCGTCCGCGGCGCCGCCGACTTCGTGGCGCAGCGTTGCCATCGGATCCTGCGTCCACGCCGCCCGCAGCCGGGCGGGCTCGCGCGTATCGTCGCCCTTGCTGTGCGGGCCGAGGCGAATCGCATGCGAGATGACCGCATGCGGGCGCTGCTCGGCGCGGGTCGCATCGACCGTGCGCGTCGCCGCGGCGAGCGCCTGCGCAAAATCGATTCCCGAGACCTCCTCGACCGGAATGTCGAAGGCGCGGCAGCGCGCCGCGAGGCTGCCTGCGAGCTGCATCCCGGTGGGCGTGGTCTGCGCGATGCCGTTCGCCTCGATCGCGAACACGACCGGCAGCCGCCACAGCGAGGCCATGTTCATCGCCTCGTAGACGAGGCCTTCGCCGAAGGTGCCGTCGCCGAGCCAGGCGCAGGTCACGGCGCCGCTGCGTTTCGTCTTTTCGGCGAGCGCGACGCCGACCGCATTGCCGACGCTGCCGCCCTGGACGCCATTGCAATAGAAATTCCGCCAATGCAGGTGCTGGCTGCCGCCGCGGCCGCCGCACACGCCGTCAGGGCGGCCGAAAATCTCGGCCAGCAGCGCAAAGACCTCGCCGCAATAGGCAAGGAAGTGCCCGTGACCGCGGTGGTTGCCGAAGATGCAATCGCGTTCGCGATCGAGCGCGGCCGTGACCGCGACCGCGGTGATCTCCTGGCCGATGCAGGTGTGGGTCGTCCCCCCGATCCGGCCGCGGGCGAACTGGTCGAGCAGCATGCGCTCGAACGCGCGGATGCCGGCGGCGAGCCGATAATGATCCGCCAATGATGCGGCGCGATCGGTGACCGCGAGGCGCAGGCGGCTGTCGGCGGTCGGCATCAGGCCGGCTCCGGGTTGAGCGCACGATCGAGCGCGGCGCAGAACTCGGCCACGTAGATGCCGTCGCACAGCGTGTGGTCGTAGGTGATGGTCGCGGTCGCGACCGGTCGGGGCGCCGCGCCGGCCGTCGCGGCTTCGTGCCGCGTGGCGCCGAGCGCCAGGATCGCGGTCTGCGCCGGCGGCGGCAGCGCGACGAACGACTCGACGTTCGGTGTCGCGATGACCGAGACCGTGAAGCAGGCGCCGCCAACGTCGCGGACGTCGAGCTTGCCGCGCATGGCGCCCTTGGACAGGCGCGCGCATTCGCGCGCGATCGCGTCGGGCGCGAGACGATCGGCTCCGCGGACGACCGGCGCATGCAGCTCGCCGCGGGCGGAACGCACCGCGAATGCGATGTCGACATCGCGGTAACGATAGATCCTGCCGCCGTCGTGCACCGAGATGAGGTCGGGAAAGGCGGGCAGCACGCGGCCCAATCCCCACAGCAGGGTCACGAGCAGCGAGGCCGTGCGGCCGTGCGCAAGCTCGGCGGCGATCATCCGCTCGGGCCCGCGCAGGTCGAGGCGATAGGCGAGCGTGGTGAAGACGCCGGCCTGCACGGCCGCCCGCAGGTCGCGGGCGACGCGACGCTGATGCGGCGAGACTTCGCCGGCGCGGACGTGCCGTGGATCAGGCGCGTCGGCGCCCGCATCGTCGCCTTTCGCAAGTAGGCGCGCGACGTCGCGCTCCTTGAGGGTCGCGCCGCTCGCGCGCACGGCCGCGAGATCGATGCCGTGCGCGGCGGCGAGCGCCTGCGCCTTGGCGGTTGCGGCCGGCGCTCGGCGCGGCGCGGCCGCACGGATGGCGGCGCGCGTGCGCAGAGCTTCCTCGGCGGCCGCAGGCGTGCCGGCGATGAATCCGAGCGGCGCGCCGACCGGGACCGCCGTGCCGGCCGCGACCGCGTGAACGATCGTTCCGCCGGCCTCGGCCGCCAGCTCCGCGGTCGCTTTCTCGGTCTCGATCTCGGCGACCGCCTTGCCGGCCGCGACCGTCGCGCGATCGGCCACCAGCCAGCGCGCGAGCGTCACGCTGTCGTCATTGGCGTTGAGCCGCGGCGCCCGCAACACCCAGGCATCTTCAGGCAAGACTCTGCTCCATCGCGGCGGATGCGCCGCCTCTCGCCGCCATTGCGGCATGGCGTCTCGCATGCCAAAAGCACATCGCAATCTAGGATAGGGCGAGGCGGCCGGGCAATCTCGGGCATGGACACGTCTCCGACGATTTCGGTCCTGATGCCGGTGTACAACGGCGGCCGCTTTCTCGAAGCCGCGCTCGACAGCGTGCTGGCGCAGACGTTCACGGATTTCGAGCTGATCGCGATCGACGACGGTTCGCGCGACGGCAGCTCCGAGGTGCTCGCGCGGTTCGCGGCGCGCGACCCGCGCGTCCGTGTGTTCACGCAGGAAAACCGGGGGATCGTCGCAAGCCTCAACCGCGCGCTCGCGCTGGGGCGGGCCCCGCTCGTTGCGCGCATGGACGCGGACGACGTGGCGCGGCCGGATCGCTTCGCCAAGCAGGTCGCGTGCCTGCGCGAGCATGCCGACATCGCGGTGCTGTCCGGCGCGATGGAGCTGATCGACGCGAACGGCGCGCCGCTGCGCGTCGACACGTTCCCGACGTCGCCGGAGGCGGTCGCGCGCGAGCTGCTGGAGCGATGCTGCGTGTCGCACCCGGCGGTCATGGCGCGAACGGAGGTGCTGCGATCCGTGGGCGGTTATCGCAGGGCGGCACAGCACGCCGAGGACTACGATCTGTGGCTGCGCATCGCGGAGATCGGCCGGATCGCCAATCTGCCCGACGTGCTCCTGGCGTATCGGATGCACCCCGTGAAGGCATCGACGCAGCATCTCGTCGCGGTGGAGCTGGCGGCGCTCGCGGTGCGCGGCGCGGCGCGGCTGCGCCGGAGCGGAAAGCCCGATCCTCTCGCGGCCGCCGATCTGCGGCTGCCGCTGGCGTATCGGTCGACGCAGGAGATGCTGGCCGCGTGCATGCCGCGGGCTGAATTCGCGCTCGCGTTCTTTCGCGCCGTGCTCGGCCGGGAGACGGAGCAGGGATCGATCGATGAATGGTCCAGGCTCTACCGGCGCCATGGCCTGCGGGATCTGGACCGCCAGGGCGCCGCCATGATGATCCTGCTGCTCGGGCACAACATGCGCAGGCGCCGGCGCGCCGGCGCGCCGGTGCATGCCCTGGCGCCTTACCCGTTCTGGACTCTGGTCACCGCGCTTCGTCACCCGCTCGCCGTCTGGTGGATTGCCCGCAACGCCCGCGCCTGGTGGAGGCTCGCGAGCCCGCGGGCCGCAGCCGATCGTCCGACAGGCTGCTGAAGACGCGGGGGCCGTCGATGCCGGGCGCGAATTTGAGGCGCCCTCTCTTCTGTGCTACCCAGGAGCATCGAAACCAATGCGGAGCGCCTGGGTCTTGTCGGCGGAAGCGTCAAGATGATCTTGGTCACCGGGGGAGCAGGTTTCATCGGATCGAGTCTGGTCCGGCATCTGCTTCGCACCCTCGACGAACCCGTCGTCAATCTCGACAAGCTCACCTATGCGGGGAACCTGCAGAACCTCGCGTCGGTGTGGGCCGACAGGCGCCACGTGTTCGTGCACGGCGACATCGCCGACGGCGCCCTGATCGCCGGCGTTTTCGCCGAGCATCAGCCGCGCGCCGTGCTCAACCTCGCGGCCGAGAGCCACGTCGACCGCTCGATCCGTGATCCCGACAGCTTCGTGCAGACGAACGTGGTCGGCACGTTCCGCCTGCTCGAGACAGCGCACGCCTATTGGGCGGCGCTTCCGCGCGAGCGGCAGGACCGCTTTCGCTTTCTGCAGGTGTCGACCGACGAGGTCTACGGCTCGCTCGACAGCGCGGCGCCGCCCGCGAGCGAAAGTTCGCCCTATGCGCCGAACAGCCCGTACGCGGCGAGCAAGGCGGCGGCCGATCATCTGGTGCGCTCGTTCCATCGCACCTACGGCCTTCCGGTGGTCACGACCAACTGCTCCAACAACTACGGGCCCTACCAGTTTCCCGAGAAGCTGATCCCGCTCGCCATCCATCGCGCGCTCGCCGGCGAGGCCATCCCGGTCTACGGGGACGGCGGCAATGTCCGCGACTGGCTCTATGTCGACGATCACTGCGAGGCGATCGCGCGCGTGCTCGCCGGCGGCAGGCCGGGCGAGACCTACAACATCGGCGCCACCAACGAGGTCGCGAACATCGCGCTGGTGAAGCTTTTGTGCGGCATATTGGACGAGGAGCGTCCGCGCCGCGACGGCGCGTCCTACGCCCAGCAGATCACCTTCGTGACCGATCGTCCCGGCCACGACCGGCGCTATGCGCTCGATGCCGGCAAGATCGGGCGTGAGCTCGGCTGGACGCCGCGCGAGAGTTTCGCGACCGGGCTGCGCAAGACGGTCCGCTGGTATTTGGACGATCAGGATTGGGTCAAAAATGTCACCACAGGCGCCTACCGCGATTGGATCGCCCGACAGTACGGCGCGAGCGCCGATCACCCGCAAGGGGATCATTCTGGCCGGCGGAACGGGAACGCGGCTCTATCCGCTCACCAAGGCCGTATCTAAGCAACTGCTGCCGATCTATGACAAGCCGCTGATCTATTACCCGCTGACCACGCTGATGCTGGCGGGGATTCGCGACATCTTGATCATCTCGACGCCGGACGACACCCCGCGCTTCCAGAAGGCCCTCGGCGACGGCGCCGACTGGGGTCTGAGCCTGCGCTACGCGGTGCAACCCTCGCCGGACGGGCTCGCCCAGGCATTTCTCATCGGGCGCGATTTCATCGGGCGCGATCACACCGCGCTCGTGCTCGGCGACAATATCTTCTACGGCAACAATCTCGGCGCCTACCTGAAGCATGCCGCCGCGCGCGAGCGCGGCGCGACCGTCTTCGCTTATCACGTGCGGGATCCCGAGCAGTACGGCGTCGTTGCCTTCGATGCGGACAGGCGCGCCGTCTCGCTGGAGGAGAAGCCGGCGCGGCCGCAATCGAGCTATGCGGTGACGGGGCTCTATTTCTACGATCCGGACGTCGTCGAGATCGCGGCGGCGCTCAAGCCGTCGGCGCGCGGCGAGCTCGAGATCACCGACGTCAACCGCGCCTATCTGCAGCGCGGGACGCTGGCGGTCGAGACGCTCGGGCGCGGCATCGCCTGGCTCGACACCGGCACGCACGAGTCGCTCATCGCGGCATCGACCTTCATCCAGACCATCGAGAACCGGCAGGGCTTCAAGATCGCGTGTCCGGAGGAAATCGCCTATCGCGAAGGCTTCATCGACCTCGACCAGGTGGCGCGCCTCGCAGCGTCGTTGGCCACGAGCGAATACGGCCGCTACCTCCAGCGGCTCGTCGAAGAAGAACGTCACTCGCGCCGCTGGAGCAGGGACTGAAGATGGTCGCAACCAGATTGCGCGCGCCGGGCTGAGATGCAGCCTTCCTCGCCATCTTCGCCGTCATTCCTCGTGCTCGGCGGCGGCGGATTCGTGGGAACGAATCTGTGCCGGCGGCTGGTCGCATCCGGCGCGCGCGTGCGGGCGTTCGGCCGCAGCCGCGCCTTCGCGGATGCGCTCGCCGGCGTCGAATGGCGCCAGGGCGACTTCGCGGACACCGCCGCGCTCACGTCCGCTGTCGCCTCCTGCGACGTCGTTTTCCACCTCATTCAGGCGACGACGCCTTTTTCGTCGAATCTCGACATGGGCGCCGATTTCCGGGACGCCGTCCTGCCGACGCTCGC
>Ga0126371_10001127_pt1 | contig 22439 bp, 18 predicted proteins | sample PanSoiMetaPlot_4_FD_110145 | JGI IMG/M metagenome (GOLD analysis project Ga0126371, IMG submission 110145) | Tropical forest soil microbial communities from Panama - MetaG Plot_4 | ecosystem: Environmental > Terrestrial > Soil > Tropical forest > Bulk soil | place: Panama | collected 2016-02-17 | reverse complement strand
TCACCACGCGAAATTCCGCTTCGTATGGTCGCCCGTCCTGTAACGTCGCTTCAATCAGTCCCCAGACGCGTTCGCGATCGTCCGGATGTACGTAGTGGAGGAACTCTTGCGGACTTCCGCGGTAGGAACTCGACGGGATTCCGTACATCGTCGGTAGGTCGCCAAACCACAGATCATTGCCTGTCTTCACGTCCCAATCCCAGCCCACCGACTTGCCGGATTCCATGGCTAGGCGCAGGCGATCGGTGGCCATTTCCGAGGCACGCGCTTTCCCTACCAGAGCCAGGATACGTGGGACGGTGAAGGGGAGAACCATCGCGGTCGTAAGCGACACGATCGCCGTGAAAACCTTCGCGGTCACCGAAAGTACATACAGAGGATCCCAGACCGTAATCACTTCCATCAGGTGGGTCACTGCGCAAGCCACAATAAACAAACCAAAAGCGAGGAACATCCAGCGAAAAGGAACGTCCCCCCGGCCTTTGTAAATTACATAAATCAGTGTCCCCGAAATCGACAGATACGCCAGGCTGATCAAGGAATCGGCAATTACGTTGGTCCAAACCAGTCCCGGATCCTGGAGGTAGCAGAAGGCATGCGGCAGAAAATCAGAAGCGAACAGCCGCCTTCCCACCTGGGGCCAGGCTGCCAGCATCAATGCTCCTGTCAGCGCCAGAGCGCAAGCCACATAAATAAATTGCCGCTTCAGAAAGCCAGGCGAGCCCGGCGACTGACGGAATAAGGCGGGAGTGCACATCCGTCCTCCTCTACTTAGGCAATTGCTCTACGGTCAGAATCCCCGTGAAACTGCTTCTACCGTCGGAAGGTACGAGGAACCAAGCAGGACCCCGCGAATTTGTTGGAATTTCCCAAAAAACGTTAGCGCAATGGTCACAGACGCGCAATCGATTTCTTCGCCTCTGCGGTGCTTTCCTTACGGTCCGAGCCACGCCATACTAGCGGCCAGTGCCATGAGCGGCCGTTTCAACTTTTCGGACCTCCGCGAGCTTCTCGCCAAGGCTAACGAGGAGAAATCTGGCGACCAGCTCGCCGGTATCGCCGCTTCCTCCGAACGAGAACGAGTCGCGGCAAAATCCGCTCTTGCCGACCTGCCGCTTCTCGAGCTCCTGAACCGTCCTCTGATCCCGCCAGAAATCGATGAGGTTTCTCGCCTCATTCTCGACAGCCACAATCCTGCGGCTTTCGAATCCATCCGCAGTATGACCGTCGGCTCCTTCCGTGAATTTCTTCTTGATGTCCGCACGACCGAAGCCGAACTTAAGTCCCTTCAATCGGGTGTCACTCCGGAAATGGCCGCGGCGGTAACAAAACTGATGAGCAACAAGGATCTTGTCCTTGCCGCCGCTAAAATCCGCAACGTCAGTCGTTGCCGAAACACCCTCGGCGAGCGCGGCGTCGTTGGCATTCGCCTCCAGCCCAATCATCCTTCCGACGACATCGGCGGCATTCTCTTATCGACCTTCGATGGCTTGCTTTATGGCTGCGGCGATGCCGTTATTGGTGTAAATCCGGCAACCGACTCGGTCCCCACGGTGTCGGCCATTCTTCGCGCACTCGATCGCCTCATCACCGCTTTTGCTATCCCCACGCAAGCCTGTTGCCTCGCCCACATCACCACGCAGCTTGCCTGTCTCGATCGGGGCGCGCCTGTGGATCTCCTGTTCCAATCTGTCGCCGGAACGCAAGCTGCCAACGCCAGCTTTGGCATCAATCTGTCTCTGCTCAAGGAAGGCTGCGAACGTGTCCTCGAGCATCATCGCACGCGCAATGTCCGGTGGGTGGGCGACAACGTCATGTATTTCGAAACCGGGCAGGGAAGCGCTCTGTCCGCCGAAGCCCACCACGGCGTGGATCAGCTAACATTGGAGGCACGCGCTTATGGCGTTGCCCGGGCCTTGCACCCGTTCCTTGTCAACACTGTCGTCGGCTTCATCGGCCCCGAATACCTGTACGACGAGCGCCAGATCATCCGTGCCGGCCTCGAGGATCATTTCATGGGTAAACTTCTTGGCCTACCCATGGGCTGCGATGTCTGCTATACCAATCACGCGGCCGCCGATCAAAACTCCGCCGACAACCTCCTGCTTCTCCTAGCCTCCGCAGGCTGCAACTATTTCATGGGCGTTCCGGCCGCCGACGACGTCATGCTGAACTATCAGTCCACCAGCTTTCATGACGCCGTTGCCGTCCGCAAACTCTTCGGTCTCCGTCCGGCTCCCGAATTCCTTGCTTGGCTCGAGGACTGCGGTATCTTCCATGATTGCGAGCCGCTTCCTTCCGATACCGGCGCCCGAAGGAAGCTCCTGCCTGGTCTTGAAAAGATTCTGGAATCACCGCTCGCGCAATCATGAATATCATGGACGACGATCAACATCTCGCCCACTCAAACGTATGGCCCGAACTTGTCCGCCGCATCCGCGCGCGTACCCCTGCGCGCATCTTCGTGGATCGCGGTGCCGCCTATTCAACTCTCATGCAACTTGAGTTGCGCAACGCGCACGCCGGGGCCATGGACGCCGTCTGGACGGAATTTGATCTCGCCAAAGACTTCCCGAAGGAATTTACTTTGCAATGGAAGTTGTTCGAGGTCAGCAGTCGCGCCGAATCGAAGTCGAAATTCCTTCTTCGGCCAGACCTCGGCCGTCAGTTTTCAGAAGACGCAGGAGAACAAATACTCCGAATTTGTCCGGAGTCACCAGACGTCCAAATCGTTATCGGCGATGGCCTGTCTACAGCCGCGGTTGCCGCGCAAGTTCCCGCGCTACTCCCAATGCTTGATCAGAAGATGCGCGCCCGCGGGTGGTCCCTCGGCCAACCATTCGTCGTTCGCTACTGCCGCGTTGGCTTGATGAACCAGGTCGGCGACCTGCTCTCCCCCCGCGTCGTCGTCCTGCTCATCGGTGAACGCCCAGGCCTTGCCACCGCCGAAAGCCTCTCCGCCTATATGGCTTACTCGCCCGAATCCGGCCAGACCGACGCCGACCGCAACCTCATCTCCAACATCCATGTCCGTGGCGTCCCCATCCCAGAAGCCGCCTCCCGCATCACCAACCTTGTGGCTAAGATGTTCGCTGCCCGGCGCAGCGGCACCCTCCTGAAAGAATGATGGTTCGATGCAGAGACCATAGGCGATTGCCTGGCTTGCGTAAGCTTCGGGGAACGCCTCTTTGTGGCTAATCTCACTCTTGCCACTGGCAACCTTACGAGGACCGGAACCGCGTGCTCTCCGACACCGGAGACAGCAATCGTAAAGTAATCAAAACAACGGGTAGGCCAAAAATGAAAATCCCCGAGACCCACATCAGCACGCCCGCCAGAATCTGGTCGGTGAGTGGCGTCATGCTGAAAATCTGCGGCGCCGTGACGTAAGAGGGATACAGGACGCGATCGTAGAACGCCAGGAATGCCCCTAAAGCACTGCCGGGAAACATGGCCAGGAGAAGATAGATCGGAATGGACCATGGAGACCAGCGCGGTTGGCTCGGGAACGGTTGTATGACCGGCCACCATAGAAGAAGAGAAGTTGTCAGAAAACAGACGTGCTCGGCTTCATGCCAGGCATCGGAGCGCAAGGCGAGTTCGAAAGCGGAAGGGATGTGCCAGGCAATCATGGTCACAGTTGCAAGAAACCAGCACACGCCTGGATGAGCCAGAAAAGTTCCCAGCCGTTGCACCCATGCACGGCGAAACAAAGAGCCCAGGACCGTCCGGACGAAAAACTGTGGCAAACCGTGAAGAAACGGCACCACCGGGGCTCCAAAAAGTAGCAATGGCGGCGCTGCGAACATGAGCAAGAGGTGCTGAATCATGTGCACGGTGAGGCTGCATTCATCGAAGGCGGCAAGCGGAGAAGCGATCGCAATCCAGAGTGCAAAAATGCCTCCCAGGAAAGCGAACAGGTGCGTGTTGGACAGCGGACTTGAGGCCGTTCGGCGGAGCAAGATCCAGCCGCGGATGTAGAACAGTGCCGTAAAGGCAAGGGCCAGGTTGACGCCGATTGGCGGTGACCACTCGTGGAGAATCGCCTGAGCTTCTGGCGACATACGACTACCGAGGCGAGGCGGGCGATGTGTCAGCCGGTTGATTTGCAAGGGCACGCGAAGCGTCATGAGCCGGAGATTGTCCCGGCGGATGGAGCGTTTCGAGGAATGCGACGAGCGCGGTCGTCTCCGCCGGGCTTAGGTTTTTACCATAGGCGGGCATGTTCCCGCCCCCCTGGATGACCTGGCGAATGAGTTGATCCCTGGTCTGCACAACGGCAACAGAATCGAGTGCTGGGCCGCGCTTGCCGCCAATTTCACCGAGCGAATGGCAGTTGTGGCATTGTTTCAGCTGGAACACCAGGGCGCCCTGCCGTTCGAGCGCGGTTTGATTCTTCAGAAATTGTTTCGGAACCGGGTCCCCGCTCCAGGCATCCATGACCGGACTCCACGGCGCATGACCCGCAAGGCTGGTGAACGTGCCAAGTATGACGCCAACCAGAGCGATGCCGAGAACGGCGACGGGCCGGCGGCGCCAGCTTTTTTCCCCTTCGCCTGCAAGAAAAGGAAGCAGCAAAAGAAACGCGATTGCGACTACCGGGCCGATGAGCAGAGCTGGCGTTTCCATTTGTGGAGGAAGAAGCGAAAGCAAAGCATAGAGCCACAGAAAGAAATAGTCGGGGCGTGGAGCGGTTTGGATGATCGTCGGATCGGGGCGCCCCGAAGGGCCAAAGGGGCCATAGTAGGCGGCAACCAGCGCCAAGAGCAGGAGCAGGAACCCAGCGAAGAAAATGTCTTTCCACACTGCCGAGGGCACAAAGGGAACTCCGTCTTTCTTCAGCAGTTCGTGATACTCGTGCTCATAGCTGGCTTTGCGCACGATGCGGCCGGGCATCGGCCATTCGTTGATCCCCAACTTCAAAACCATCAACAGGTGGAGACCAACCAAGCCCAGCAGCAGTACTGGGATTGCGAACACGTGAAGGGCAAAGAAACGAGAGAGCGTGGCACCGGCGATGATCGGGCCACCCAAAAGCAAATGCACCATCCACGGGCCAAGAACCGGCACGCGGCTGGAGATCGAGGCTCCGATACCTATACCCCAAAAGGCATCCTGGTCAAATCGCAGAACCTGGCCGGAGAAGGCCATTCCGAGAGTCATTAACAGAAGAAATACGCCCACGATCCAAGTGAGTTCGCGCGGAAACTTATAAGCCCCGAAAAGAAAGACCTGGACCATGTGGATGAGGACCACGGCGACCATGAAGTTGGATCCCCAGCCATGAAGCGCACGAATGTACCAGCCGAGGGTGACCGAGTGATTCAACGTTTGCAGGCTATTCCAGGCTTCGCCGGCTGAAGGAACATAAACAAAGGCCAGAAGGATTCCCGTGACCACCTGCATCATGAAAATAACCAGCGCGCCACTGCCAAATACGTAAAACCAGCTTGCAGTTTGCCGCGGAACGGGATGTTCGGCGGTATCCCGGATGGCGCTTGCTAGTTGAAGGCGCGCGTCAAACCATTGAGCGAGTTGGGAGATCAGCCGCATGGAAACTCTTTCCCTGCTGCAGTCAAGGATGCCGCCGGACTTCCCGGCGTAGGCAATTCACCCGCCTGGATCAACAGGGTCCCATTTTCAATCTTGTACGGATACTCGAAAAGTCCCCGCTCGGGAGGACCAGAAGCGCGCGAGCCGTCTTCGTAGTAGGCACCGCCATGACACGGGCAAAGGAAGAGTCCGGATTGCGGGAACCACCGAACGGGGCATCCGAGATGGGCGCAGTTGATCGCGAAAACCTGAAGACGTTCGGCGTCAATCCGCCGCACCCAGCAAGCGCTTTGAGCGGTTTTGCCGTCCCAGGGCTGCACGTCCGGATTGGTGAAAGTAGCGAAACGCGTCTGGCCTTCTGGAAATTGCTCAATCGAACCAAGGCTCAGCCAATTTCGATACGAGGATTTTCGTCCAGCAACCGCGGAAGAAAGCAAGTAACGAAGGATGGGAATGGCCAGCAGGGCGGCGACGCAAGCGTTAAACACGATGCCTAACTTCACAAGCAGCGCCCGCCTGGTCATATTTTCGGGCAGAGTCATGGCTTTTCTCCTGCAAGCGAAGTTGCGTGAGGAGCTGGCCGGCCTGCGAGCCTTGGCCGCTGCGCGGCCAACCACGCAACCACGTCGGAAATTTCCTGAAAAGACATGGGCCTGCCTGGAACATTGTCGCGCCAATCGGGCGCGCCAAGATCGGGCCGACCAACAATAGTCAGCGTGCGGAGTTCCTGGTCGGTAACCAGCGCGAGAAACGTTCCATCCACAATGGAGCTCGCCCTGCTGGTGCCCTTCCCCTCTGGACCGTGACAAGCTGCGCAAAACGTAGCAAACACTGCCGCCCCGCGTGCGGCATCGCCCGGCTCGGCAACAGAGTATGGCGGCGGAGAAACCCCAGCCAATGTGCCAGGCCGGCCCCAGCGCTTACGGATGCCGTCAACGAGCACTCCGATCTGCTTGGTTGTCAACATGCCGCCGGCGCTTTGTGCAAAGGGTGGCATGGACGTACCGGCCACGCCGTCCGTGATGACCTTGCGCAGGATCGCGTCGTCGGCGACCGCGAGATAGACGGGATCACCGATCGCGAGTGCCGGCCCGTGATTTCCTTCTGCGCCGTGACAACCCGAACAGTTTTGCTGAAAGAGCAGCAAAAAGTCGGCGACGTTGTCAGGATCAACCGGAATGGAATCCGCGGTTGGGCGTCCCGGCGATGTGCTGCATCCCAGGCACACAAACACCGTCAGGCAGCACGCCAAACACAGATGCGCCAATCGCGGCGCGATCATCGAGGTCCCTCGCGTTTTCTTTCGCCCATGGTGCTGCTAGTTTCGATACCGGCGCGGACTGCGAAGGGGATGCGCTGCTTGATACGCACACGTTGCTGGCCCATCACCACGATGCCCGCAACGATGCCAAACGCAAATTGCGAAGCAGCGAACCACCACCAATCAACGCGTGACGCGAGCAGCGGATTCACAAGATCAATGATTGCGTGAAGCAGGCCGGTCCACAAAACCGGCGCCAGCACCCCACCGAGAAAAATCGGATGGCGGGGAAACATCGGCAACATCGCGCCATACAAAAGGCCGACCAGCACAGAAGTAATCAGATGGATGAGTGAGGCCAGCAGAAAACTGGTGAGGTGAAACGAACTCAGCGAACCTTGCGTGAGCATCATGTGCTGCGTGTAAAGCGTGGCGGCCAGAAGGTTGATGGGGTACCAAAGACTGTGTTGCTTCAGAACGCCGTACAAGCAGGCAAGGACCGCCATCGCGACACTCCCAGCTAATCCACCTTTAACTCCGGCAGAGATGGGGTAGGTTTCAAGGGGTAATAGAGCACGTGGGACATCCGGCGCAATAGGAAGGCGTTCAACCCTCAGCCGCGGCGTCGCCACCCGATGTATCTCCTCGCGGAACACGACGTCAACATGCCTCTCATGCGGTAGTACATCGCGAAACCATCCCACGGCGCCGACGAGAAAGAAGATCATGCCGAGGATGCTGATCGAGAGGCTGGTTATGAGGCCGGTAAAGAGCAGCGCGATGCCAAAGGCAAAAACAAAAGGCCAGGCCGTGGGCGCGGGAAGGCGAACCGTGGAACTAACGGTCTGCGGAGCATCGGAGGAATTTGTGTTCATGCTCATCGCCCCAGAATGTAGACAACAAAGAAAACGACAACCCAGACTGCATCGACAAAATGCCAATAGTAGGAAAGAACATCGAGCCGCTCTTTGTGCTCCGTGCTCACCCTGCCGACCAAACTGAACATCAAGACGGTTAACAGCAGGACGAGTCCAACAATGACGTGAGAGGCGTGAAGGCCAACCAGAGAGTAATAGGTGGTGCCGAAAAGATTCGTTCGGATCGTCAGACCCTTGTCGTAGATGAGGTGGTGCCACTCGATGCCGGTTTCCATCAGAAAAATAGCGCCGAGAGCAAAGGTCACAAACCACCAGAGACGAAACGCACCCGGTTGTTCTCGGGTGAGCGCTGATAACGCCAGATGAATGGTGATACTGCTGGACAGGAGACAAATCGTTGCGAAGATCGGCAACACCAAAACATCTCTGGGCATAGGGCCGCTGACGCTTTTGCCGATATAGAACAGATACGCGACGACAAAAATGATGAAGATGGCCGACTCCGCAGCAATCAGGCAAAACATGCCGACCCTGCCGCGGGACGGAAGTGTCCACTGGGATTCGAGAGTTGAGGGAGTCAGCAAAGTAGCGCTCACAGCTTAGGCTCCTGCCTTCTCACAGGTCCAAATCGGGATCCTCAGGGTGCTTCAAGTCCCAGAGGGGACGCCGGCTTGCAACCGTTGGAGTTTGCGCGAAATTGTATTCGGGGGGCGGAGAAGACGTGGACCATTCGAGTGTCCAAGCGTCCCACGGGTCGCTGCCAGCGAGTTTGCCGGAGAGAAGCGACCGAGCAAGGTTCGCAACGAAAACAAGGATGCCGGCGGCCTGAAAAAATACGCCAATCGTGCAGATGAGGTTCCAGATTTCCCAGCCCCGGCCGGGTTCGTAAGTGTAAATGCGGCGAGGCATCCCTAGCAGACCCGGGATATGCATGAAGTCAAAGGTGAGGTGGAAGCCTATGACGAACAGCCAGAAGTGCAGCTTGCCGAACGATTCGTTGTACATACGTCCGCTCATCTTCGGAAACCAGTAGTAAAACGCACCGAAAAGTGCAAAGAGAATGGCGCCGACGATGACGTAATGAAAGTGCGCGACCACGAAGTAAGAGCCGCTGAGCTGCCAATTGAACGGGACGCACGCCAGCATGATTCCGGTGAGGCCCGCGATCAGGAATTGGAACAGGAAAGCGATGCAAAACAACATTGGCGTCTTGAATTGCAGGCGGCCGCCCCACATTGTCCCAATCCAATTGAAAATCTTTATTCCTGTTGGAACTCCGACCACCATTGTGGTAAGTGCAAAAAAGCTGTTGGCATACGAATTCATGCCGACCGTGAACATGTGATGGGCCCACACGCCAAAGCTCACAAAGCCAATGCCCACTGTGGCGGCGACCATTACGGGATAGCCGAAGATGGGCTTCCGGGAGAAGACCGGAACGATTTCGGAAATGAAGGCGAACGCCGGGATAACCAGCACGTACACTTCGGGATGGCCGAAAATCCAGAAAAAGTGCATCCAAAGAACTGCAGAGCCCCCGGCCTGCGTGTCAAAGAAATGTCCGCCCAGAAAACGATCAATCGCGAGCATGATCTGTGCGGCGGTAAGAGGCGAAATGACTAGGAGAACCATAGCGCCCATCACCAGATTCATCCATGCAAGCAAGGGCATTCTTCCCAGCGTCATTCCTGGACAACGCATGCAGATGATCGTCGCAACGAAATTGACGGCCGCACCGATGCTCCCGATGCCCGATACGAGCAGCCCCAGCGTCCAGAAATCGGTGCTGTGGCCGACAGAGAATGTTGGTGAGGTAAGCGGAGCATAGGCGAACCATCCCACGTCGGGAGCGGCCCCCGCACCGTAAAGCCCATAGCCGCCGATGAAGCTCAGATAAAGAAGGGCCCCGCCGAAAGCGGTGAGCCAGAAACTCCAGGCGTTGACTCTCGGAAACGCCATATCGCGAGCGCCGATCATCAGCGGGACCAAGTAATTGCCGAAACCAAAAACGATAGGCATGGCCACGAAGAAAATCATTGTGGTTCCATGCATGGTAAACATCTGGTTGAAAAATTGCGGGGAAACGAAATGATTGTGAGGAACAATCAACTGGATGCGCATGATGGTGGCTTCGATGCCGCCAATCACAAGGAAAACCAGAGCGAGGAGAATATAAAGAATGCCGATACGCTTGTGATCCACCGTCGTGACCCAGCTGTGCACAACGGCGCTCCATGGCCGGGGAGCGGCGTTGACAGCGTTGAGCGCAATGGAGTCAGTAGACATCGCGTGAGACGAATCAGTTCATCGTAACGTTTCCAGATAAGAGACCAGCGCATCCAGATCGTGCTCGTTCAAATTCATAGCCGGCATCAGAGAGCCCGGCTTGATGGCCTCGGGCTCCTTTACCCAGAGCTTGAGATTCTCGTGTGTATTGTCGGCTGCACCGGAAGCAATCGTTTGGCGGCTCATCAGGTGCGTCAGGTCGGGCCCGAAGCGCCCTTCGGCGATCGTCCCGGCCACGGCATGGCAATTGACGCACGCGGTTTCCTCAAAGATTCTGCGGCCGGCAACTACACTTTCGCTGGACGCAGCAGGCCGTTTTTGCTGAGCCACCCAGGCCTCGAAATCCTCCCGCGAGTCCACGTAAACGCGAAGCAGCATCTTGGCATGTTGCGTGCCGCAATATTGTGCGCATTGGCCGACGTAAAGCCCCGTTTTGTGCGGGTCCATCCACATGGAGTTCTTCCGGTTGGGAATCAGATCCGTCTTTCCGGCCAGGAGCGGGATCCAAAAACTGTGGTCCGTATCGGCGGAAAGAAGCGTGAGGAATGTGGGTGAAGGCGAAGTCGTTTCGCTGACCGGAATGTGCAGTTCGTTGGCGGTCACAATTCCCAGAGCGGGATACCGGAATTCCCACCAGAATTGATGACCGGTTGCAGTGACCTCGACGGCGGCAGCGGGAGGCCGAGCGTCCTGTACTGACTGGGTCACGCGCGCGGTGGCCAGAAAGAGCACCAAAACGATCAATACCGGAATGACCGTCCACGCTAATTCGATTTGATTGCTGCCATAAACCTGCGCTGGTTCAAAGTCATCGGTGGAAACGGGGCGGCGGAACTTGAGAATCGCATAGACGAGCAAACTGAAGACCACTGCAAAAATCAGTCCGCTAATGATCAACGTAAAATTGGAAATGGTGTAGATCTGGTCGGCGGGGGTGGACTCCGGCCGGAAGATGTTTGGGATTTTCGGGCTGTCGGAAGCGAAGGCCGCCCGCGCAAAAAACAGGGCCAGCACACACGAAAGAGTCTTTCCCCCAGGCATTCGCGCGGGGACTCTTCCGATAAGGGCGGGGATGCATTCAAAGCGCACGAGCAGCTCTAGCGAGGGGCGGTCCTGAAACCCTATCACAGGAACGCTAGCTTCATGCAAGCGAATATTCCGCGATGGATAGGAAACCTCCGCCGGTGATGGCCTTGCGATGGTTTATCACACAACCCGAGCCGGGTCACCCGCCAGTGACCCTCACGGAAGCTTCCGATCGAGGGCTCGCAAACGCTTCAGGATGTCCGAGGCAACCCTGTGCATCGGGACTCCGGGCAAAGCACGCTGCAACAACCCAACTGTCAGGGTGTTTGTGCGCCCTCGGTGTTGACGTAGAGAGCATAGAGGGACTGGCTGGCCGCCATGAATAGGCGGTTTTTCTTCTCGCCTCCGAAACAGACATTGGCACAGGTTTCGGGAAGGTGAATTTTGCCGATCAGCTTGCCATCAGGCGCGAACACGTGCACGCCGTTAAATCCGTCGCCGGCCCACCCTGCCGCGGACCAGACGTTGCCGTCCACGTCGCAACGAATGCCGTCCGATAGGCCAGGCGACATGTTTACAAACATGCGACCATTCTTCAGGCGCACGCCGTCCTCGACGTCATACACGCGGATAGGACGAGGGTCGCTCGCATTTTTTGGTATGCCGGTGTCCACAATGTAGAGTTTTTTCTCATCCGGTGAAAAACAGATGCCGTTCGGCTTGTCCATGTCGCTGGCAACGACGGTTACCTCACGGTTCTTTGGCTCCAGACGATACACATTCGCAGGCAGTTCAAAGGGTGCTTTGTGCCCTTCGTAATTGGACATGATGCCGTAGCCGGGATCGGTGAACCAGATAGCGCCGTCGGAATGGACGGCAAGATCGTTCGGAGCATTCAATCGTTTGCCTTGGAAGCGATCCAACAGCACGGTGATAGCGCCGTCGTGTTCGGTTCGCGTCAGGCGCCGCGAATCGTGCTCGCAGGTTAGAAGTCTGCCATCGCGGTCCCTGTAGTTGCCGTTGCTGTAGTTCGACGGGCTGCGGAAAACACTAATCTCTCCTGTGTCCTCCAACCATCGAAGGATACGATTGTTGGGGATGTCACTGAACAGGAGATAGCGCCCGTCCCCGAACCAGACCGGTCCTTCGGCCCAACGCGTTCCCGTGTAGAGGCGTTCGACCCCCGCGTTCGGAACCTTGTATTTTGCGAAGGTTGGATCGACGGCTTCAACAGCCGGGTCCGGATAGACAACGGTACGGTTCCGATCTTGGTGTTGCGCGAACGCCAAAGGCTTGAATGCCAGCGTCGTCGATACCGCCGTTGCGTTTATGAAAGTACGTCTGTTCATCCGAAATCCCTTGTCAGAACGAAATTGTTTGATGCAATGTATCACAACTTTTTTGCCAGAAACGAAGTCGGTCAAAACTGGGGGAAAGAAACGATGAAACTTCGCCCGTCTCCTTGCCGTGCGGATGATCGCCTGCGCGTGGTGTGCTGGTCTACCAGACCAGTCGGCCACGTGCCCGGCAATCTCATTTTGGGGGCTGAAAGGCCTTAATTTAGTGGTAGTGTCAATGGATAACGGTGAAGGGGATGAATAGAGTCAATTTCCAATCGCAGGAGACTCGTCGTGCTCACAAAACCTTCCACTCCTTCGAGGAACTTAGCACTGCTTCTCGTCATTCTTGTGGGTGTGCTTTCCCTAGGAGCTGCCGATAAACATACGCTTATCATCAATGGGCAGTCTACAGAAGTGCCCTTGATTTTCGTGAGTGGTCATCCCTACGTTGGCTTAGAAGCTCTGGCCAAGGCGATCAACGGTTCGGTTAGTTCTTCTGGCGCCGTGGTTGCGCTCAGCCTTGGTTCCAACACTGCCGGTAGCGCGGCGTCTCCAGCAATAGCATCACCCGCTCGGGAACCAGCTCCAGTGCAACCTGTGCACTCCAATCCGGGATTTTCTTCCGCATTCCTGAACGCGGGGATTGAACAGATGTCTACTCTTCGCGAATGGCATACCGTTCTAGAAACTGCGATTCAAAGCGGTATCCCGCTTTCTAAGGGTTTGCTTCAGCCCTATCGTGCGCAAGCCACTACGAATCTTCACTTAGCGTTTGTGGCAGTCAGCACGCCGGATGACCGGAATGCCTATCAACTTCTGAACAACGTGTATTTGAACATGGGCAAACTCAGCGATAAATATGTCGATATGCGAGCCAATTTGACATATATCGCGCCAGATGCGCTTCAGAATGACGAGCTTAACCGCCGCATTGTGAGCTGCGGCCATTTTCTCGGAGCCATGGCCGCAAGCGGGCAATTCAGTGATGATGGCTCCTGCCACTGACCTTTGCAAATCGACGAGAGTCTTAGCAAACGCAGCTAGCTATCGGGACGCATTCCATGTGTTGCCAGCAGGCAAGAGCTTGATTCGATTACCTCGCGTTCGCCACTTACCGTGGATTCGCCGGAGCGGCGATGTGGGCTGTTTTCCGGCTTACGTGTCGGCCATGCGGAGAGCACTGCCGCGCCGTCCAGGAGCGCGGCCTGCTCTGAAGGCAAGCAAGGGGGATTCCTGCTACGCTGGGCCTCTCGAAGCGGGGTCGCGATTCGGAGACTATGAGCGGGTTATCGGGGAACTATGAGTGAGCTTTTGCTAGTTGAGAAGTTTGCTGGCGTGGCAGTGCTGACAGTGAACAATCCGCCGGTAAATGCTCTGAGCGCCGGTGTGCCCGAAGCGATTGGCGTGGCCATTTCGGCGGTCCAGGCCGATGCAGCGATCAACGCGGTGGTGCTCATGGGTGCCGGCCGAACGTTTATCGCCGGGGCCGACATCAAACAGCTGGAAGACATGGCGTGGGGACTAGGCGCAGGCCCGCCAAGTCTGCATAGTCTGCTGCGACAGATTGAAGATTGCTCGAAACCTGTTGTGATGGCGATTCACGGGACTGCACTGGGGGGCGGCCTGGAAGTGGCGATGGCCGGACACTACCGCGTCGCCGTGGCGGAGGCGCAGTTCGGTCAGCCGGAAGTTAACCTCGGGATTATTCCCGGCGCGGAAGGGACCCAGCGGCTGCCGCGGCTTGTGGGAATCGAAACAGCAATCGAGATGTGCGTTTCCGGCAAGCCAATCAAGGCCAAGGACGCGCTGGCGGCAGGTTTGCTTGATGCCATCGTGGATGGCGAACTGAAAACTGCTGCCGCTGAGTTTGCCGCCGCAGCGGCCCAAAGGGGCAGGCCTCATCCGAAGACTCGGGAAAAGAAGGCGGAAAGAACAACTCCCGGAACACTGGAAGCAGCCCTGGTGGCAGGCCGCGAGCTTGCAGCCAAAATGAAAAAGAACATGATTGCTCCGCAGAAGGCGGTTGAGGCCATTCACGCGGCCGCGAATTTGCCTTTTGAGGACGGCTGCGTGCGAGAGCGCCAGCTGTTCCAGGAGTGCGTGCAATCCGAGCAGTGCCGTGCATTGATTCATATGTTTTTTGCCGAGCGGGCGGTGGCGAAAGTTCCGGGAGTCAACAAGGATGCACGGGTGTTGCCCGTGGGCCGCGTCGGGGTCGTGGGAGCCGGGACCATGGGGGGCGGCATTGCTATGGCCTGTGTCAATGCGGGCATTCCCGTACTGCTGAAGGACGCGAACCAGAAGGCTTTGGAGCAGGGGATGGCCGCCATTCGAAAGAACTATGAAGTCTCCGTCCAACGGGGCAGATTTACCGCCGAAACGGTGGCCGAACGCATAGCGAACATCCACCCGCAAACGGACGATTCGGGATTTGACTCGGTCGATCTCGTGATCGAAGCGGTATTCGAGAACATGGACTTGAAGAAGAAAGTGTTCGCGGAACTCGCCAAGATCGCGAAACCCGAAACCATCCTTGCCTCGAACACCTCAACGTTGAACATCGATGAGATCGCCAACGTCACGCCTACGCCCGAAAGCGTCATCGGAATGCATTTTTTCAGTCCCGCGAATGTGATGCGGTTGCTCGAAATCGTTCGAGGGGGGAAGACATCGGCCACGGCGGTGGCAACCGCGCTGGCTCTGGCCAAGAAGATCGGAAAAGTCGGAGTGGTGGTCGGGAACTGCGCGGGCTTTGTTGGTAACCGGATGATGTTTCCCTACATGTACGAAGCACAGTTTATGGTGGAAGAGGGTGCTACCCCGGAACAGGTCGATCACGCGCTGACCGGCTTTGGAATGGCCATGGGGATCTTTGAAGTGGACGACATGGCGGGCCTGGACGTGGCATGGAGAGTTCGCAAGGAATTGGGGCACTTCACAGAGCCTGGAGCGCGCGTGCCGCTGGTGGCGAATCGCCTTTGCGAAATGGGACGTTACGGGCAGAAGACCGCCAAGGGCTGGTACCTTTACGGTCAAGATCGCAAGCCAAAACCCGACCCCGAGGTACTGGCTCTGATCCGCAGTGTGGCAACTGCCCAGGGAATACCGCAGAGAACCTTCAGTGACGAGGAGATCTTGAGGCGTGCTCTCTACGGGTTGATCAACGAGGGTGCGCGGGTTCTGGAGGAAGGGTATGCAATGCGATCGAGCGACATTGATGTTGTGTACGTCAACGGGTATGGGTTCCCCGGCTGGCGGGGAGGGCCCATGTTTTATGCCGACACGGTGGGCTTGTCTGAGGTGTGGGAAGGGGTCTGCCAGTTCGAGAAGCAACTGGGGCAGCGATGGAAGCCGGCGAAGCTGCTACGGAAACTAGCGGAAGAGAAAGGTACATTCCGACGGTTTGATGCCGCGCGGAACGCCTTAGGAGCATGAGACGCAGGATGGAATCAGCCATCACAACAGACGCGTGCGCCCTGTCCATGTAATCCCGACGATTTCTGCCGAACGTTTAGTATTGCCAGCGAGCTTTGGCAGCTCAGTTTGGTTGGTGCTAGACTTACGCGATGCCGCAGTTTGTAATCGAACGCGAGATTCCAGGAGCTGGATCGCTATCCGAAGCGCAGGTCCGCGAAGTGTCGTTACGCTCTCTTCAAACCTTGAAGGAGATGGGTCCTCAGATAAAGTGGCTCCACAGTTACGTAACCGAAGATAAGCTTTACTGCGTCTACCTGGCACCGGACGAAAACAGCATACGTGAGCACGCGCGCCGGGTTGGGATTCCAGCAGATCGCGTGTCGGCCGTGCGCCGGCTCATTGATCCTGGGACCTTGAAATAATCGACAACGGTTCTTGCAGGGAGTATTGGATCACGCTCTCAATGCTCATCGCGGATCCTTCTGCCCATACACGTGTTCCTTCCGCTTTGCTTAGTGACTCCCACGCGGATGACAGGTTCTGATCAAGTTTTGACCGCTCCGCCTGCGGCAGGGGCGCGCTGATCAGCCGTCGCAGATGTTCTGCTGCTCCGGCCAGCGTCAGTGCATGTGCTGCGTGTCCTCGGGCTGCAGCGAGGCACGCGGAACCTTCCAGCGCGCGTGCCACGCCCCGCCGGTGCCCTAACTCTGCAAACACTCGAAGGGCTTCTCGGTAAGAGTTGCGGGCAGCTTCGTATTCTCTTTGTTCGCAGTAAACGTAGCCTAAGTCCGCAAGCGAACGCGCGGAGCCCCAGCGGTCTCCAGCATCGCGGAAGGCCCTGAGGGCACGCTGGTAGTAGTTTCGCGCTGCATCCAAGTCGCCCTGTTCCCGCGCTATGTCGCCTTGCTGATTGACGGACCAAGCCGCCCCACTGCGATCTCGCACTTCTTCGAAGATCTCTGTCGCCTCCCGCAGTGCGTTCTGCGCGCGGGGATAGTCGCCTAGACCCTTTGCCACATTCGCAAGATTGTGCAAGCAATGGGCAGTGTCCAACCGATTCGGTAACGTGCGCCAACGTTCCAGGCTACGCTCTAAATAGCTCTGTGCCGTTTGGTAATCCCTAGAGTGTCGTGCCGAGATTCCCAACGCATTTAAGGACGCAGCTATCCCCCAACCATCATTCAACTCTTCATACAGGGAGAGGCTCTGTCGGAGGAACTGCTGGCCAGCAGCAAAATCGCCCTGGGCTATGGACAACGCACCAAGAAAGATGCAGACTTTGGCGCGTTCTCGCGCATACCCCGAATTCGCGAGCGACAGGACCGTCTCAAGGCAAGCGCGGCCCTCAATCAGATGGTCCCGCATGTCCCAGAATCTGAATAGAGCCAGGCACAGGCGCAATCCCCATTCGAGGTCCCGATTGCCGAAGAGCCAATCGGCAGCGGAACGAAAATTGTCAATCTCGAGGTCGCACCGCGCCAGCCATCGACTGCGTTCCGGGGGGCTCAGGTCCGAGTTGCCTTCTTCCGCGAGCACCAGGCAATAAGCCGCGTGGGCGCGCCGAGTCGCCGGCTCTTCGCCGCTGGATAAGAGCCGTTCGAACGCGTATTCGCGGAGCGTTTCCAACATGACGAAACGTTCCTCCGAATCGAGCGGGTCCATCCGTTGAACTAGGTTCTTATCCACTAATGACGAAAGGCCGTCTAACAAATCGACGCCCAGATCGCGGCTTGTGTCGCAAACGGCTTCAGCCCCCTCCAAAGTAGAACCACCGACAAATACAGAGAACCGGCGGAGCAGTTTCTGCTCGGCTTCATTTAAGAGGTCATGGCTCCAATCAATGGTGTTGCGGAGCGTTTGCTGCCGTTCTGGCAGGTCGAGCGGGCCCCCAGTCAGGAACTGCAGACGGCTCTCTAGCCTCTGCAGGATGGCAACTGGCGAGAGCAACTTGGTTCTCGCTGCCGCCAGTTCGATCGCCAAAGGCAACCCGTCCAGCCGCGAACAGATTTCCCGAATCGCGGCTGAATTCTCCGGGTTGATCAGAAAGTTCGGACGAACCGCTTTTGCCCGGTGTGCGAACAACTGAATCGCTGAATTTTGTTCCAATGGCGCAACCGGAAACTCCTGCTCTCCATAGACTCGCAGGCACTCGCGTGTGGTGACCAGGACTTTAAGACTCGGACAGGCGGCTAGGAGCTCGGCCACCACCGTGGCAGCCGGGAGCACCTGCTCGAAGTTATCGAGTACCAGCAAGAACGGCTCCGAATCTTGCAGGTAGTCGCGCAAGAGTTGTGGAACAGTGCAATTTGGCACTTGTTGGATGTCGAGTGATTTCGCGATCGCAGCGGCGACCAGATCCGGGTGTGTGATGGACGCGACACCGACAAATTGAACGCCGGCAGTAAACTTCTGCGCGGCTGCCGACGCTACTGCAATGGCCATGCGTGTTTTACCGGCGCCTCCTGCTCCAGTCAGGCTTAGAAGCCGTACATTGGGTCGAAGCAGGAGTTCGGCGGCCTCCATCACTTCCCGCTCACGACCGATGAGTGAAGTCCGCGGAGTTGGCAGATCGACCAGATTTCTGTCGAGCCTTGCAGCAGCACCGGGTCTTAGGCCGTTGAGTAAGTCAATTCGATCAGCGGCGATTCCAGCGAGAATCTCGGCTTGCGGCAGGGATTGCGTTACGCGTGCGGTAAATACGTATCCCCTTCGCGGTACGGTCTTGAGCAGCTGCTGGTCATGATCGGCTAGGGCCCGACGTAGTTCAACGGCGCACTGCACCAGGGAATCGTCTGTCACAAAGGCGTCCGGCCAGACCGCCTGGATCAGTTCCTGCTTCCCGATCAGCCGACCGGGGTGCTCGACGAGGTATTTCAAGGTTTCATATACCTTCGGTCGTAGCCTGATCTCCTTTCCACCTTTCAAAACACACCCGCGCGCTACATCCAGGGTGAACTCGCCGAATTGATAAGGTGGGGTACTCAATTGCCTAGTACTCCGACACGACACGACTAGGCCAGTAGTGTATCCCGATTTTTGGTTATTTCTTTGGCGTTCCTTCGTTACTTTGGACGGTCCCGCCGGCTACTTTGCTCATTGAGAATCGATCTGGAACAGAGGAGAGAGCAAAATGAGTACAGCGCAGCAGCAACCGGCCCTGGATATGAACAAACTGAATGCTTTTATTGGTCAGTTCGTGACCGATTTCGGGGCCTCGGTCCACGCAGGTATGGTCGTGATCGGCGAGAAACTGGGGCTTTACAAAGCACTGGTCGCCGGACCCATGAGTTCGGCAGAACTGGCTGCCAAAACCGGAACCGATGAGCGCTATCTCCGTGAGTGGCTGGCTTCACAGGCGGCCGGCGGCTACGTCACCTACGACCATGGGACCAACAAATTCGGGCTGACCGAAGAACAGGCCTTTACGCTTGCTCATGAGGATAGCCCGGCTTATCTGCCCGGTGCGTTTGAGCTCGTGCTTGGCTCTCTGGCTGCGGTTCCGCGCATCGCTGAGTCGTTCCGCACCGGCAAGGGTATGGGTTGGCACGAGCACAACGATGGTGTTTTTCATGGCTGCGAAAAATTCTTTCGCCCTGGTTATGCTGCCAATCTTGTGAGTTCATGGATCCCTTCGCTTAGCGAAGTGAAACAGAAACTTGAGGCGGGTGCGCGCGTGGCCGATGTCGGTTGCGGAAAAGGCGCATCGACGCTCCTCATGGCAAAGGCATTTCCCAAGTCGCGCTTCTTCGGATTCGATTATCACGATAAGTCTATTGAGGGAGCGCGCGAATCTGCCGAACGGGCAGGCATCGCCGATCGCGTCACTTTTGAGGTGTCGAAGGCCAAGGATTTCCCAGGCAAAGACTACGATTTCGTGGCGGTTTTTGATTCCCTCCACGACATGGGTGATCCCGTGGGGGCGGCCGCCCACGTTCGGCGGTCACTTGCGAAGGATGGAACTTGGATGATCGTTGAGCCGTTCGCGAATGATGAGTTGAAAGACAATCTGAATCCCGTAGGGCGCGTTTACTACTCTTTTTCGACGCTCCTGTGTACGCCTTGTTCGCGATCACAGGAAGTTGCGCTCTGCCTGGGCGCGCAGGCTGGCGAAAAACGCATTCGCAACGTCGTGACATCGGCTGGCTTTACTCGCTTTCGCCGAGCGACTGAAACACCTTTCAACATCGTGTACGAAGCGCGGCCATAGGCCACGAAGCAGGCGGCTGAGCGGTCCGCTCAACGAGTGTGTCCGCTCAGTCGACGCTGCCCTGTATAATGGGCCGAAAATTCGAACTCCAAATGTGAGGAATAAGACATGGCCACACTACCCGGAGCCACTCGTCCCGGACCATCAAACGAGGCTGGCAGTCCTTCAAAAAGAGGCAGCCCGAAAAGCGCAGAGTACTCCAGCGGTCTCACCGAGGAGATGCTGGCACGCTTTGACTCCCGCGCTGCCGCCTACGACCGGGAGAATCGTTTCTTCGACCAGGATTTCGAAGAACTTCGCGTCGCGAAGTATCTGGTGCTGCCGCTTCCAGAGAAATTTGGTGGGCAGGGTCTGAGTCTCGCCGAAGTATGCGGCGAACAACGCCGCCTCGCCTACTATGCGCCTGCGACTGCCCTCGCCGTGAACATGCATCTCTATTGGGTAGGGGTTGCCGCCGATCTTTGGCGCCGCGGAGATTCTTCGCTTGAATGGATATTGCGCGATGCTGCCGCAGGAGAAATCTTTGCGGCCGGTCACGCCGAGAGCGGAAACGATATACCAGTGTTGCTTTCGACAGCAAAAGCAGAACGAGTCGAGGGCGGTTATCGCTTCACTGGCCGCAAGCAGTTTGGAAGCCTGACGCCAGTCTGGACTCGTTTCGGGCTACATGGCATGGACACTGGCGATCCCTCCCATCCGAAGATAGTCCACGCGTTTATGCCGCGCGATAACAGCGGCTATGTTATCAAGGAAACGTGGGACGTCCTCGGCATGCGTGCCACTCGAAGCGACGACACGGTTGTTGAAAACGCCTTGATTCCGGACAAGTATGTTGCCCGCGTAGTGCCAGCCGGCGCCGCGGGGATCGATAGCTTCATCCTTTCAGTATTTGCCTGGGCGCTTATGGGCTTTGCCAACGTCTATTACGGGCTAGCGAAGCGCGCCCTGGACAAGAGTATTGCCGCCGCGAAGAGCAAGACCTCGCTCGCGCTTTCTCGGTCAATGGCCTACCATCCCGAGATCCAACACGCGATTGCGAAAATGGTAATCGAGCTCGAATCGATCGGTTCGCATGTGGATCGCGTCGCTGACGACTGGTCCAAGGGCGTGGATCATGGTGTCGAATGGCCTTCGAAAATTTTCGCCGCCAAATATCACGCAGTCGAAGGGTCCTGGCGCGTCGTCGATCTCGGTCTGGATATCGCCGGCGGCCACGGGATTTTTCGCTCCGCCGGGTACGAGCGTTTGCTGCGCGATGCCCGCCTTGGCAGGATTCATCCGGCCAACGCCTTTCTTGCGCACGAAGTGATCGGCAAGACCGCGCTCGGTATCGGCCTCGATGAGCAACCACGCTGGGGCTAGCGCGCTCTCGTATGCAGCTTGCTTGACGGAACTAGTGTTTGGTAGGAAAACGCTGGGGATTTCCCTTGCCGAAACCAGTAGGGTGTGGGCCCTAGCCCGCGCTTATAGGGCACTGACGCGTTCTGATGTGATTAGGATCTTCCACCGCTCCTAGGTCCGTATGGCGATTCGCGCGACGAATGCACCGGCCGGCGGGACTCCCGTTCCTCAGAATTCCCGTCGCCCTTTTGGGGTCGCTAAGACGGTTTCGTCATCTCCCTGAACCCATCCCGTTTTCGCTTGCACTTAGCCAGCGCTAGGCAGGGCGTCAGGGGAAGGGAAGCACAGCGAACCTTACGCCAGCACAGCTTCCTTCGCCGTTCTCAGGTTACCCTTGCTGTAGTTCTTCGCACAAGAATCACACAACAGTGCCCTGTACGTGGTGCCATCTTTTGCGATGGCGTTCGGGAACGGGTTGCAACCGTTTCCTTTCGTGAGCTTGCCAGCGTGTGCCGACACCTGAAACAGGTGTTCACAGAGGTACTCCATTCCATCCGCCTCTGCCTTTTTCGAGTCGGGGAGCCTGTGAAGCCAGATCGTTTGCGCCATCTTATTTCCTCCAGTCCACGCTCCACAATGGCATGGGTGGAGTTACGCAGGCACCTGCCCGGAGGAACAGATGTGTCGCGCTGGCAATTAGAGCCTCGGTATCGCCGTGTATAAGTGGGGCTCAGAATTTCAGCGGCGAACGCTTCAGGTGCGTGGCCGTATTTTCCCTGTAATTCATTAGCAATAATGGTCTTATATGGTGGAGGCGGGGGGAGTCGAACCCCCGTCCGAAAAGCGCTACGCCACGGAGCCTACATGCTTATCTCAGTTCGTTCGATTCGCCCTCCGCGCTTGGAACGAGCAAGAAACGCAGCTGGCTAGTCCGATGGATCTCGCCTCAGCCTTACGGACCGAAAGACTGAGGCCAGCTCACTGTATGACGCTCCTGACCGAGCCCGTGAGCAAAGCCCGGGGGAGCGTGCGCTTAATTAATTAAGCAGCAAGTGCCAAGTTGTTGTTGGCAGTTCTAGTTTCCAGCCAGTTACGGGCGGTTGGCCCCCGGCATGCCTCCGGGACGCGAC
>Ga0126371_10001126_pt1 | contig 22441 bp, 22 predicted proteins | sample PanSoiMetaPlot_4_FD_110145 | JGI IMG/M metagenome (GOLD analysis project Ga0126371, IMG submission 110145) | Tropical forest soil microbial communities from Panama - MetaG Plot_4 | ecosystem: Environmental > Terrestrial > Soil > Tropical forest > Bulk soil | place: Panama | collected 2016-02-17 | reverse complement strand
TTCCGGGAAACATGGAGAATTATTCTTCGCGATTGGTGAAAGGAGTAGTTCCGTGAGAGAGAAAGGAACAGTGAAGTGGTTCAATGGGGCGAAAGGATATGGATTTATCCAGCGCTCTACAGGGGAAGACGTGTTCGTGCACTTTTCCGCAATCCAGGAAAACGGCTACCGCACTCTGAACGAGGGCGAGACCGTGGAGTTTGACCTGCTCAAGGGCCCCAAGGGCTTTCAAGCGGCAAACGTCGTCCGCGCATAACCTGCGAACCATTTGAGAGCCCTCCCGGTCCCAGCGGGAGGGTTTTTTATTTCCGCGGCGGTATCGCCGCGATATCCACTCGCACTCTTCCGCGCATTGCCTCTGCCCGGGCAAACGTCGCCGGATCCGAATCCGTACGCGGACGAAGCAAGATCCCATTGATGATCGTAAAAATCCCGCTATTGATGCCAATCCCGACCGCCAGTGTGAGCGTGACCGCAATCGAGACGAGTGGCGCATTCCGCATCATGCGCAACCCGTAACTGAGATCGCCAATCAAGTTATTCAGCCAGAGCAAGGGCATCTCCGCCATGGCGAAATTCTTCATCGCGTTGACTATTGACGGCACCACTGGATACTTATTACAGGGCGCGGACGTCACCCGCGTCACTCAAACCGCAACGCAGACATCGGATCTACGCGTGTCGCGTTTCTCGCCGGCACCCAGACTGCGACGAGTGCGACCGCGCACAAGAAAATCGGCGTCAGGATGAACGCCAGCGGATCCCACTTCTTCACGCCAAACAAGAATGCCGTCAGAAACTTCGTCAGCCAGAAGGCTCCCGCAATTCCGATGACGAGGCCCACCCCGGCCAGCACCATTCCTTGGCGAATCACCATGTTGCGAATATTCGAAGCTTGTGCTCCCAGTGCCATTCGTACGCCGAGTTCCTGTGTGCGCTGCTGCACTGAGTAAGCCATCAACCCGTAGATGCCGATTGCGGCCATCAGCAGAGCCGACGCCCCAAACGAGGTGAGCAGCAGCATGTTGAAGCGTTCGCGCGAGGTCGTGAGTACGACGATTTCGTCCATGCTGCGAATGTGCGCCACAGGCAGCCCTCCCGTAGCTTCGCGCACCGCGTTGGTCACTGCGGCCGTAAGCGTGTGCGGTTCCATGCGCGTGCGCACAATCCACCACAACGGCGCGATGCGCGAGTTGAGCTCCGTAACTTTGTCGGGCATCTGCGCTACGGGGATAAACATGGTCGGTCCCGGATCTTGATTGAGTCCGCCGTCGCGCGTGTCTCCCACAACCCCGATCACTTGCCGTGGTGGTTCGACGAAGACCGGACCCATGCCAGCTCCGAGCTCAAGCCGGTCGTTCAACGGATCACCTTTCGGCCAGAACTGTTTCGCCATGGCCTCGTTGATGATGACCACACCCGGCGCTGATCGGTTATCTTGTTTGGTGAAATTGCGTCCTCGAACGACGGGCACCTTGAAGACATCAAAATAACTCCACGAGACAGGGAAATACCCAGCACCACCCGTGTTGGGATTGTTGCCATTCCCCCGTCCCACAATATTGAAAGGCAGCCCGAAGCCACCTTGCAGCGGCAGACAGCACGCAGCGGCAGTGGCTGTGACGCCGGGGACCGCATTGATCCGCTCGGTGCCGTCCTTAATGACTTGCGCGACGCCGGCAGTTTTCAGAAATCGATCGCCGCTGATCGACATGGCCATGGTGAGGACGTTGTGCGTGTCGAAGCCAGGATCGACCGACTGCAGCTTCATAAACGTGCGGATCAGCAGCGCCGACCCGATCACCAGCACCAGAGCAAGGGCCATCTCGCTGATCACCAGCACGGAACGCACCTTGCCGCTACGGAACCCGACTCCTGCACGGTTGCTGCTCTCGTTCAATACCTTTGCAAGATTTTTCCGCGAGGCACTAATGGCAGGCACCAGACCAAACAAGATTCCAGTCAGCAGCGAAATCCCAAGCGTGAAAAGAAGCACATTCAAATCAACCTTAACCGCCGATCCATCTTCCCCGATGCGTGGGATACTCCCGGGATTGATGGCTAACACGAATCGAACCCCCGCGAATCCGAGAATGAGTCCGAGTAGTCCGCCGGTGAGCGAGACCACCAGACTCTCGCTGAGCAGTTGACGAATGATGTGCCAGCGCCCAGCGCCTAGCGCAGAGCGCGTGGCAAGTTCCCGCTTACGTGCCGTGGCGCGAATCAGCAACAGGTTCGCAACATTAGCACAGGCAATCAGCAGCACAAGGCCGACGGTGCCAAGCAGAACATAGAGTGACGACCGCGTATCGCGGACCATCAACTCCTGCAACAGAATCACGCCGAAGCTGCCATTCGGACCCAATGTGCCGGGATAGGTCGTGCGGTATTGATTGGCGGCGAGTTTCAACTGCGCATTGGCCATCGGTACCGTCACGCCCGGTTGCAACCGCGCGATCACCCCAAAATAGTGCGCCTGGTCCTGCGAACTCATTTCAAACTGAAATGGCAGCCAGAGATCGGCGGGATTGTCGGTAACGAATTCGCGCCCAATCACTCCCACAACTTGATAGGGCTGTCCATTGAGCTGAATATTGTTGCCGACGACGTCCCGCTCTCCGCCAAATCGCCGCTTCCACAGCCCGTAACTCAGAACCACAACATTTCCGCCATGAGGGCTGTCTTCCGCCGCGGTAAAAGTCCGCCCCGCAATCACCGGCGCGCCCAGAACCGCAAAGTAGTCGGCGCTCACATGTACGCCTTGCACCTGTTCCGGTTGATCGTTGCCGGTCAGGTTCAATCCGGCGCCGCCACTGTCGAAAGCCGCAACCTTTTGAAAGATTCCCGTCTGCTGCCGCCAGATATTGAACTTGGGCACATTCGCACCGGGAAATGAACCGTCATCGCCGGTGTTCATCAGATGCACCAGCGATTGCGGATCCGGATACGTGAGCGGCTTGAGCAGAACCGTATTAATGACGGAGAAGACCGCCGTATTCGCGCCGATCCCAACTGCGATCACAAGAATGGCGACGACCGCGAATCCCGGAGCCTTCAGTAGCGATCGCACGGCAAAACGAATGTCGCGCCAGATCGATTCGAGTGCAAGAAACGAGGAACCGCTCTGTTCGTCAACGGGTTTGTGTTGATTCATGCCGCCTCCTGATCCGGGGAAGTCCACGCATTCAGAATGGACGCAACCGCGTCGAGAAAGTTAGTTGCAATCGTCACGATAGAAAGCTGGTCCGAATCGACGCGCTTCTCGCAACAGAGGTTTATACGTCTGTGGTTCCCACTTTTGCAAAGCCGACAGTTTCTAGCCCTGCATTTGGCAAAGAATTTGAACTGTATTGTGGGCACTCAGAATGCTGCCGAGGTCGTGATTCTGCAAGGTGTGGCCGAACTGACTACCGACGCAGATATCCGGAAGAAGTTGGAGCCAGCCTCACTCCGCACGTACGGGATGAGCGGGGGCGACGGGATTGTCCCCTCTACCATGTGCGCCCAACACGTGCATTCAGTCTTATCGAAGGGACCTTCCCGAAAATCGCTACCCGCGGGACTTTCGATTCAGGTGGTGAGTGAAATCAAGGATTTATCAACCATGGACCAACGCTTCGTGGCTTCCAAGGGCCCCCATCTACGAAAATGGCTCGACTTGCGGACACAACCGTGTTGGTCGGTACTAATCTACCTAGCGATTGGTTGGGATTGTGGCGGATTCATGGCATGGACACAAGGCTTTTCGCAGGTTCTGGGCTGCCTGGTTTTCCAAAGTTCAAAAATGCCCAAAAACATCCGCTCACGCCTGACCGGCACTGCATCACAGCAGGGGCAGTCATGGCTGGCGTCATGAAAAAGACATGGAGTCTACTGCGCCTAATTCGGGGTGGCGGACCTGCCTTATGCAATATCACGGTTACGAATTCTTGCAATGCGACCTGTGACTTCTGCAACTTTGCCAACGGCAAAATTGCACGTAAGGACATGCATTGGATGGCTGCCTCCCGCTTAGACGCCGCGCTGGAAATTCTCTATCACCGCGGTATTCGCTACATCAGTTTTTTCGGAGGGGGAACCCGTGCTTCACCCTCAGCTCCCCGAGATGATTCGCAAGGCTGTGGCGAAAGGAATGGGGACCGCACTCATTACGAATGGCTGGTTGTTGCCGAGCAAGCTTGATGAGCTTTCTGCAGCAAGGCTAAAGACAATCTAGGTTTCGATCGACGCTCCCTCGATCACCGTTCACGAAAGCAATCGGGGGCTCAAAAATCTGGTCGAAGGTATCCGTGCAGCGACGTCCAGAATGCAAAAACTCGGAATCACGGCGCTCGCTCAGGTTACGATCAGCAAATTGATCGACGATTATATGGCGCTCGCCAAGTTTCTTCGCAGCCTGGGCTTTGAGGATTGCGAAACCTAACCTACCACCGAACTAATTCAAAAATTCTCCAATACATTCCAGCTAGTGCCGGTGCAGAGGCAGGTGGTACGGATTCAACGGACTTGATCGCCGAGCTTTGGGGTAGTTCATCAATCGGCTTTCTAAACTTTGCGATTGTTCGGCGCACGTAGCAACACTCGTGTACAGCCTTGCCTTCATCATCCGTTTTGCTCAATTCGATGGTGACGTTCCAGCCACAGATGGAACACTGCGTGGTTGGTTCTTTCCAATGGTTCAAAGGAGAAAAGGTCATGGAGGAGGGTCCCTTTGTGAACGAGGAGAGTTGAACTCCGACTGGCGATGCGATAGCTATAAAACGTTCAAGGGTTGCCGCATGCACAACTATCCTTGCCAAACGTGTTTCCCGCAAGCGCACTGTACGGTATCGGTGGGCATCTTTTTGGTTAATTGCTGTTTGCAGACTGGACAAGGCTTGGTCATCACATAAGTCATAACCGCCTCCTTCTGACTGGCTCCCCTACCTAAAAATTCAGAGCACGTCCACTGCCAGATCGACCGCTCTCTGGAGCTGACCTTTGGCCAATTTATCAGCGACTTCGAAGTCAGCCCGCAATGATTTGAAAGCATTGAATGGGCCGCCGAATGAATGCGTTTGCGCGGTTGGGACTTTACGAAAGAGGCTTGTGCGCCGGCCTACCTACCTTGGCTTTCAGTCAGAGCTAAGTACTTTGCGCTCGGTATACAGCGATTGCCGTAGCGCAGATTTTCCCAATCGACTCCAGAAACTTCCCCTGATGTGCCACTGGGATTGGCTTACCAGCACGAAAGATTGGCCGAATTTGATGGCATGACTCGTGCAATCAATTGATGCAAGGCTCTGGAGGACATGAATGCTCGACCTCGGCATTGAAAAGATAGGCGAGCTTGGTATCGTGGAATGCATAGGCGGGATCGTGGGGAGCGAAGACGCCATCAAGCTCGGTCAAGCGGTCACATCACTCGAAAACCTGCGAATCATCGTGCTCGATCTTTCGGAAGTGAACGCGATTGAAGACGGTGGGCTGGGTATGCTGCGGTTTCTGCTACAGTGGACCCGAGATCACGAGATTCGGTTCAAGATGTTTAATCCGAGAAAGTCCGTGCTCGATAGATTGGAGTTCGCGGGTTCGGTTCTTCTGCTCCACATTGCTTCCCTGGAAGAGATGATGGTCCTCCTGGCCAATGCGGATAACGTTTTGGCTCCGGCTGCCTGAGAGCGATTCGGATCAATCGCTGGAAACAGCCGTAGGGGCACCCGGCAGGCAGTGATCGGCTAGTAATAGCAGCGCGCTCTGCCGATTTTTCTCTGACCGATCGGCAGCGCTAAAGCAAAGAATTGCACTGGTCCATCCACTGGCCCAAGCGGCGGGCTTGCCCAACATCCTTAGGACTCTCATGGTGCCCATATTCTCGAAAGGTTTGCGCTTCGCGGCCGTCGAAAAACAGTGGTAATTCTCGTTGAAGTATTTGCCTCCAAAGTGCCTGGGGCCTAGAATGCCAGCGAATCTCCCAAATGTCCACCGACGCAGAAGCGCTCGTGTACGTCCTGATGGGAGTTGGTGCTGCGATGATAATCGTTGCCCTGACGTTGAAAAGAAGGTGAGGGTGGAGTCTTGTGCGGCTCTGGAGTCTGCCAGATCAGAACCCGCTGCTTCAACCCAACTAGTTGATTAAGCCAATTGGGCGATTCCCTTGCACAACCTCAATCATAGACAACAGACACCCAATCCCTAGAATGGACAACAAGGGTCGGCGTAGACTTGCGATGGTCTTCATTTTGCGTGCTACTTCCCCGCGTTTGGAAGGAAGACCGTGTGGAGGACTATCATGTCCTGCAAAATATGCGGTTCAATAAATCAAAGGGAGTGTCCTTCCGAAATTAACATCCATCCTCCTCGCCATTGGAAACAGTGGGAAGGCCCGTGGGTTTGGGTTTTCCCGATGCTCGCGGTGTGTATTGATTGCGGTTTCACAGAATTTTCCTTGAGGGATGCTGACCTTAAGAACGTCCGCGAGCACTATAGCGGCGTCGGGTCTCCAGAAGGTGCTAATTCAGCAGTTAAGCCTGAAGTCCTTTGAAGCAGAGTTTTCTTAATCGTGGACTGAAGGTGGCAAGTATCTGTTGATTTCAAGAGATACGCGATCGCACCCGTTGCTAGGGCGGCACTCCTCACATCTTCATCTTCGTCCTGAGACAGGAAAATGACCTTTGACTTGGGGCATGTTTGCCTGATTATTTTGGCTGCTTCGATGCCATTGAGAAGAGGCATTCCGACATCGAGAAGCACGATGTCAGGGATCAGAGTTATGACTTTCTTGACGGCTTCCACGCCATCGCCAGCCTCGCCTACGATTCGGAAGCCTGGTGCGGATTCTAGAATCGAACGCACGGCGAGACGCCACTGCTTGAAATCATCGACGAGCAGGATTCGGGTAGTCATAAGGGAACTTACTTGACTCCCTGAACCCTCAAATCTAGTGGAGACCCCAACTGCGCCGTATGCGCCAAATTGCGCCAACCGCTCGTCCTTACAGGAGAGATCACACCGTGGCGCAAGTTGGCGTTACGAAGCCCTAGCCGATAACCGGTAGGATTTAGTCAGTTACTCCCTGCCCGTCGAGCACATCTCCAGAGAATCGAGGCTGCATATGGAAAGTGCAGTCTACGACCGTATGATGCAGCTTTGTGCCCTTGCTGCAGTGGAGCAAGACTCCAACAAACTGCTTGTGCTTGTAGAGGAAATAAACCGTCTGCTTGAAGAGAGTGAGCAGCAACTGAAAGCGAAGCGGCAGCCTAGTCCGTCCCTCAAGACCGCATAGCCCCCACCAGGCAAAGGCGTAGACCACACATTTCAGTGCACGGTTAACATGGCTACAATTCTGACGCGGATTCAGGAGTAGCTGCCGTAATCAGGAATTTCCGCTCAAATTACGCCTTCTTTCGAAACAGTTCACATCGCTCGTTTTTGCCTGTAGTCGAAAGATGAGTAAAATGCTGATTTGTCGCCAATCTGGCGATCTATTCTTGACGCCCTCATGGCAAACAGCATAGAGCGGTGTCGGTAGATAGAAGAACGGATTCGGCTATGTGACCAAGAACGCCTCGCTTCCTGGTCCACCGTTTCTTGGGCGAGCGCATCTAAAGGCTTGGTGCGCATGCAGAATCTTACTCGCAGAAAACTGCTCAAATTTGGAAGTGCAGCAGCCATTGCAGAGCTGACGTCTCTTGGCCTGCACGGTTGCGGTGTTTCCACGTTGATTCCGTCGTTATCCTCCGGTTGCTCTAAGTTAACTGACATTGAACATGTGGTGATCCTGACTCAGGAGAACCGGTCTTTCGATCACTACTTTGGAAGCTACCGGGCAGTCCGTGGATTCTCCGACCAGAGCGCGTCATTTCAGCAACCCGATCCAGCGAACACTACAAGTTCGCCGATGGGCACGCTCCTGCCATTTCATCTGGATACTTCGCAAGAGAACGCAGCCTGTACGCACGACATCAGCCACGACTGGGTGCCGCAGCATCAGAGCTGGGACAACGGGAAGATGGCCGGATTCGTCACTTCACGACTGCCGATTAATGCCAACGATGCGGTGTTGAGCATGGGTTACTACACGCGCACAGATATTCCTTATTATTACGCCCTGGCCGATGCCTTCACCATCTGCGACAACTATTTTTGCTCCGTCATCGGCCCCACCGATCCGAACCGGCTCTACTCGATGGCTGCTTCACTCGATCCGGATGGAAAAAACGGTGGACCGATCTTGCAGACCATCATTGCCAATCGCGCGGCAATGTACGGCCGCTTGACCTATACAACCATGCCCGAGCAGCTTCAAGCTCGGGGAGTTTCCTGGAAGGTTTACTCGTCGCCGGATGAGACTGTTCTGGGAGGGATCCTGTCCGATAACGTGCTGTCCTATTTCCGGAATTTTCAGAACCCTTCATCAGTTCTGCATCAGAACGCATTTGGACCACAGTTCCCCGTCGACTTTCTGTCCGATGTGGCGACCGGTAACCTGCCGCAAGTGTCCTGGCTGATTGGCTCGGTGCTGACTTCCGATCACCCGCCTGCCCCTTCACTCTTTGGGGAGAATGCACTTGCGCTCATTGTCAGCGCTCTGATGGCCAACCCGGTGCTTTGGGCGAAAACAGTATTGATCGTGAACTACGATGAAAACGGAGGATTCTTTGATCATGTTGCCCCAGTAACAGCCCCGCCGGGTACGCCGGGTGAATATGTGACCGCGCCCGCGGTTCCGGATCCCAGCGTGGTGGGCACTCCAGCGGTTACGGGGCCGATCGGTTTGGGGTTTCGGGTCCCCATGCTGATCATTTCGCCCTTCAGCCGTGGCGGGTTTGTGTCTTCAGACGTCTTCGACCACACGTCGGTGCTGCGATTCCTCGAGACTCGCTTCGGCGCAGAAGTTCCGAACCTGAGCGCTTGGCGCCGCGCAGCGGTCGGAGACTTGACGAGCGCCTTTAACTTCAAAAGTCCGGATCAGTCGATTCCGAACTTGCCGCCCACGATCCAAGGTGATCAGCAGGCAATCTCGCAATGTGTTGCGAATTTGGCGGGATTCGTACCTTACACCGTGCCGACCGTGCAGGCCCTTCCCAGTCAGGAATCCGGAACGCCCAGTCGACCCAGCGGAACATGCTAGCCTGGACTACCAGAGAACTGGTTTCCGTCGGCTGAATAGACGTCAGCGCTGCTAACAGCCAAGGCTAGGAATAAGCCCGAATCGCCTAATGTAACTCCTCCCAAGAAGTCGTTCGTGCGGTTGATAAGCACTGTCCTTGTTGTCATCTCAGGATCGCGAATACAGACCCCGTGGCCGGCAGAAACGGTAGGCCTCAATTTGGCCCGTTCCGGTGGGCAAGAATACCTTCGTTGGTGAAGGAGGCGATGAAGGGGAACTAGAGATGCAGGTCTGGCGTCACCCTATTTTCTAAGACAGAAGCAATGTCTGATCTTGTACGGATGGTCAACGGATGGGGTTTTGAGTTCGCATGGGCCTTGGGCCCACCCATAGGGATGAAAGTCCTGTTCTAGCGACTACTGATTCCAAACGGGTTGTCTGTGACTTCCGACGGAGCGTAATGCGATTTGTGCACAATTGACGGCAGGTCACGGGCCTTCAAGGCGTGACAACAGCAATCTCTGACGAACTTAGCGAACTGTCCTCGTTTCGCGCGATCTGAGCAGAGGTTGCGGAACGTATGTCGTAGGAATTGACCGAATATTCTCGTCCACCTTAGCATCCCTCCGCCTGTGACCAGCGACCCGCACGTAACCTAGATAGTTGCCAGCGTCAGCTTCGATGGCGTGGATTTCTACAAGGTTCTTCGGCGCAACTACGGCCTGCCACGCAAGCCAGACCCGCCATCCATCGGGCATCGAATCTGCCAGGTCGATGTCGACAATTCCGGTTTTTTCCCAGTGCGACTGCCACCATGAGGGGGAGTGTAAGCAGAACATATTGGGCTCCCACCAGGCGGCGAGGCTGTCAGGAATCGACCCTTCGATTTCGTGCATTAACCCTGCCCCGGCGATTCCAATCGCACCGCCAGGCTTAACGAACCGCGCTAGGTAGTTCAGGTAGTGATCATCGGTCCCAAAATACGGGAAAGAGTCAATTGCGACGACAGCATCGAAGAATGCGTCGGCGAAGGGAAGTGCTCTTGCCTCGGCTTGGATCGGGTAAACACGGTTCTCAGCACCCGCGTCCCGGATTCTCTTCAAGTTTTCGGACGCACTGAACCATAAGTCGACAGCCCACACTTCCACATCGAATTCTAGCCTGAGGAATATCGACGACAGCGCTCGTCCACATCCCAAATCGAGCACACGCATCCCCGGCTGCAGATCAAGACTGATAGTCAGCCATTCGGTCAGCCATAGCGGGTTGGCACCGCCGCTGCAACCGGCAATGAGCCATTCAGGGTGATACTTGTTCGACAGTGGGAATCGATCGCTCATCAGCCGAGTATCCACAGGAAGCCCCCAAGTCACCGTTCAAAGGTTGGAGAATTATAGGGGTTCATTGATGTAAACGGGTGGTTGAGCTGCTCATTGAAGCGTTTGAGCGTAAAAGCGACTTATCAGTCATTACTGCCATCGTCCAGTATCCGCTACAATTCCGCTACGTTCGCACCCGTCAGGTTTCGCGCTCGCACCGCACTCGACATTGGAGGTTCGCAATGCCAGAACCGAAGCACAGCGGTATAGTGCCGCGAACAGAACGACCGCAGATTCCTGATTACGGAATCAGCAGAAGCAAGACCGGCTTGTTGCCATGGAAGTGGGCCGAGAAAACCCTCACCGAGTCTCGCGAATACTGGATTGTGACAGTACGGTCCGATGGCCGTCCGCATGCCATGATCATCTGGGGCCTTTGGTTCGAAGGGGCATTTTGGTTCGGCACAGGCAGCAAAACTCAAAAGGCACGCAATTTGGCAAAAAACCCAAATTGTATTGTAGGCACCCAGAATGCTGCCGAGGCCGTGATTCTGGAAGGTAAGGCCCAACTGATTACGGACGCAGAAATCCGGAACAAGTTGGAGCCAGAATCACTGCGCAAGTACGGGATGAGCGGCGGCGACGGCTCTGAGCCCCTCTACCGTGTGCGCCCAACACGCGTATTCGGTCTTATCGAAAAGACCTTCCCGAAAACGGCTACCCGCTGGACATTCGATTCAGGTCGGTGAGTGTGATCTGGATTTTACGCCAACTACGGTCGGATCCTATGTCCGAGTATCCGAACCGTCAGGTAAGGGCGCGTCCATTTGGAAAACAGTCCGCAATGCTCGCCTGAGCCGCACGACCAGCTCGCGCTCTACGGTCCTGCCCTCCAGTCGCTGCTCTGACGTACAATGTGCGACTCTTCTTCTCGCGGAGGAACCAATGGTCCACTGCACTGCATACTTTGTCTTTCTTTTTTGTCTTCCCGTTGCCGCCCAGACGCAGGCGACACCCGAGATGCCGGTCCAGCGTGAGCGAAGCGTCCATGCCCAGGTCACGCTTCAAAACTGGGATAACGGCGGCGAGCTGTCGCGGTTCGTGTATCTGAATGCGACCGAGATATTTCCCGCCGCTCCCGTTCCCCGAGCCGGTACGATCAGGGATCTACCCGTCCACCTCCGCCCTGAGATTGGCAACTTCGTCGTCGACCAGCAAGCAGGCAAAGAGATCACCTTGCACGAATTTGTTACTAGCCAAGACATGGATGGGTTCATCATCCTCCACAAGGGCAGCATCGTGTATGAGGAATACCCGCACATGACGGCCTCCCAACAGCACCTGCTGTTCTCGGTGACCAAGGCCTTCGTCGGAACCGCACTTGGGATCCTGGAAACGCAAGGCAAGGTCGATATGGACGAGCCAATTGAGCAGTATCTTCCGGAGCTAACCAGCAGCGCATGGGCAGGCACCCATGTACGCGACATCGCCGACATGGCTTCGGGGATGGAAGGCGTCGAGGACTCACTGGCCGCATACAACGACCCCAACCACAAGCATTACCAGTTCGAAGCCTCGCTAGGTTGGCAGCCGCTGACCTCAGCGATGCCGGAGTCGGTCAGGTCGTACGAGACGTATGATTTTCTCAAAACGTTCAAGCGCGTCCGCAAGGCCGGAGAAGCGCAACTTTATACCAGCGCTAATACCGAGGTCCTCAGCGATCTACTAGAACGCGTGACCGGCAAGCCATTGCCACAAATCATAGGCGAGATGCTCTGGAGCAAGATCAACGCCGAGAATGATGCCTACTTCCTGCTGAACCCGAAAGGCCTTCCCATCGCGCACGCTGGTATGGGGATGACATTGCACGATCTCGCGCGCTTCGGACTGCTATTCACCGCCTCGGGCCAATCGGTCAACGTCCCGGCGATCCCGGATGCCTTCATGAAAAACTTACTGGAGAAGAAGCGTCTCGACCTGCAAACAAACAAGCAGCCACCGTGGTTTAGCCATTCCAGCTATCAGTGGGATGGCGTGAGCAAGTTCGCCCAGATCTTTAAGGGCGGATTTGCCGGACAATTGCTGTTTGTGGATTGCAAACGCGACGTTGTGATCGCGTATTTCGGCACCAATGCTGACGAAGATTGGCATCCCATGCCACTGCCATTGGTGCGCCTGGTCGAGACGTATTTCTGAGCGTCGCATATATCAACCCCATCAAGCCGATGCGCGAGGAATGGGGCTGCATAATGGAATGGGGCTGCATAATAATGTTCAACTGGGGAGTGATGGTCAAACCGGAAGTCAACTGTAAGTAGGCGTATAAACTCAAAATGGGACCGGCTTGCGTTCTTTGGCAGGGTTTACGACATCGCCTTTCCCAGCCCGCCACCTGCCGCAGGTCGTAAGGCCGCTAGCGGGTCCGGCACTGGCACCTCTTTTGGCGGACGAGCAGCGCTGCGCACCTTGCGCGGTCGAACTTATTACCCAACACAGGCCCGCAGCCATGCGCAAATCGAGACTCAAGCCGAATTGCCGTCGCGGAGCGCCACTCGTTATCCTTTCCGTGCCACTTGGGAGGAAAGTGTGGCAAGAGCCTTATCGTCTTTCGACCCACTTTGCATCAGATCAACGATCATCGCAAATAGATGATTTCGTGTCTCAACTCTCACTCCGGCGCGAGTAATGTAACGAATGACAATGTCGACGCCCGCTCCGGCTGGTCTAAGATTGACCGACGGCATCGCACTAAATTGTGGCGAGCCTTCTTCGTGCGTCACCCTCTTCCATTCTGCTTCGGCCATTTTTGCATCCGCTTCCGTTATCTTCACTGTAGCTTCGTAAATACCCTTGAGAAGGAGCTGACTGCTCGTGCCCGGAGGAATACTTACCTTAATTTCATCCCACATCCACTGTCCCACAGTTGAAAAGTTGAAATATTTTCCACGTATGGCATAACCGTTCAAGAACGAAACCTTTCTCCCAGTGGGATGGCCGTGAGCTGTCCAGTTTCCCGTCTCCAGCAACCAAGTGCGGAATAACCCAAGTTGCACTACCTCGCCGCCAACACCGTCAATCTCCACCCAGTCTCGTACCCTCACGCCATTTGGTCCCATCAAAACAAACCAGCCACAGAACGCCAAAATGAAATCCTGGAAGACCACTGTCAGCCCTGCTGTCATTAAACCGAGAATGGTTGGCATCTGCCGCGGTACCCCGAAAATAACCAGCAGGATCAATAGCAGGCCGACCAGTTGCATTCCCAAATTTAGAACTGTTTTTAACGTCTGCCTTTGCCGAGGATCGTGAACCATCCGCTGCAATGCAAGTTGGAGACCCCAGCCGGCCAGGATTACCAAAATACAGATTGCCGCAAGCCACGCCAGAGACTGCAATATCAGGTGAATCACGATTTTTTGCTGTAACTCGACTTGCTGTCCCCATCGTCGGTATAAAGCCGCCAGCTCCTGCTGTGCTCCAAGACGATCATTGAGTATGCTCAGGATGCTTTGCTGAGCGCTTAACCGTTGCAGCCGCTCGATTCGGTCTGAAGGCGATTCTCCAGGAGTTTTGGCCTCCAGGGCAGCGGCCTCTCCTTTCATTCTTTCCTCATCGCCGGTAAGTGCTGCAACGTCGGCTTGGGCCAACTGCTGCGCCTGCGCGAGCAATAGCTTTCTGTTGCGTAGTGAGCGCCATGTGGATAGCTGCTGCGCGAACGTCTTGTACTGTTCGGCCGAGGCGACCGCAGTCTGTCCGTCGTCCTTCGAGGCGTTCTCCCTGTATTGCTTCATTGCGGCTTGGCGCGCCGCCAGTTCCTGCTGAAGTTTGACTCTCTGATCTCCGCTTTCGCGGGCGAGGTCTTCGAGCGAATCGGCCAGCTCGGCTTGGTCGAGGCTGAGTTGTGCCTTCGCAATCTCCAAATCGCTGGCGTTGGAAGCTGCAGCTGCTGCTTTTGAGCCCGGCCCTGCACTGAGTGCCGCGATCCGACCTTCATCGTCCTTGATGGTTCCCTGAAGCTCGCTGATCCTTTGCTGCAACGTCAATGCCTTGCCGCTTAGGACTGGCTTTGCGAGGCCTGCCTGCCTGAGCGACTGTGAGAAGGCCTGGTCGACTTCGTGGTCCGCAATACGCTCGGCGTCTTTGGCAAACTTCCTCTCCTCGGCTGACTGGGCCAGCGCCGACAGAGTCGCTGCGGTCTGCCAAGGCCGTTGATCCACAATTCCAAGAGGCACATAGGCTCCCGTCCAGTTTCCCTTTTTGGCCTGCAAGAACGGCAAATATTCCATCACTCCGCGAGTCATAAACGCCCCTGCCAAAGTCAAGGCCAGCACAACTAGCATGACTAGGACAAGAACCCCGCGAAACCGATTCATATGCGCACCTCTCGCTTAGATCTTGACTTTATCGCAAACGGAGGATTCTCGAACAAACCAAGAAACAAGCCAAGTCTGTGTTGAAGCGTCATCGCGCTGTCGGACGCTGTCAAATGGCGCACTTTGGCGCTTGTCACTCTCGGATGCAGACGCTTACGTTCGAATTACGGACCATGAATATCGAATGTTCAAATGCGAGACAAGCCTGCATCTGTGCCGACGTGTTCGCTTTGCGATAAACCCGTCTCTCTTGAAGAATGCAAGACGGACGGCGATGGCCGAGCTGTGCATGAACGTTGCTATATTGATCATCTTTGCATCTTACAGAGGCCGAACCGAACCGAGCCTATCATTCGCTGTCCGTATTGCCGAGTCGGAAACGAATTTCGCGCGATGACAGAGCGTGTAGAGGGCTGGTTCCAGTGCGACGGTTGCGGCCATAATGCGATGCCATTGGATCCGAAGTTCAGATGTACTTGCTCGAAGTGCGAGGCTCCTCGGTCACCCAGGCTTCCAGATTCATGGTAGGAAAAACTGGTTTCGCTCAAATTCCCGACGCGCAGAGAATGTGAGATTCGTCGATCAGCCTTCCCGATTGTGTCTGGTCTCTGTGTTACGCCTTGAAGTCTTCCTATTACCGAATAACTCCCTTGTGCGCGTTAGGCAGGCGGCGCCTCTCCTCGGTAAACGTCTTCATTGCTGATTTCCTTCATCGGATCCTGATCCGCGACGCGGATTTCACCTCACGTTGCTGGATTCTGAAAATATTGCAGCGTTAACAGCAAATGGAAGTAATCAGGGTGATAGCGCGCTCACTGACTTTTTCGATCGTGTTTTGTGGGCTTGCAAATGGGACAACGTTGCAGGCGATGGATCAGCCTTTTCCAGAACGGCCAGCCTTGTTTATCGATTTCGTGCTGCCATCTCGGGCCAAACACTTTTTTTTGAACCTCTGGATCGCTAACCCCCATGTGACGAACTCCTGGTTTGTTGGACTGGAAGACCCAAAATGGGGTTCTCAAACAGAGCGGCGTACCTAAGATTGTGCAGCTTAGATGACGAATCTTGCAACAAGGCGTTCACACTCATTAACCGAGCTTTCATTGCCGCGAGTGTTCGTAGCGATTATCGGCGAGGCGGATCGCTTTCAAGGTGGCAAGCACTTAGCCAGCTATCCGGGATTGGTGCCCTTGGAAAAGTCCAGCGGTAATCGCAGGCGCTTAGGTCACATCATGAAACAAGGGAGCTCGATGTTGCCCTTTCTGGTGGTGGAGGCAGCCCCAGTCACGGTGCGCAGCGTGTCGGAGTGGTGCAGCCAAGGCTTCCGTTTGATGATGCGCCGAGGACGGAAGACGGCGAAGGTGGCGATGGTCCGCCGATTAGCCAATCGTCTGCACTGGATGTGGCGTCAAGGTTCGAATTATCAGGGCTACGATGGCCTTGTGATCCACGCCGCCAGGGACGAGCCCGTCTGCCCGTCCCGATAATGGCGTCGAAGTTTTTCATGCAGCTAGTGTGCCCTCGATGTTGAGCTTGCCCTCTTTGGCCGTTTTGCCGTTCTGACGAGCGACGATGTAGGCGGCGTACCATCCCGACCAGTGGTGCTTCGGAGCGGTCGGTTCCTACTTCCCATGATGTTCCTCTGTTTCTCGCAACAGCTCCGTCATCGTCGCAACATCAAAATTGCTGACCCCTCATCCTGCCAGCCGCGTTGTAATTTCCTGCAGCAACCAGCCGTTGCCATCCGGATCATGGAATGAGGCAAACGAGAAGTAACTGGTATGCGATGGGTCCGGACCGCTAGCCCGAAGACGTCCAAATAAATAGGGCTCGTCGGGGCCAGTGTGTACGTTGCTGCCATGGAATACCTGACTGACTTCGATGCCGCGACGGAGCAGGTCTTTCCGGGCGGACTCAAGATCAGAGACGGCCAGGTACAAGCCCCGGACAGAGCCTGGCGTTGCCGTCGTGACATTCTTCCCGAAGATCACCGAGCAACCAGAGCCGGGCGGCGTGAACTGGACTCCACGCCAGTCGTTACCAGCGGTGAAATCGGTGTCGAGCCGCCACCCGGGGCTGGAGTAGAACTCTTTCGCGCGATCTACATCCGAAACCGGGATGATGACCACCTCAAGCTTCATGTCGACTCTCGCGGCGTGGTTGGGTCGTTGTTGCGGATTGAACTCACAGTCGCCATTTTTTGTCCTCCTGGCATTCAAGCCATGATACGCCTGACATCAATTGACAAAACCAGGCGATAGCGCTCAACGAAGGAATTTTGAGTACCATGAGGATTTCTCGCCAACTGCAACTCGCTACTTGCGATGAGGCACTTCTGTAATTGACAAACAGATTGGCATAGGCATATATGTCTAAAACATATATGGCAGCGCCGAATGCGAATTTGGACAGAGAATTAAAGAAAGGCAGTGCAGAGCTGCTCATCCTTTCCTTGCTGGAGGGTCGCGCACGGCACGGGTACGAGATTGGCCAGTTGATCGAGCAAAGATCGGCAGGCGCGCTGAAGTTCAATGTGGCATCGCTGTATCCGTTGCTGTACCGGCTGGAGAAGCGCGGTTGGGTCGAAGGTCACTGGGTCGAGAAGTCCGGCCAACGCCGGAGGCGCTACTACAAGTTAGTTCCAGCCGGCAGGGCGATGCTAAAGCAACAGCGGAGGACTTGGGCTGCGTTCGTCATCGCGATGCAGCGGATCACTGGAGTAAGCCATGCTTGATTTTCAAGAGATGGTGCGCGAGCGACTCCGCGACTGTGGGCTCTCGCCTACGCGCGAATGGGAGATCGTCGACGAGCTCTCACAGCACCTCCGCGACCGCTACGAGTCGCTGAGGTCGAATGCCGCGAATGAAGAAGAGGCAGACCGCGAAATAATGGCGGAGCTGGAAGGCCGCGATCTGGAAAGCGATCTGCGCGAGATCGAGCGGCGCTGGAGAGAGCCATTGGCGCTGGGGTCGTGCGAGAGCAGCCACCTCTGGTCAGGCCTGTGGCAAGACTTGCGCTACGCCGTGCGCAGCTTGCGCTTGAATCCGGGTTTCACGCGGGTCTGCGTACTCTCCTTGGCATTAGGCATCGGGGCGAATACCGCGATCTTCCAGCTGATCGACGCAGTGAGAATGAGAGTACTTCCGGTGGAGCACCCGGAAGAATTGGCCGTGATTCGGCCGACGGATTTCCATGTCACAGGCCGCCACAGGGGACACTTTGGGTACGTGACGAACCCGATGTGGGAGCAGATCCGTGCGCAGCAACAAGGTTTCAGCGGCGTGTTTGTATTCGGAAACGACGATTTCAATCTGGCGACACGCGGACAGGTGCGCTACGCACAGGGTCTTTGGGTTAGCGGAGAATTTTTCGACGTGCTCGGTGTCCAGCCAGTCCTTGGGCAGGTATTTCACCGCCCGGATGATCACCCCGGCTGTGGCGCCCCAGGTGTAGTGCTGAGCTACGGTTTCTGGCAGAGCGAATTCGGCGGACAGGCCAGCGCGATTGGGAAGACAATCGAACTGGAGGGGCACCCCTTTGCGGTGCTCGGAGTGACACCAGCGAATTTCCATGGGGTGGACGTCGGCCATACCTTTGATGTCGCGGCGCTGATCTGTTCTGAGCCAACGATCATAGGTGAGACCAGTATTTATGCATTGCCACACGGGTGGTGGCTCGCGGCCATGGGTCGATTGAAACCTGGGTGGACGCTGGAAAAAGCGTCGGCGCAGTTGGAGGCGATTTCGTCCGGGATCATGCAGGAGACTTTGCCACCCGTGTACCAGGCAGAGGCAAGAAAGGAGTACCTGCAGAAAAAGCTGAGTGCGTATCCGGGAAGTACGGGAATGTCAAACCTCCGGGGCCAATACGAGGCGCCTCTCTGGTTGCTGCTGGCGATCACGGGGCTGGTATTGCTGATCGCCTGCGCAAACCTTGCGAATTTGCTGCTCGCTCGCGCCAGCGGGCGGGAAAAGGAGATCGCGGTACGCATCGCACTCGGCGCGGCGAGAGGACGCATTGTGCGCCAGTTGTTCACCGAAAGCTTGCTTCTTGCCTTGCTGGGTGCGGCTTTGGGAATGGTGTTAGCGCGCATGCTGAGTTCTTTCCTTATCCGGTATCTCAGTACTGAAGGCGACGCCCGTCGCATCTTCGTTGGACTCGTAACGGACTGGCGAGTTTTAGGATTTACATCCGTCCTGGCTGCACTCACGTGTGTGTTGGTCGGGCTTGCGCCGGCGATCAAAACAACCAAGATGGCGCCTGCCCTAGTGATGAGTTTGACAGGCCGTGGTTTGACCACAACCCGCGAGCGATTCAGTCTCCGCAGGGTCCTGGTAGTGGCCCAGGTCGCCCTTTCCCTCGTACTTCTAGTCAGCGCGTTGTTATTCGGCCAAAGCTTGCGCAAGATCCTGAATCTGGATGCAGGATTCCGGCGTGAAGGCGTGCTGGTCATGGATATTGACTTCACACGCCTCCATATCCCAAACGACCAGCGAACTCAATTTCGGGAGCGCATCGTGGAGCGCGTGCGGGCGCTGCCCGAAGTGCAGTCGGCGGCGGAGACAGACACGGTGCCTTTGGGCGGCAGTTACTGGAATGATCAAGTCGTGGTGAATGGCGAACTGATTAAGCCTTTGGTCGACATGGGCCACATCACTCAGGGGTACTTCGAGGCCATCGGGACGCCGTTGCTGGCCGGACGCAATTTCAATGAGCGCGATACCGCGACCTCACCGAAGGTGGCGATCGTCAATCAGGAGTTTGCGCGCAAGATCATGGGAACCGAAAATCCAGTCGGCCGGACGTTCAAAATCAATGTATATCGTGGCCAGCCGCAGCTTGAGTACGAGATCGTCGGGTTGATGGGGAATGCAAAATACGATGACCTGAGGAAGGAGTTCGATCCCATCGCGTTTTATCCTCAGATCCAGGATGAGCGGCCGGACAACTTTGGCGAAATTATCGTCCGGTCGACCGGATTACTCGATCCGATCATGGGTGAGTTACGGCGAACGATGGCAGAGGTGAATCCCGAGATCGCGATCGATTTTCATTTGCTGGCCGAGCAGATCAAGGACGGATTGCTGAGGGAGCGCCTGCTGGCGATGTTGAGCGGGTTCTTCGGTCTGCTGGCAGCAATCCTGGCAACTGTCGGCCTCTATGGTGTCATGGCATACACGGTGGCAAGAAGGACAAACGAGATCGGAATCCGGATGGCATTGGGCGCGGCGCCGCTACAAATGCTGGAAATGGTGCTGGGCGAAGCAGGAAAGCTGTGTGGAGTCGGCGTTGCGGTGGGGATCGTAGTGACGCTGGCGGTCGGGAGATGGGCGGCTTCCCTCCTATTTGAGCTGAAACCCTACGATCCGGCTATGATTGCGACAGCGTGTTTGGGAGTGGCTGTGGTGGCAGTGTTGGCCAGTACGGTTCCGGCGAGAAGGGCCGCGAAGCTACCGCCAATGGTTGCCCTGAGAGAAGAGTAGTCGTTGGAAATCCGAAAAAAACGCAGAGAACGGTCAATACTTTGGCCGAGCCTCGCATTTGGATGATGGTTGGCACTTAAGCCAAGGCTAGGCTTGCGTAGCTTCGTAACCGACTGGCGTCGAGCGCCACCGTACATGAAGCCAGCAACTCGGGATTGTCCACTGGGGCTGGCATCGCCGCTGAACCACGCGGCGATCCAAAATGGCAACATCAAAAACCCCTCTAATAAGGAGGCAGGGTTGGATGTAAGTCACCGCGTCCTGGTTTCCCACGAGGGGAGGGGAGAGAATTTTTTCTTGACATCCTCCTTAATAGGATGAGTGTAATGATTCCATAACAATGTCGGCTCCCAAAGGCCCGAGTAGACTTTGTTGGTGCTAACCAACCAAGGCCCGGAGAAAGGAGCCGAGCATGCTGATTATAGGCTGTGATTATCACCCGGGCTTCGAACAAATTGCGTACGTGGATAGCGAAACTGGAGAGTAACAAGAACGACGACTCAAACACCCAGAAGAGGCGGAGGCAAGATTGCGAAAGTAGCCATGGCACGGAGATTAGCAGTCCGTTTGTATTGGATGTGGGGGCGTGAATGGAACTACGAGCAACTACAGTGTTTCGGTTCGCGTGGGACAGCCCGGAAATCCTCATGGTGTGCAGTAAATCACCGACGTAATGATTGGGTGTCCTGCTCCTCTTCGAAAAGAAGAGTTTGAACTAGGAATCATGATCGCGCATGCGACCGAAGAGATGGATGGGTCGGACTGAATTCCGGACCTGACACTGATTGCGAGCGAGCCTCGGTTGGACACGGCACTTCTTCAACTAGAGCGAAATGGCGCGCTCTTCTGGAGTGCATCGGTTTAGTAGGCTTCAAAAGGGCTTGACACCGCCGACATTGTAAGAGATGGGATTTATCAACCGTTAAAGTGTTTCCGAGCACATCCTTCCCATCTCTTCGAGACCGCGAGATACCTCTAAGCGACGGCGGGAAGATGGTACTCACGGATGGGGATTCGAACCGAGATCGAGGTTCCGGATGTCCGTCCCGACACGATCGACATTGTGCCTCCAAGGAGTTTGACCCGTTCCTCCATGCTGACCAGCCCGAGACCTCCCTTCCACTTTGCCTTTTCGACGTCGAACCCGACGCCTGAATCATGCACGACGAGGCTGATCTCACCGACGAACCCATTCAAGTGCACGTCGACCTTTCGAACGCCGCTGTATTTGGTCATGTTCGAGACGGCCTCTTGTATGATCCGAAAAACAGAAATGGCAACCTTCCAAGGCAGGTCTCTAGGTACGCTCTGATGTGTGAAATCAAGTTCGACCCCTTGCTTCTTATATTCCTCACAGAGCGTGTTGACGGCGGGAACCAGGCCTACATACTCCAGCTTTGAGGAGTGCAACTGGTGTGACAAATGACGAAGATCTTCAGCGAGAACCGCCATGCTACTGACCAAGTTTTTAATGGATGCTTCTCGCGGGTCCTTTGAATCGAAGCTTTTTCCAAGCTCCTGAAGACCAATGGTTATGACCACTGCTTGCTGCCCGATGTTATCGTGAATCTCTCTCGCGAAATGCCGACGTTCGTCCTCTTGTGCTTGAATCAAGCGACCGCTGAGGTTCGCTGCGGCCATTTCTGCTTTTTTGCGACCTGTGATGTCGACGATCCCGGCAACGAAGTACTGCAGCGTACCATCAGGGTTACGAACCAGGGAGGCAGTGCTTTCGGTCCATACCACGCTCCCGTTCTTGTGTAGATAGCGAAATTCTACTCGATAAAACTTCGTTCCGTCCTCGACTGCAGACCTGAGGGTCTGCTCCACGTACTGCAGGTCATCTGGATGGATGATCGATCGACGGCTTTTGTCGAACAGTTCCTCTTCCGAATATCCCACCATTTCGCAAAACGCGGGGTTAGCAGCGATGTAGTGGCCGTTTGAGCTGCTGATCACCATGCCAATCCCGGCTTCCTGAAACACTCGTCGAAATTTAGTCTCACTCACTCGTAATGAGTCTTCTGCTCGCTTACGTATGCTGATGTCCTCAACAATCGACAAGACACGTTGCCCATCGGGGCCATTAAAACACTTGCTCTGGGATAAGTATGGGAGCCACCTACTTACTGCCCATGCGATGTCCGGCGTATAGAAGGCATGACTCGTATCTTG
>Ga0126371_10001124_pt1 | contig 22462 bp, 9 predicted proteins | sample PanSoiMetaPlot_4_FD_110145 | JGI IMG/M metagenome (GOLD analysis project Ga0126371, IMG submission 110145) | Tropical forest soil microbial communities from Panama - MetaG Plot_4 | ecosystem: Environmental > Terrestrial > Soil > Tropical forest > Bulk soil | place: Panama | collected 2016-02-17 | reverse complement strand
TCAACGCCCACGCACTCCTACATGAAGTGTCTCTACAAGTATCCGCAGTCGGAGTTCCCCTACAGCCGGTTGGTCGCAGAAGGCTCCGGGCGGTCGCGCAAGCTTTGCGAGTTAGAGCTCATTGACACCGGCGTTTTCGATCAGGATCGATATTTCGACATCTTCGTCGAATACGCCAAAAACGAGGTCGATGACATTCTTGGCCGCGTGACGGTAGTGAACCGTGGCCCGGATCCGGCGCGTCTCCATTTGCTCCCGACGCTCTGGTTCCGCAACACCTGGAGTTGGGGCTACGGCACGCCGCGTCCCGAGATCGAATACGCCAGCACGGGCACCATTGTGGCTCGCGAACAAACGTTGGGTGAGTTCAAGCTCTGGCTCGAAGATGCGCCTCCACTTCTATTCACGGAAAATGCGACGAATGCAAAACGCCTCTGGAACTATGATGACGGAGCCAGGTACACCAAGGACGCCTTTCATCGCTACCTGATCGAAGGCGAAAAGGACGCCGTCAATCCCGAACAGAACGGCACAAAGGCGTGCGGGTTGTATATGGTCGATCTCGGCTCCTGCGAGTCGAAAGTGCTGCACTTGCGCCTGTACTCGGGCGACGCGCCCGCGCCGGACCATCACGCGGTGTTCCTTCAGCGCCGCGAAGAGGCGGACGATTTCTACAGTTTCGCGCCCGCCAGTTTGTCGGACGACGCGCGGATGGTGCAGCGTCAGGCCTTCGCCGGCCTCTTGTGGAGCAAGCAGTTTTATCACTACGTGGTGGAACAGTGGCTCAAGGGCGATCCCGCAGGTCCAACGCCGCCCCCCGAAAGGCTTGCAGGTAGAAACCGCACCTGGATTCACGTTTACAACGACGACATTCTCTCAATGCCCGACAAATGGGAGTATCCGTGGTTCGCGGCATGGGACTTGAGTTTCCACATGATCTCGTTCGCCCTGGTGGACCCGGATTTCGCCAAGAGCCAGTTGGCATTGCTGCTTCGTGAGTGGTACCAATCTCCGAACGGTCAGTTGCCGGCCTATGAATGGGAGTTCAGCGACGTCAATCCGCCCGTGCATCCGTGGGCCTGCTGGCGCGTTTTCAAAATCGATCAGAAGCTCACGGGCAAACCCGATTACGAGTTCTTGGAGGCTGCATTTCACAAGCTCCTGATGAATTTCACATGGTGGGTCAACCGGAAGGACTCGCAGGGAAACAACATCTTCGAGGGCGGGTTCCTCGGGCTCGATAACATCGGTGTTTTCGATCGCAGCAAGCCGCTGCCTACGGGCGGCTTCCTGGAGCAAGCGGATGCCACCGCCTGGATGGGCATGTTTTGTTTGACGATGCTGCGAATCGCTTTCGAGCTGACGCCTCACGACGCGGCCTACGAGGATATCGCCAGCAAGTTCTTCGAGCACTTCTTGTACATCGCCAGCGCGATGAACCGCATGGGCGATCACGGTTTGTGGGACGAGCAGGACGGTTTCTACTATGACTGGCTGCGGCTCCCGGACGGGCGCAAGACCCCGCTGCGTTTGCGCTCGATGGTGGGGTTGATTCCATTGTTCGCGGTGGGAACGCTCGATCCGGCGGCGCTCGACAAAATGCCGGGGTTCAAGCGGCGTATGAATTGGTTCATCAAGCACCGGCCGGATCTTTGCGGCAACATCGCGTCCATTACGCGCCACGGGGTGGACCAGCGCATTCTATTGTCCATGGTGCAGCCGTCGCGTTTGCGAAGGATTCTACAAGTGATGCTCGATGAAACAGAGTTCTTGTCGCCACACGGTATCCGGAGCATGTCGCGCTACCACAAGGATCATCCTTTCGTTTTGCACTCTGACGGGCAGGTGTATGAGGTTGAATACGAGCCGGCGGAGTCGACCATCGGCATGTTCGGCGGCAATTCCAACTGGCGGGGGCCAGTCTGGTTTCCAGTCAACTACCTGATGATCGAGTCGCTTCAACGCTTCCACTACTACTTCGGCGACGAACTGCAGGTGGAATATCCGACCGGCTCCGGCGTGTCGATGAATCTTTCGCAAGTGGCAGCTGAGTTGTCACGGCGCCTGTCACGGCTCTTTCTGCGCGATAAAGACGCCCGGCGCCCTGCATTCGGCGACGCGGAGAAATTCCAGACCGATCCGCATTTCCGGGATCACATCCTCTTCTACGAGTTTTTTCACGGCGACAATGGCGCAGGACTCGGCGCGAGTCATCAGACCGGCTGGACCGCGCTGGTAGCAAAATTGTTGCAGCAGAGCGGCGAGTAAACGGCGCCGGCAGGACAAACAGCTCGCCTAGTGCGGCGCCAGATCCGCCGCGGCCTTTTTGCTCGTGACCTGCGACGGGGTGGGAAGCTCAGAGGACTTCCAGCCGCCGCCGAGCGCTTGAATCAGTTGCACCGCGGCCGTCATTTCGCTCACGCGTAAATTGATCTCCGTGAGCTGATTATTCAATAGAATGAGCTCGGCCGCCATCACGTTCAAGTACGGGTCCAGGCCGGTTTCGTACCGCGCCGTTGAGATCTTCAGGTTGCGCTGCGCCGCTTCGATCCCCAGATCCTCCCGCGTGATCTGATCCGAGGTTGTTCGCAGCGTTGCGATGAAATCTTCCACCTGTTGGAAGGCTGTCAAGACGGTCTGCTTGTAGGCGGCAGCGTCGGCATTGTATTGCGCGGTAAATTGCTTCATGGTCGACCTACGCAAGCCGCCGTCGAAAATAATCTGGGTGGCCGACTGGCCCACCGCCCAAAACAGAGTCGGGAGCTCAAACATCGAATGCAAAACTGAGTCGGCCATTCCAGCGCTGGCGGTCAGATTTACCGTCGGATAATACGCAGCCTTCTCTACACCGATCAAGGCGTTCGCCTCCGCCATCGTTCGCTCCGCCGCAGCGATATCGGGACGACGCTGCAAGAGTTCCGATGGAATTCCCACGGGGATCGCCGGGACCGGCGTGGTCAAGTATTTCACCGGCATCGAGAAGCTGGACGCCGGCTTGCCGATCAGCATCGCGATGGCATGTTCGAATATGGCGCGATTCGTTGCTACACCGGCACCCGCTTCCTCAGCATTGCGTAAGATGACTTCCGCCTGCGCCTCAGCCTCTGGACTGTCGATACCCGTTTGGACTAAAGCCCGTGTCAAGTCCAGGGAAATCTTGTCTGCCTCAATGGTCTTGTTGTAAATATCCTGGAGCGTGTCCTGCCCGCGCAATTGGAAATAAAACTCGGCGAGCGCGGCCTGCTCGGTGAGGCGCTCGTTCTCCAGGTCTGCAGCACTAACTTGCGCGGCATACTGGGCTTGGCGAACCAAGTTTCGAACTCGGCCCCAAAGATCGGGCGCCCAGGAGGCGTCGATCGGCAGCGTGATATTGGTCACGGTGGCAGCTGAGGTCGTGGTAACCCCGGCGGCTCCGCCAGCCGTGGTCGAAGTAATGAACCCGCCGCCGTGGCTCTCCGTTATGGAAGGATCCGCGCTGACCGTGGGGTAATACTGCGAGCGAGCCTCGCCCACCTGCGCGCGCGCCGCCATGAAGTTTTGGAAGAACTGCGCGATGTTCTGGTTGTCAATGTTCAATTGCTCTTCGAGCGCATTCAGCTCAGGCTCCCCGAACATCTCCCACCATTTGCCCTTGAGCTGAGCGTCTTGAGGCAGGGCGGGCTGCCACGCTCCCGGCAGAACTGATTTGTAGGCGTTCGGTGTCGCCTCTTTGTAGGCGGGCGCCGGAGTTGGAGGCGCGGGCGGCGCGTATTTCGGCCCCACCCGGCAACCGCACAGAGTCATCACGAGGACCAGCGAGATTAATTTCAACGTTCGGTAGCTTCTCATTGCGTTGCCTCCTCCGGACGGATCTCCCGACCGTGCCGCCAGCCCGTCAGCTTGAGTCGCATCGTGTCCATGAGCAAATAAATCACCGGTGTACTGTAGAGAGTAAGAATCTGGCTGACGATCAGGCCGCCGATAATCGAAATCCCCAGCGGCCGCCGCAGCTCCGAGCCCATGCCGGTGCCGAGCGCCAGCGGAACCGCGCCGAAGAGTGCCGCCATCGTGGTCATCAGAATGGGCCGAAATCGCAGTGTCGAAGCTTCGAAAATCGAGTCGCGGGTGCTCTTGCCTTCGTTTCGTTCCGCATTCAGTGCGAAATCGATCATCATGATCGCGTTCTTTTTCACGATCCCGATCAGCAGGATGATGCCGATGATCGACATCACGTCCAGTTCCGACTTGGTGAGAAGCAGCGCCATAATCGCGCCGACGCTGGCCGGCGGCAGAGTCGAAAGAATCGTGATCGGATGCACCAGGCTTTCATACAAGATCCCAAGCACGATGAACACAGCCGCGAGCGCTGTCGCGATAAGATAAGGCTCGCTTGCCAGCGACTGTTGGAAAGCTTCGAGCGTGCCGGCAAATTGTCCATGAATTGTGTGCGGCATGTTGAGGCTCTGCTGGATGGAGTCGATTTCCTGCGTCGCCTGACCGAGCGATACGCCTGGCGCGAGATTGAACGAGACGGTTACGGAAGGAAATAGGCCGGTGTGATTTACCGACAGGGGCGCGATGGACGGCGCGTATTTCGCCACCGAAGCAAACGGAACAGCTCCGCCCGCCGGTTGCGGAACCAGGTAGGTCCGCTTCAAACCGAGCGGCGATTGCCAGAATTTCGGCGCAACTTCCATGATGACGTAGTACTGATTCAGGGGCATGTAGATAGTGGATACTTCGGCTTGTCCAAACGCCCCGTAAAGCGTCCGATTGAGCACTGCCGGCGTCAGGCCAAGGCGCGCCGCGGTGGGACGGTCGTATGTGAGGAACGCCTGAAGCCCATTGTTCTGCTGATCGGTATTCACATCTTGAAAACCCGCCGCATGACGGACCTGCGCAAGCAACTGGGGACCGTATTTTTGAAGGCTCGCCGTGTTTTCGGCCTGAAGAGTGTACTGATAGCCAGCGTTGGCCTGACGGCCGCCGATGCGGATGTCCTGAACGGCCTGCAAGAATGTAGCGGCACCGGGAATGCGCGCTAGCTTCGGCCGCAGGCGGTTGATAACCTCTTGCGCGCCGTCGCGCTGGCTCAGGGGCTTGAGCGCGATGAATTCGGCCGCCGTGTTGGTCGCCCCCTGGCCACCGGTAAACCCCACAACGTTTTCGACGGCGGGGTCCGCTTTAATAATGTCGATCGATTGCTGCAACGCCGTTCGCATGGCGTAAAACGAAGTGTCTTGCGGCCCTTGCAGCCCGCCCTGAATAACACCTGTATCCTGAATCGGGAAAAAACCCTTCGGGATTTTGCCGATTAGATAAACGTTCAAGCCGAGCGTCAGCACGAACAGGATCAGAATCAGCGCTGGATGATCCAGCACCCATGCCAGACTCCTCTCGTATCCATCCAGGACTTCGTCGAAGATCCGGTCGCTCATCATGTAGAGCCGCCCGTGGCGCACATTGCGTTCCTGCGCCAAAACGCGCGCGCACATCATCGGCGTGGTGGTCAGCGAAATCAGCATCGAGACCGCAATCGCCGCGGATAGCGTAATCGCGAACTCGCGAAACAGCCGCCCGATGATCCCACCCATGAAAAGCAGCGGAATGAAGACGGCGATCAGCGAAATGCTGATGGAAACGACCGTGAAGCCAATCTCTTGCGCTCCCTTCACAGCGGCCTGAACGGGGGTGAGTCCCGCTTCGACATGCCGCGTGATGTTTTCCATCACCACGATCGCGTCATCGACAACGAAGCCGCTCGCAATCGCCAGCGCCATGAGTGACAAGTTGTCGAGCGAGAATCCCGCTAGGTACATCACTGCGCAAGTCCCGATCAGCGAGACCGGAACGACGACCGCGGGAATCAACGTCGCGCGGACTTCGCGAAGAAAAATGAACACTACGCAGATCACCAGGCACACCGAAATGATCAACGTCCGCTCGATATCGGCAACCGACGCCCGGATCGTAACCGTACGGTCCAAAATCGTGATCAGATGTTCTCCGCGCTTGATGGTGGCCTGCAGTGATGGGATTGCCGCCTTGATGGCATCCACCGTAGTGATGATGTTTGCGCCGGGCTGGCGGAAAATAATCAAGTTCACCGCGGACTTGCCGTTGAGAAAGCCGGCTTGCCGAACGGATTGCTGCGAGTCGATCACCTCGCCGACATCTTCCAACCGCACAGCGCCGCCGTTGTGATAGCCAACCACCAGCGGCCGGTAGTCAATGGCTTTGGAGATCTGATCGTTCGCGAGAATATCGGCGGTGATGTCTCCATTCGAAACCTGACCCTTAGCCAGGTTTGCATTCTGTCCAGCGATGACTTGCTGGACTGCGGGCAGCCCGATCCCGTAGCTGGCCAGTTGCGTAGGGTTCAGTTCAACGCGCACGGCCGGCAGCGACGCTCCAACAGCGAGCACTTCGCCTACTCCGGCGATTTGCGAGATGCGCTGCGCCATCACGGTCGACGCTTCGTCGTAAAGCTGCGGGATGTCGTAGATGTCGGATTGCAGACCGAGCACCATGATCGGCGAATCAGCGGGATTTACTTTGCGATAGCTCGGGTTGGCCGGCAGATTCGAAGGCAAGTAGGTCCGCGCAGCATTGATGCCCGCTTCCACGTCGCGCGCCGCGCCGTTGATGTCACGGCTGAGATCGAATTGCAGAGTCACGCTGGTTGTTCCGAGCGTGCTCGACGACGTCATCTCCGTGATGCCCGCAATGTGGCTGAACTGGCGCTCAAGCGGAGTGGCGACCGAGGACGCCATGATTTCCGGACTGGCACCGGGTAGCTGTGTGGCTACAGTAATGGTTGGAAAATCTACCTGCGGCAGCGGCGAAACCGGAAGCACTACGAAAGCGATTGCGCCCGCCAGTGCGACCGCTACTGTCAATAACGTGGTGGCGACCGGACGCTCGATAAAAATGCGTGAGGGATTCATGCCGGATTCACCTCCGGCTGCGAACCTCCACGCCGGGAACGCCACCGCGAGAACCGCGTGCCCAGTTTGGCGAAGAAGATGTAAATCACCGGGGTTGTGTACAGTGTCAGCACCTGGCTGAAGATCAGGCCGCCGATCATCGCGACGCCCAGCGGCCGCCTCAGCTCCGAGCCGTTGCCTGTACCGAACGCAAGCGGAACGCCGCTCAGCAGCGCTGCCATCGTGGTCATCAAAATCGGACGAAAGCGCAAAAGCGCCGCCTCGTAGATGGCGTCGCTGGCATTTCTTCCGCCGGTTCGCTCGGCCTCCAGCGCGAAGTCCACCATCATGATTCCGTTTTTCTTCACTATGCCGATCAGGAGAATGATGCCGATGATCGAGACGATGTCGAGGTTGAGACGAAACATCAGCAAGGCAAGCAGGGCGCCGACACCGGCGGACGGCAGCGTTGAAAGGATGGTGATGGGATGAATGAAGCTCTCGTATAGCACGCCGAGGACGATATACACGACCACCAGCGCCGCTAGGACCAGCAGCCCTTGGTTCGATAGCGAGCCTTCGAACGCCGCCGCTGTTCCCTGATAGTTGCGAATGACGCTGTCGGGAATTGTGAGCTGCGCGATCGCTCGTTTCATCGCATCCAGGGCTTGCCCCAGCGAGTACCTTTCGCCGAGATTGAACGAGACTGTTACGGCCGGGAACTGGCCCTGCCGGTTCACCGACAAGGCCTCGCTTTGCGTCTTCAACTTGGTGATCGCGCTGAGCGGCACCGGCGTTTGAATCGCGGATGCACTTTGCCCCGTAGCTCCCGACCCCGCCGTACCTACAGAAACATTGACCGACGTGGCGGGCCGGGTAGTTCCAGCAAGCGATGTCGTCGCGCTGGAGGAGATTGACGACGACGTGCTTGTATTGGTCAAAACCGTCGAGTTCGCGCCCGCAGTAGCAGACTGCGATAACGCAGAAGTTCCCGCAACGCTCGGCACTCCTGGCGTCGCGCTGATGTTCCCAGACACCAGCGCCGATGTGTATGCAGGCGCGGCCGAAACGCCGGCAGTCGAGGAAGGCGTCAGCAAGGCATTTCCGGACGAAGGTATTACGCCCGAGCCTGCACCCGACGACGAGCCCGCCGTGCTCGGCGCCGTCGAAGCGGACGAGGCGCTGGTGAGGGATGATTGGATGTAGATGTCGTTCAACCGCTGGGGTGTGAGCTGAAATTTGGGTTCCGCCTCCAGAATCACGTGGTACTGATTGAGCTGCGTAAATATCGTATTGACCTGACGCTGTCCGAATGCGTCGTAAAGCGTGTTGGCAATCGCCGAAGTTGTGATTCCGAAGCGCGAAGCGGTGGGCCGGTCGATGTCGACCGCCACCGCCAGGCCGCCGAGCTGCTGATCCGTCACCACATCGGACAGTTGCGGCAGCGGCTTCAGCTTCGCGACCAGTTCGTGCACAACTTGATTCAGCTCGATTTGGTTCGGATCTTCCAGCGTGTACTGATACTGTGTCCGGCTCACGCGATCATCCACCGTGAGATCCTGGACCGGCTGCATGTAGAGCTTGATGCCCTCCACTTGCGCGAGCTTCGGCGCCAGCCGCCGGATCAGCGCGCTCGCTGAGATGCTGCGCTGCTCGAGAGGCTTCAGATTGATCTGAATTCGCCCGCTATTGAGAGTCGTGTTGGTTCCGTCGGCGCCGATAAACGACGACAGACTATCCACAGCTGGGTCGGCCAGTAGAACCCGCGCGAGCTGCTGCTGCATCCGGGTCATCGCTGCAAACGAAGTGGATGCGGGAGCCTGCGAAATGCCTTGAATGATGCCCGTGTCCTGCGTGGGAAAAAATCCCTTGGGGATGATGATGTACAAGAGCACGGTGACGATCAGGGTCGCCACGGCAACCAACAGCGTGACCGCCTGAAATCGCAGGACGAACCGCAGTGTCCACCCGTAGAAACTGATCACATTGTTGAAAGCTTTTTCCGACACGCGATGAAAGCAGCCCTGGCGTTCCGGAGAGGTGTGGCGAAGCAGGCGCGCCGACATCATCGGCGTTAGCGTCAGCGAGACGAACGCAGACAGCACAATGGTCACGGCTAAAGTGACTGCGAACTGGCGAAACAGCCGCCCCGCGATGTCGCCCATGAATAAGAGTGGAATGAGAACGGCGATCAGGGATACCGTCAGCGACAGAATCGTGAATCCGATCTGCTCGGCGCCCTTCATGGCTGCGTCGAGCGGTTCTTCCCCTTCTTCGATGTAGCGCGAGATATTTTCGATCATGACGATGGCATCGTCCACCACGAATCCGGTCGAGATGGTGAGCGCCATCATCGTCAGGTTGTTCAGACTGTAGCCGGCCAGATACATGACGGCGAAGGTGCCGACTAACGATAACGGGACGGCGACGCTCGGAATGACGGTCCCCGGCAGGCTGCGCAGGAAGAGAAAGATCACCATCACCACCAGCCCGATCGTCAACAGCAGTTCGAACTCGACGTCGCTCACCGAGGCGCGGATGGATGTCGTCCGGTCCGTCACGATCTGTACGTGCACCGCTTTGGGAAGCGTGGTCACAAGCTGTGGAAGCAGCTTCTCGATGCTGTTGACCACCGTGATCGTGTTGGCGCCGGGCTGGCGCTGGATGTTCAGAATCACAGCCGGCGTCATATTCACCCACGCAGCGAGTTTGTTGTTCTCCACGCCATCGATAATCCGCGCCACGTCGCTCAGCATCACCGGCGAGCCGTTGCGGTACGCGACGACGACGGCCTTGTACGACCCGCTCGTGAGCAACTGATCGTTGGCGTTGATCGTGTAGTCCTGCGCCGGCCCGTCAAAGTTTCCTTTGGCAGCGTTCAGGCTGTTGCCGACCAGCGAATTTCTCACGTCCTCCAGGTTGATGCCATACGCCGACAAAGCGGTCGGGTTGGCCTGAATGCGTATTGCCGGCTTCTGACCACCCGAGATACTGACCAAACCGACTCCGGAGATCTGTGCGATTTTGGGAGAAAGACGAGTGTCGGCCAGGTCCTCCACTTGCGAGAGCGGAATCTCGTTCGAAGTGAGTGCCAGCGTAAGCACTGGCGCATCGGCGGGATTCGACTTGCTATACACCGGAGGCGTTGGCAGGTTGGCTGGCAAGAAGCTTTGCGCTTGATTGATAGCGGCTTGAACTTCCTGCTCTGCGACATCGATGTTCAAACTGAGCTGGAACTGCATCACGATCACCGACACGCCGCCGGCGCTGGTGGATGTCATCTGGCTCAGGCCCGCCACTTGGCCGAATTGGCGTTCGAGCGGCGCCGTCACCGCCGACGCTACAACATCGGGGCTCGCTCCCGGATAGAACGTCAGCACTTGGATGGTCGGGTAATCCACTTCTGGAAGCGCCGAAATGGGAAGTTGAAGGAACGCGACCGCTCCGGCGAGGAACAACGCCACCATCAGCAGCGACGTCGCAACCGGCCGGACGATGAATGGAGCCGATGGATTCATTGTCCGATTTCTTTCGGCGCCGCCGCGAGGCTTTGCTATGAGCGGCCGGGCTTTTTTGCGGGGTTCGCAGGCCGCGGATCTTCACCGTGACGCCGTTCTCCAGTCGGTCGAATCCGCTGGTTGCAACTTCTAGGCCAGGCTTCAGTCCTTGCTCCGCCGTATCGGTCTCATCGCTCGTCAAAACCTTGACCTGCTGGACCTCGACCGTGTTGTCCGGCTTCACAACGTACACAAATGCGTTCGTGCCGTTTTGCTGCACGGCTGCCGAAGGCACTAACGTAACCCCACGCAGAGTCTTCACCAGCAGCCGCGCATTGACGAACTGATTGGGGTAGAGTTCAAAGTTGTCGTTGAGGAACACTGCGCGAAACTTGACGGTGCCGGTGGTAGTATCCACCTGGTTGTCGAGCGACGTTAGCGTTCCGGCTTCGATCTTCTTATCGAACGTCCGGTCATAGGCGTCGACCTCCATCGAGCGCCCGCCTGTGAGTTGCGCACGAACCTGGCCCAGGTCGTCCTCCGACACGTTGAACACCACCGTGATCGGCTGGAGCTCCGTGATCACTACGAGCGTCGCTCCTGTGCCGGCAAAAATGGTGTTGCCGGGATCCACCAGCCGCAGACCAACGCGGCCGGTGATCGGCGCAGTGATGTGGCAATAGGAAAGCTGCACCAGGTTGTAAGCAACCGCCGCCTCGTCGGCCTTCACAGTGCCTTCGTCCTGAAGAACGATTTTTTCCTGATCCTCGAATTGCTGCCGCGCGATCGCGTTTCTTTCGAGCGCGGTGCGATATCGCTCCAGGTCCATGCGCGCTTGCGCAAGTATGTACTTATCGCGGTCGAGGGTTCCTTGCGATTGGCGGAGCAATGCTTCGTACGGCCTGGGATCAACGTCGATGAGCGGGTCACCTTTGTGCACGATCTGGCCTTCCCGGTAGTGCACGTCAAGCACCTGGCCCGTGATCTGGGTAAACAACGTGATCGTGCCAACTGGAGTCACGGTGCCGAGGGCATCAACGTAGACGTTGATGTTTCCAACTCGAGATCGGGCAACTGTAATCGAGGCGCCAGCCTCTGGCCGTCCCGCCTTAGCCGCGGCTGCGTTTTTTTCGGCAATTCTCCGGAAGTGATAAACAACCAAGCCGACCAAGACGACAAATACGAGAAGTGCTAGCCACAGCCACCAGCGATGGCGAGGTCTGCCAGCAGGGGGAGGCTCATCGGCGGGAGTCGCTTGCTCGGGATGCTCGTCACGTTTCTCGCCTTCGTCCTCCCGGACCAGGTCATGTTCGAACAAATCCTGCTGAGCGGGGACTCGTCCTTCGGCACCATTGCCGGCGTGTTCGCCGTCGGACGTTGCAGCATGTCCGTTGCCAACGCGATGTTCTCCGGGCAGTGTTTCGCGGTCTTGCGCTCGCTGATCGATTTCACGGCCCATTGCTCGTTCTCACGAGAGCTTGCAAAGATCTTTTGCGTGGGCCGGGTCTACTCTCTGCCCTTTTCAAGGTCATGCATTGCCGCGCTGATATATCGCCGCAAATACGCGCGCCCGCATTCTGACAGATGTGCGCGTACACAAAAGAGACTCAACCGGGCAAATCTGTGTTACGAGCCAAAAGGGGCTAGATGATCGAATTGTCGATTCGCGTCGCGAGGGAACGAAAAATAAAACACTGCTTCGGTGGATTTCGTCTAATTTCATAAAGCGTTCGCAGTCCGCGTTCGCGAATTCACGCCAACGTTCATAACTGAGCTGGAAATCATCGCGCCGTCTCGGCGTCCGCGAATTTTTCCCTGCCGCGTTACACTACCAAGATAAATCCCCAACTGGAGGGTGAATCCATGAGACGTCGACCCAGGATGGTTGTTCTCGCCACGTTACTCGCCGGCTCTGCAGCTCTCCTCGCGTGGCCCATCCGCAGTTTGGCCTGGCAGTCCGGAAAAGGTGAATTGCTCGCCGCGGTAGATGCGTCTTATCTGCGGCTCCTGCACTGGCGCATGGTCGGACCTTCGCGCGGTGGACGTGTAGTCGCCGTTGCGGGAGATCCAGTGCACAAGCTGGTGTTCTATTTTGGAGCCACCGGCGGGGGCATCTGGAAGACCGAAGACGGCGGCATAAGCTGGCGCAATGTCTCGGACGGATTCGTGAGCACCGGATCGGTGGGCGCGGTTGCCGTCTCGCCTTCCAACACCGATGTCGTCTACGCCGGCATGGGCGAAGCCTGCGTCCGCGGCGATGCTTCTTACGGAGACGGCGTCTACAGATCCACCGACGCGGGCAAGACCTGGACGCACTTAGGTCTCGAGGCGACCAAGAGCATCGCGCGTGTGCGTGTCTCTCCCACCGATCCGAACCTCGTCTATGTTGCGGCTCTCGGCGATCCCTGGGGGCCCAGCCCCGAGCGCGGCGTCTTCCGCTCCAAAGATGGCGGACACACTTGGCAAAAAATTCTGTATCGCACCGATCAGGCCGGCGCCGCCGATCTGATCATGGACCCGACCAATCCTAAAATCATTTACGCATCCACGCTCGAGCTCCAGCGCTTCCCCTGGGGACTGCGCAGCGCCGGACCTGGCACTGGCCTTTTCAAAACCACCGACGGCGGCGACACCTGGACCGAGCTGACTAATCGCCCCGGGATGCCCAGCGGACCTAAGGGACGCATCGGCATCGCTATCGCCCCCGCACAACCGCAGCGCGTCTGGGCGCTCATCGACGCTGAACCCGGCAAGAAAGGAATCTATCGATCCGACGACGCGGGACAAACCTGGCGGCACCTCACCGACAACGCGGAGCTCACCGAGCGGCCCTGGTATTACCATCACATCTTTGCCGACTCGAAGAATCCCAATCTCCTGTACGTGCTAAATGTTGGCGCCTGGAAGTCCACCGATGGCGGCGAAAAGTGGGAGCCCTTCCGTCCGCCTCACGGCGATCATCACGATCTCTGGATCGATCCCAGCGACCCGCAGCGCCTGATCGAAGGCAACGACGGCGGCGCAACAGTTTCCTTCAATGGCGGCACGTCCTGGTCGTCGGTTCTGAATCAACCCACTGCGCAGATCTATCACGTAGTCGCCGATCATCAATTCCCGTACCGCATCTACGGCGCGCAGCAAGATAACACTACGATCTCGCTGCCTAGCCGCTCCGACTTCGGCCGCATCACCATCGAGGACTGGGAAACGGTCGGCGGTGGCGAAGACGGCTACATCGCCACGAATCTGAACGACTCAAACATCATTTACGCTGCCAACCACCACTGGCTCACGCGCTACGACCGCCGCACCAAGCAGGTTCGCGACATCTCCCCCAATCCCGAAACACACTACGGTTGGGGCGCGGCCGATATCAACTTCCGCTTCTGGTGGACGTACCCGGTGATGACATCGCCCACTCAGCCCAAGACGCTCTACGTAACTTCGCAGTACGTGCATCGCTCACTCGATGAAGGACAAAGCTGGCAGGTCATCAGCCCCGACCTCACGCGCCACGATCCGAAGACGCTGGAGAAAACGCCTTCCTACGGCCAAGAGGTGCAAAACGCGCCCTATTGGGGGCCCATCACGCGCGAGGCCTACGGCCCCGAATGGTACGCCACCATCTTCGCGTTGGCCGAATCGCCCGTGAACGCGAACGTTTTATGGGCCGGCTCGGATGATGGTTACGTGCACGTCTCTCGCGATGGTGGAAAAAACTGGACCAAGGTCACGCCGCCCGATCTCGCTGACTTTGCGCTCATCAGCATCATCGAGCCTTCGCCGCACGATCCGGCCAAAGCTTACGTTGCCGCGACGCGCTACAAGCTGCAAGACAATCACCCCTATCTCTACAAGACGTCCGACTACGGCAAGACCTGGACGAAGATCACGACAGGCATCCCGGACTGGGACTTCACGCGAGCGATCCGCCAAGATCCGGTTCGTCCCGGGCTGCTTTACGCCGGAACGGAAACAACCGCTTACGTCTCCTTCGACGATGGCGCGCACTGGCAGTCGCTCAAGGCCGGCCTGCCCGTCGTCCCGGTGCACGATCTGATGATCAAAGACGGCGACCTCATCGCCGCCACGCACGGCCGCGGCTTTTGGATTCTCGACCATGCCGCGTTGCTGCGCCAGTTCGATACGGCATCACTCAACGATCGCGCGCATCTGTTTACGCCTGAAACAACCGTGCGCTTCCGCCAGAACGCGAGCGCCGCGGGCGGGTTCGGCAGCGATCCATCGGGCACAGGCGAGAATCCTCCGGTCGGAGTTAGTATTCCCTTTTATTTGAAGGACGCTCCCACTGGCCCTGTCACGCTCAAAATCCTCCGCGAACGTAACGGTTCTACAGAAGAGGTTCGCACCTTTGCCATGGATACTAGCGGCCGGCCGCCAACCGGCACCGCTGCTCCAGCCGAAGGCGGCCGCCGGCGTGGCGGTGGAGGCCGGGCAACTGCGGTACAAGGTCCCAACACTTTCACCTGGGACCTCCGATACAGAGGCGCTGCCGTGATTCCCGAAGCCGTTTTCCAAGGTTCGGCCGCCGGACCACTGGCCGCGCCGGGAACCTATCGCGTCGAGCTGACCGTCGATGGCAAAAGCTACAGCCAGCAGTTCCAGTTGGTCAAGGATCCGCGCCTCACCTACAGCGACGCCGAACTCGAAGAGCAATTCCAATTCATGAAGCGCGTCAGCGATCGTCTGGAGGAAACCATGGCGACGGTCCGCAAAATTCGCGACCTGCGCAAGCGGGCCGAAGATATGGTAGCCAAAACCAAGCAGGACGGGAAAAATACCGCCCAACTCGATCTGGCGCTCAAAGCTCTCAATGACAAGCTGTATCCGATCGAAGAGCGGCTAGTCCAGTTCCGCGCGCGAGCGAGCGAAGATCTCATTAACTATCCCACTGGCATCGACAGCAAGCTCGCTCGTCTCCTCGAGTTCGCATCTATGGCGGACGCCCCGCCCACCGAAGGTCAGAAGGAGTTGTACGGGCGCCTGTCGGAAGGCGTCGCGGACCGTGTCAAACTAACCGACCAGGTTGAGAAAACCGAATACAAGGCGGTAGTGGAAGCCGCGGCCGCGACTCATTAGCTACCTGAGCGCTGAGCTGTGTTTTCGTTGGGTTCGTTTTGTCAAATTGGGTGGACCGACGACGAAGGGGCCGTGTGGTATGATCCCCTTTCAGATTCGAAAAACGAGCCTGCGGAATTGCAGTTCGGGCCGGTTCCGCCGATGTTAAGAAGTAAGGGTTGACCAGCCCTTCGCGAGCAAAGCGTTCCATGAAATTGTCGTCGGAAGTATTTGACTACAAATCACTTGTATATCTAGGACTGCTGTTGTTGACTGGTCTGTCTGCACCCTGCGAGGCCCAAGTCCGGCTTACTCTTGAACAGGCCGGATCCCGTACGGAACCTGACTTTCTTCCGACTTATGAGGGGAAAGAAGTAGACATTGCGGGCCAAGTTTCATCCCAGCCGATCCTCATCACCGATTCCTATTATTTAGCGATTCAGGACGAAGCCGAATACGGCATGCTTCTGCAAGGTGCCGAGTGGCGGTTCCACGGCCTGGAACCGGGGGATTGGGTAGAGGCGGAGGGCACCATCGTCCGCCGCGGTGGCCGCCCGGTCTTGATCGCCAAGGAAGTTCACCGGCAAGGGCACACCGATCCTCCCCGGCCCCGCCGCTCGCGGCCCGATGAATTAGCTTCGTTTCGTTATCTGGGAGTTCTGGTCTCTACCGAGGGCATCGTCACCGATCTTGACCAGAATACCGGCGGCGATCTCCTGTTGGTCGGGAAGAGGCAAAACAGCGTCAGCGTGTTTCTGCCGCGCATTCGCCGCAACGCCGGCCCGCAGCTTTCTGGCTTTCGGGTCGGCGATCGGATTCGCGTAGTCGGAATCGCCAATCAATATTGCACGCTGCCGCCTTTCGACCAGTATTTCCAGGTTCTGATCCCTGCCCCGAGCGCAGTCTCAGTCTTGGAACGCGGCTGGCTGATCGAGCCGCCGGTTTTGCTGGCCTCGCTGATCGCCGCGGCCGTGCTGCTGGCCATTTGGTGGTTCCGCGAGAGCCGCATGTCTGCGATGCGCAAGCAGATGCGCACACTGAATTCGCTAGGCGAAGAGGTGATCCGCGCCACCTCCCCGGCCGAAATCCTGCGGCGCCTCACGCTGACCCTCCCGAGTCTCTCGAATGCGTCCGGAGTTGGGCTGTACATCCAGAATCGTTCTTCGAAACTCCTCGAGAGCGTGCACTCGGCGGCTGCAACCGCCGAGACCATCGATCTCGAAGCGCCCAAAAGCGCGATCGCCTCGGCTGTGGCCGCCTGTTTCCGAAGCCGCGTGCCTCTCCCGATTCCCGACACGCGCCGCAGCGCTTTCTTTCGACAGGAGGACGGCGCGGTTGCTCCCCGTTCCGTTCTGTTCGTTCCGATGCTCGCTCAAAGCGAACTCGTGGGCGTGATGGAGCTCCGGCATAACGACAATTTCCACTACTTTAGCCAGAGTGAGCAGGCCGCAATGCAGCATCTGGCAAACCAGATCGCCACCGCGCTGACGCTGCAGGAACAGCATTCCATGCGCGAGCAGCTTTTCCGCAGCGAAAAACTGGCCGCGGCCGGCCAGTTGATTTCGGGGGTCGCCGATGAGCTCCGCTCTCCGCTCGAATCGATCGTGAATCTAGCCTCGATCGTGGAGGCAAGGGGACACGCCGAAGCCGAGCTCGATTCCATCCGCGCCGAGGCGCAGCGCGCCTCCGAGATCGTCTCCCGGCTAGTTTCGTTCGGAAAAGTCGAGCAGGGCGAAGTGGGCCGCGTCGACCTGAACGCGATTCTCTCCAGTCTGCTCAAGTTCCGCGCCCCGGAGTGGAAAGTAAAGGGCGTCGAGACACAGGCGCAGTTTGCGCCGAAGCGCGCCATCGTCATGGGGTCGTCCGGCCAGCTCGAGCAGGTTTTGCTCAACCTCCTGGTGGACGCCGAGAAGTCCGCCGCCGAAGCCGCCGAGAAGACCATCATCGTCTCCACCAGCCTGCTCGCCAAGCGTGTCCTGGTTGAGATTCTGTTTCCCACTCGCTCCGCCGACGTGCATCGAACCGATGTGGTGGACGGCGATCCGGCCGGATCGGGCGCGCTCGGCCTGAGCGTCTGCCGCGGAATCGTCCAAAGCCACGGCGGCGAGTTCCGCGTAGTGCGCGTGTCGCCGACCCAGGCCCGCTTCGACGTGGAATTGCCAGTGTTGGAGTTTCCCTCCGGCGCCGCGGGCGATTTGTTCGAAGGCGGCCGCCAACTGACCGTGTTGGTAGTGGAGCCCGATACGAAGGTGCAACGGCAGCTCGTCCAACTGCTGGGCGGCCGCGGCGATCGCGTTGTGCCTGTATCGAGCGCCGAAGAAGGCGCCGACATGGTGGAGCGGCTCCATTTCGACATGGTGCTCTGCTCGGTTCGTCTGCCGGGGCTTAATTGGGTGGAGTTTTTCGAGCGCATCCATCGCCACGTGGGCGGCCTGGCGCTGCTTACCGACGGATTCACCGACCAGCCGGTGCGGTCCTTCCGCGGCGGAGAAGCGCTGACCCTCAGCAAACCGATCGACGAAGCCGAATTGCAGCGTCTTTGCCGCAGCGTCGAAGAGCGCGTCGCTGTGAACGACTAGCCGGGAACGATCGACCTCGAACGCTTGCCTGTCGCCCTAGCGCCGAGATTCCTTTATAATCAGAGCAAGGTTTCCTATGCGCCGGCGGGATTTTCTTGGCATCACACTGTCTCTACCCTTGATGGCGCAAGCCCCTCCCGCCCCACCGCAACCGCCAGCGACCGCTCCGGCCAGCGAAGGGCAACTTCCTCCGCCCATTAAAGTTCAGGTCAACGAAGTCATCGTCCCGATCACGGTGACGGACGAAAAAGGCCGCTTCGTCTCTGACCTTGATCAAAAAGATTTTCAGATCTTCGACGAGGGTAAGGAACAGAACATCCAGTTCTTCACGCGCGAGCGCAGCCAGCCCGTTGTCGTCGGATTCTTGATCGACATCAGCAATTCGAGCCGATTGCACTGGAAGAATTATCAGGACGCAGCCATTGAGCTAGTGCAGAATCTGGTCCCGGGCGACAATCCGAAATACAGTGGTTATTTGATCGGCTATTCGAACGACGCTGAGCTGCTGGTAAATACGACCAGCAATCCAGAACCGATGGTCGAGAAGCTCGACAAGCTGAAGCCTTCGGGCGGCGCAGCGCTCTACGATGCCATCTACATGGCCTGCACCAGCCGCAAACTCGTGAACGGCGAACCCATCGAGCCGCGGCGCGTGCTTGTGATCGTCGGCGACGGCCACGACAATTCGAGCAAGAAGACTCTGGAAGAAGCGCTCGAAATCGCCCAGCGGAATCTGGTCACAATTTATGGCGTCAGCACTGTGGCTTTCGGCTTTGCGAACGATGACGACAAGAATTTGGTGCGCCTGGCGGACGAAACCGGGGGTCGCGTGGAGTATCCGCTCCAAAACGTGTACTCGGATGTGGCCGGCTATCTCTCGACGCCTTCCGACGACGGCAACTACGCTTATCGCTTTGGAACCGGCGGCTACGCCTCTGCGCTCGCCAAGGGCATGTATAAAGCAGTCGAAGCGGTGGCGGGCGAGGTAACCACGCAATACATCATCCGCTACACGCCCGATTCGACGGACGAGAAAAAGCAGTTTCGAAACATCGTGGTCAAAGTGAGTTTGGGGAATGTGAAGGTGCGGGCGCGCAAAGGTTACTATCCGTTCGCTCCATAGCCTCAACACTTCGCCCTTCAGCGTCCGATGAGTTAAGTACACGATGCCCGTTGCCAGCGCCATTCAGAGGCGTCGCGGGCAGTTTTTGGTCCTTCGGGCGGACCTCCCCGGCAGGGGCCAGGTGAAATGTGGGAGTTCTGCTTCAGGACCCCGATTCCGACCGTTTGTATCTTCGTTTCCGCCGCGACTGGGAGTCGCTCCTAGTGGAAGAAGACGAGGACGATCTCGATGTCTTCCGTGCGCTCGCGGAAGACCTGGAGCGCAAGGCCGCGGAAGTGGGCGGCGAGCGGCTGTTCGAATATCTGCAATCGACGTCATCCGCCACGCTGCAGATAACCGATGGCGAGCCGGTGATCGCAGAGGATTTTCAGCGCGCCGTTGACCGTTTCTACCGTCAGCATGTCGAGAGCAGCGTTCTCAAATTCCGCACGCACCTGCCCCGCTACTCGCTGCAGGTGGCGGCCGGTCCGTTCCTTGAGAACCGCGAAGTCGGCGAAATTGACTTGGTTGAAACGCCGGAAGACCTGCGCGTCGACAAAGACATGTTTGTGGCTCAGATCGCAGGTCGCTCCATGGAGCCGCTGATTCCCGACGGCTCGTTGTGCGTCTTTCGCCGCGGCGTACAAGGGTCGCGCGAAGGCCGGCTGGTGCTGGTGGAGAATCTCGAAACCAGCGGCAACAACCGTTACACGGTGGAGCGCTACCGCAGCCAGAAAGTACAGGAGGCCCAGAGTCAAGCGATGTCTGGCCCATGCGCGCATCGCCTCGAATCGCTGAATCCCGATTATCCTTCCTGGGATCTCGATCCCAAGGAAGAAAAATACCGCATTCTGGCCGAATTTGTGGGGGTTCTCGACTAGCGGCTATTGCGCCGCAAGCTGCCGGACCACGTACGGCAGAATACCGCCGTTCCGATAGTATTCGGCTTCCATCGGCGTGTCGATTCGCACGATGGCCTCGAAACTCTTCTCCGAACCCTTGTCGTCGATCGCCCGCACCTTCGCGTGCGAACCGCTGCGAATGGCTTCGAGAATGCCTTGAATCGAGTAGGTCTCAAATCCGGTCAACTCCAGCGACTCGCGATTCTGACCCGGCAGGAACTGTACGGGAAGCACACCCATCCCAACCAGGTTCGAGCGATGAATGCGCTCGAAGCTCTCGGCGATCACCGCCTTCACGCCGAGCAGCAACGTACCCTTCGCCGCCCAGTCGCGCGAGGAGCCGGTGCCATACTCTTTTCCTGCAATGACGATGAGCGGCGTTCCTTCCTGTTGATACCGGACCGACGCGTCGTAGATGAACATGCGCTCGCCTGTCGGGATATGCGTGGTCCAGCCGCCCTCGGTCCCCGGCGCGAGCTGATTGCGAAGGCGGATGTTAGCAAAAGTGCCGCGTACCATCACCTCGTGATTGCCGCGCCGCGATCCGTAAGAGTTGAATTCGGACGGTTTGACGCCGAGCGAGATAAGGTATTTTCCGGCCGGGCTGTCGACCGCGATCGACCCGGCTGGTGAAATATGATCCGTCGTCACCGAATCGCCGAGCATCGCGAGCGCGCGCAGGCCTTTGAGATCCTGCACGTGCGTTTCCGGATCTACAATTTGATCGAAGTACGGAGCTTTGCGAATGTAAGTGGACTTGTCGCTCCACTCGTAGAGATCTCCCGCCGGGACTTTCACGCTGTTCCAGCGCTCATCGCCCTGGAACACTTCCGAATATTGTTTGTGAAACATTTCGCCGCGCACGGAGCGCTTCACCACGGCGTCGACTTCGTCCGGCGTGGGCCAGATGTCCTTTAGGAAAACGTCCTTGCCGTTGCCCGAGCCGAGCGGCTCGCGGTCGAGATCGATGTCCACGCGCCCAGCCAGCGCATAGGCGACAACAAGCGGCGGCGAGGCCAGGTAGTTCGCGCGAACCAGCGAATTGATACGTCCCTCGAAGTTGCGATTGCCGCTCAAAACCGCGGCGACGGTCAGCTTTTCCTTCTGTACCGCGTCGGCTACCGGCTCGGGAAGCGGTCCGCTGTTTCCGATACACGTGGTGCAGCCGTAGCCGACAAGGTGAAACTGAAGCTGCTCGAGATATGGTGTGAGGCCTGCATCGTTCAGATAGTCCGACACCACTTTCGATCCCGGCGCGAGACTGGACTTCACCCACGGCTTGACTTTGAGCCCCTTCTCGACGGCCTTCTTCGCCAGTAGCCCCGCCGCCACCATAACCGATGGATTCGAGGTGTTCGTGCAACTGGTGATCGCGGCGATCACGACGGAACCATCCCGGATAGTCGACTTCAATCCGTTGGTCCGAACTTCGGCCGAACGCGGCGCGGCGTTCAGCGCGGCCAGAAAATTCTTCTTCACGTCCGGCAGATCGATGCGATCCTGCGGACGCTTGGGACCGGCGAGCGATGGAACGACGGTCGCGAGATCCAGCTCCAAGGTGTCCGAGTATTCCGGATCGGGCGAGTCAGCCGTCAGAAACAACCCCTGCTCCTTCGCGTACGCTTCCACCAGTGCGATCAGTTCGGCGGGACGATTCGTCAGCCGCAGATACTCGAGCGTCTGGTGATCGATGGGGAAGAAGCCGATCGTCGCGCCGTACTCGGGTGCCATGTTGCCGATGGTGGCGCGATCAGCCAGCGGCAGCGCCGCCACGCCGGGCCCGTAAAATTCGACGAACTTACCGACCACGCCTTTCTTCCGCAGCGCCTGAGTAACTGTAAGCACGAGATCGGTCGCCGTCGCACCCTCCTTCAACTTGCCTTTCAGCTTGAACCCGACCACCTCGGGCAGCAGCATCGAGATCGGCTGGCCCAGCATGCACGCCTCGGCTTCGATTCCGCCCACGCCCCATCCCACCACACCGAGACCGTTAATCATCGTGGTGTGCGAGTCAGTGCCCATCAGCGAGTCGGGATACGCTTGGCCCTCTTTATCGGTGAATACTACCGGCGCAAGATACTCGAGATTTACTTGGTGCACGATGCCAGTGTCAGGCGGCACGACGCGGAAATTCCCGAAAGCCTTCTGCCCCCAGCGCAAGAACGCGTAGCGCTCCTGATTGCGCTGAAACTCGAGGAGCGCATTCACGTCGAAGGAGTCCTTGGAACCAAACTTGTCCACCTGCACCGAATGATCGATCACCAGGTCGACCGGGATCAGGGGATTGGCGCGTTTCGGATCCACGCCCATCCCGCGCAGGGCATCGCGCATCACGGCCAGATCCACAACGCAAGGGACGCCAGTGAAATCCTGCAACAGCAGGCGCGCCGGACGAAAG
>Ga0126371_10001123_pt1 | contig 22471 bp, 26 predicted proteins | sample PanSoiMetaPlot_4_FD_110145 | JGI IMG/M metagenome (GOLD analysis project Ga0126371, IMG submission 110145) | Tropical forest soil microbial communities from Panama - MetaG Plot_4 | ecosystem: Environmental > Terrestrial > Soil > Tropical forest > Bulk soil | place: Panama | collected 2016-02-17 | reverse complement strand
TCGTGCTGGGACCCGGAGTTGCCGAAGAGGCCACGTAGAGTGACCACCTCTTGGTCAATCCCAACAGTACCACCGGCGGCCCGCGTGCTTCACGTACGCGGGCCGTTTTGCTTTTTGGAGTATGCTTAGGCCGCCATGAACGTCGTCGTTTCGTTGCTCCGGGGCGTCAACCTGGGCGGCCATAACCAGGTCAAGATGTCGGAACTGTGCGCCCTGTATACAAAACTTGGGCACTCCGACGCCCGCTCCCACATCAACAGCGGCAACATCGTGTTTCGCACGAAGCAAAAGCATCTGGCCGCTTTAGCAAAGAAAATCGAGGATGCAATTGAAAAGAAGTATGGCTTCCGCGTGGATGTGGTAGTTCGCACTCCCGACGAGTTGCGCGACGTGATTCGCCGCAATCCCTTTGCAAAGCGAAAAGATATTCACCCGAGTAAGTTTCTGGTGACCTTCTTCGCCCAGGAACCGGCCGCGGAGATCTGCGCACAGATTCGCGGTATCAAGCCCGATCCCGAAATGATGCACCTCGACGGGCGTGAGCTCTATATTTACTTTCCAAATGGCGTTGGGCAGTCGAAGCTGTTCCGGGCGTTATCCGCAAAGCCCCTCAAGAAACAAGGAACGGCGCGAAACTGGAATACGGTCTCAAAGCTGCTCGAAATCGCAGAAAAGCTGGAAGCGTTGTGAAGCGCTCACCTAATCATCAGCGCGCACTCATAACAGACACTGAATCGGCTTCGTTGGTCGCAAGGGCAGGACTCAGTTCGCCTCTTCGCCGCCAGAAATAAATCGCGAACACGATCGTGATCAGCGGCAGGACTGCTCCAAATTCGTCGATGAACCATGCTGTCTTTCCGCGATCGGCGGTCAGCGGTGTGAAGATTGCCTGCACGTACAGGTTATGACTCGCGTGCAAGATTGCACCCGTCCATAGGCTCCCTGATTTCAGCCTAATCCACGCAAACACGACGGCGATTGCAACCACCATGACCGTGAAGCATGTCAGCCCGTACCAACTGGGCGTTCCGGCGTTGTAGTCTCCCCAGATCAGGACTGGATAGTGCCAGCACGCCCACACGATCCCGCTGAATATTGCAGTGCCCGTAAAGCTGGTTGTCTTCGACAGTTCGGGAACAAGGAAGCCGCGCCAGCCGATCTCTTCGCCAAGCGCCCGCGAGAGGCTACCAATCAATCCGAAGCTCCCTGTGAACAAGACATATAGAACGGTTGAGACAAAAGGCGACGAACTCACGCCCATCCGTGCGACGAGTTCCTGCATGAACTGGCGGTTGGGAAACCCGCCGAGTCCCAGGGTCCACACGACCAGATAAGCAACGCCCGCGTAGAACAACGGCACGTACCAGCTCATCGCGGCATACTTTCGTGCCGGCCACTTCCAACCGAGATCGGTGAAGCTTCGCTTGTTGAGGTACAAGGTCGCAAACGCGGCGAGTGCTGGACACCACATGATGCCCGTGACGTAGAGGCCCCCGCCGCCAGCAAGAGTGTGCCCTCTAAGCATCAGGAAATAAAAAATGGAACTGAACAGGAAGACGAAAACGAGATACATCACCACTTGAGTACGCGATGATCGAGTCTCAGACATGTATGACCTCGTGAGTTGAAGTTTCCAGCTTCAGGCTGCGTGTTATCCAGCTTCCTCTGCTTTTTCGAATCCCTTGAGAATGACTTCTTCCGTTTCACGCGCGAGTTCAAGGGGAGCCAGTTCCGCACGCCGAAACCACCGAACTTCTTCCGCATCATCTCCAGCGGCCAACTCGCCGGAAACCCGACGGCAAAGAAAATCGATGAGAACGTAGTGATATTTCATCCGGCCGTGTTCGTCGGGCAGAACACGTTCGAACACTCCAAGCAATACTCCGGGCTCAATCGTCAGTCCGGTTTCTTCACGGGCCTCCCGGATGGCGGCTTTCTTCAGCGTCTCGCCAATCTCCAATACGCCGCCGGGAATCGACCAGCTCCCCTGCAGGGGAGCGTGGCCGCGTTTCACGAGTGCGACACGATCACCCTCGATGATGATGGCACCCACGCCCACGAGCGGGCTTTCCGGATATTCACGTTTTGCACTCAAGAAATCGTCCCAATTATTGAAAGAACACTCTCGGTGACCAATCCACAATCCTCCACGCCTTTCCGTCCCAGCCAAGTACCAACCGAACGGGAACGGTTCTGCGCACACTCGCCGTTGTGCTCTGCTTCGCGGCCGCATCGAGAGTGATCTCGGCAACGGCAGCACCAAACTCCCCGTCGGTGGTGACCTGCGTGACCTGATACGTCATGTGCATCGGTCCGTATCTCTCGTAGAAAACCGAAACCTGGTCACGAAAGGCAGCAAACCCCGGCATCTTTTTCGCATCGAAGAGCTTCAGAAAACGGCGGGAGTTTTCGGATTCCATCGCCTGGCGGAGGCTGTCCATGACGCGGGCAGCATCGGCCTCCGTAAATGTGGGATGCTCGGCATCGTTCCGAGCGGGATTTTTTCCCTCCTGCGCGCCGGCGATATTCGCCACTCCGGTCAACACGATGGCCAGGCCTAAGCTCGCGATTATGCAGACAAACATTCGAAATCGCGACTGGAGTAGAATGCGCAAACTCGTCACTCCTTTCCCCAGGCCCGCGCCTCGGGATTGTAAGCGTAGTCGAACGACATCACACTGGCTACAATAACCGCATGTCGCTGAAAGAATACGAACGCAAGCGGCGCTTTGATTCGACTCCGGAGCCTCCGGGCAAGCTCGAAACCAAGTCGGGCCACCGCTTCGTTGTACAAATGCACCGCGCCACGCGGCTCCACTACGATTTCCGTCTCGAACTCGATGGTGTTCTGAAATCGTGGGCGGTGCCCAAAGGCCCATCGCTCGATCCTGCCGACAAGCGGCTTGCGATGGAAGTCGAAGATCACCCCGTTTCTTACTACGATTTTGAAGGCATCATTCCCGAGAACAACTATGGCGCAGGCTCCGTCATGGTGTGGGACATGGGTACGTGGGAACCGCTTTCTCCGGTCACCGTAGACGGGAAATACGTCCCAGCCAGCGATCAAGAGGCACGCACGATGCTTTCCAAAGGCGACCTCAAGTTTCGTTTGAACGGAGAAAAACTGAAAGGTGATTTCGCTCTGGTCAAGATGCGCGGCCGTCGTCCGGGCAGCAAAGGCAACGAATGGTTGCTCATTAAGAAGCACGACGAGCACGAAGTCGAAGACTATGACATCGATCAATACGACGGCTCCGTCCTTACCAAGCGCAGTATGGACGAGATTGCTGGTGACGACGCCTCCCGCGAGTGGCGCAGCCGTCCCTCGGGGCGCGGCGGCCGAGTGAAGGCCGCGTGGCTTAGTGACGCGATCGCAAAATACGACAAGAAAAAAGCCGCCGAGAAGAATCCCTCAGCGGAGGGTACCGCGCCGGCAGATGAGAGCGCGGAACGGCCGCCCTCAAAAGCCGCCACCAAAACAAAGAAGACCAAGAAGGCAGCTCCGGTCGATATGCGCGAGGCTGGCGAAAAAAAAACGGCAAAGGCGAAGAAACTGAAGTCGGCATAGCTGCAGCGCAAGAACAACCGCTCTCCTTCCAGACACGAACGCCGAGCGGCGCGGAAAAGTCAGAGGGCGCGGAATCGGCGCGGAATTCCAAAACCGCCCTTGCTTTCGCCGGCGCAACCGACCCGCTTCCACCACTCGTCGATATCTCGGGCGCAAAACGCGCGCCCATGCCGACCGCGATCTATCCCATGCTCGCGACCGCGATTGAAGAGCCGTTCGACAATCCCGACTGGATCTTCGAAATCAAGTGGGATGGCTACCGCGCCATCGCGTTTATCGACAAAGGCCGCGTGCAGCTTGTGTCGCGAAACCAGAATGATCTCACCGGCCAGTATCCCGACCTGAGCGATCTCCCGGAGGCCATCAAGGCGAAGACCGCCGTCCTCGACGGCGAGATTGTCGTGCTCGATGAGAACGGACGGCCGTCCTTCAGTCTCATGCAACAACGAACCGGCTTTCGTGAGCGTGGCCGCCGCGCTGCGCCGAAGCCCCAGATCCCGATCATGTATTACGCCTTCGACGTTATTTACGTCGACGGATATGATCTCCGCCGTGTCTCGTTAGAAGAGCGCAAGCGAGTGTTGGAATCGATCGTGACCGAGAACGAGTCCATTCGCCTCTCTGGTCATTTCCCTGCGAACGGGAAAGCGCTGTTCGAAGTCGCTCGCGAAAAGGGGCTGGAAGGGATTCTTGCGAAACGAAACGGCAGCTACTACGAAGAGCGACGCAGTCGGGAATGGCTCAAAATCAAGATCAAGCATCAACTCGAGGCCGTCATCGGCGGCTATACCGAGCCCGAGGGCAGCCGGCCGTTTTTTGGATCGATCGTTCTGGGCCTCTACGACAAGAGCGGAAACTTGGTGCACGTCGGACAGGCCGGCAGCGGCTTCACGCAGCTGACTCTGGCGAGCATGTGGAAACGCCTCAAGCCGCTCGAGACTAAAACGAATCCGTTTTACGGCAAAGTCGAAGCCCTGCGAAAAGTGCACTGGGTCAAACCCGAGTTGATCGCACAGATTGAGTTCACAGAGTGGACCCACGCAACCGACGAAGGAGGGCCGAAGCTGCGGGCGCCGGTGTTCTTGGGCCTGCGGGAGGACAAGGATCCAAAAGAATGCACGCTGACACAGGAATGAGCCGCTTACTTCACATCTTTCAGCGCATTCATCGTCCCGTAGTCTCGGCCTGACGGTTCCACAGCACGCGCAACGATCGCCGTGAAGCCGTTTCGCAATTCCGGGAACTTCGCCGACAGCACCTTGATGAGGGCAACGTTTTGCTGGTACACCAAGTTCGAGTTCGAAACGTCCGGCACCGAATACTTCACGACCAGATCCAGATCATTCCCGACGCCTACAAGAAATGCCGCCGTCAACTTGTAGGTCTTTCCGTCAGCGGCAAGATCCGCCGTGTTGCCCCCGGCGGGTAAATCGGTGGGCTGTACAGTCTGCATGTCGTCGTAGATTTTGTCCGTCACCATGGTGCTCATAAACGGTACGGGCGCTAACAGCTCGCGAGCTTGGAGGTAGTAAAACCAGGCATTCCGATTCTGATTCTTGCTCTTGAATTCCTTCGCCTGATTCTCAAACCAACGGCCGTCGTGTCCCGCAACTTGAGATGGGCGCGCATAGAAGCCCGCCAGCTTCCAATCGTTTCCCAACTTCTGCAAAACGAAAGAAAGGGTCGCAGGCGATTTCGCGGCGACGTCGAGAATCGCCACCGCGTATTCCCCCGGTGGAAGATTCGGAATCACGAAAACTGCGCTATTCGACGTCTGGCCCGACTTGCCAAAGACGCCGCACAAAAATTCCGCGCGCTGCAGCGTCTCTTTCCCGTCCGCCTGAAGAGCAAATGGAGGCCTGGGGGTCGCGGTCGCCCCGGCGAAATTCGCCTGGTTATCTTTGATTGCTGTTTCGATGCCGCCGAAATCCGCTGCCACACTAGGGATGGCATTCTGACGAAGCGTGGCCACGTCTCCCTTGGAAACGAGATCGAAATATCGCTTAGCGGTGGTCTCCAAGGCGGTTCGGACCGCCGGTTCCATGTCGTCAGAAGTGAGGCAGGTCTGCCCCACCGCCGCTAGCGTCAGCCCCAAAATTGCAACCCAAATGCCCGCCGTCTTCCAGATGCAAGAAACGCCTACTCGTTCGATCTCAAGAGGATGCATCGTATTTGGATCCCCACCGTCCTTGCCGCCAGCAGGCGCTACGGGCAACTTATTCGCTCTGGCCAAAGCAGTCAAGAATCGCGTTCTCATCAGTTCACAGTGCCGCCGGAGCCAAGTTTTTACAATGCTATAATCTCTGTAACGCGCCATTCGGATAGCATGCCGGTGGAAGGATCTTCCATGGGTAGGTCTAGGGGATCCATGTTGGGGTACAGGTCGAAATTCGCGCTGCTTTGGTTGGTAATGTGTCTTTGCGTGGCGGCTCTTAGCCCGATCGCGACCGCACAGCGCGGTGGCGCTCGCAAGTCGGCGGCAAAGAAAACCACCGACGCACAGAAGCAAGATACTCCCACAACACCCGCATATACGCCCTCTCCGCTTCAGCCCGTACCTTTGGACCAGGTTCCAGCCGTCGCTCCGAAGGTGACTTTTGAGGGTGGCCAGCTCACGGTCATCGCGCACAATTGCACGCTCGCCGATGTGCTGCACGCCATCAAAAAGCAGATGGGCGCCGATGTTGATGTTCCTCCCGGCGCCACCGAACGAGTAGTCGCAGACCTTGGGCCGGGCGCTCCACGCGACGTCATCACCGACCTGCTCAACGGCACCCACTTCAACTACGTGATCGTCGGTTCGCCGACCGACCCGTCCGCCGTGCAGAGCCTTGCGTTGACCCCGAAATCGGGTGGCCCCGAGACCGCGTCTGGCGGGCCGGGAAATCGCCCCGGCGTTCCGGGGAGAGTTTTCCAGCCCGGAATGCCAGCGTCTGTCCCGGGTGGATCAACACCGCCGCCGGAAGCCGCTCAGTCCGACGACGACAATTCGGAGCCTCCTGAGGAGGCTACCGATCAGAACGATGGCCAGGACGAGCAGCAGGCCGCGCAATCGGCCGATCAACAGCAGAATCAGGGCCAGCAGGCGCCCAAGACACCCGAGCAGCTTCTCCAGGAGTTGCAGCGCCAGCAGCAGTTGCAACAACAGCAGCAAGGCCAGCCCCGGGGCGAAGCCCCTCAGCCTCAAGGAGGCCTAATCCCGAGCCAGCCTCCTACCCAGGCGCCTCCGAACAAGCCAGACTGATCTGAGGTGGTTCTCCGTGTACTCCTCGTCTTCACCTAGCCCATTTTCAAGAGTGGCGCCTTCAGGCCGTTCCCTGCAAAACCGATGGCGGCTTCCGGTTCGGCGGACGCACCCAGCCCGTGGCAACGGAAGGCTAACTCATTGAATTGATTGGATGGAGTTCAAGCGAGGGCGAAACGGGAAAGGTTGGGGACTTGATGAGTCGATGTTTGAGGGAGTGGTTGTCTTCTAGTCGCCGCTGGCGTGCGTCTGCGTAGGCATAAGCACGGGCGCTGCCTCGGCTTGCGAACGGCTGCCAAGGGCATCCAGGATGAAGTTGACCGCCCAATTTGCGGCCCACACACCTAAGCCCAGTGAAGCGATAACTGTGGAAAAAAGAACTAATGTCGCAACAAACGCGTTCAAGTTCGGCCCGTCCCTAATTCTGATTAAGTACGCCTTCTACAGCAACTTACGGGTCGCCCTTCGCGAGCCTCGCAGCGGCCTTCCCTACTCTAGCCGCGTTGACGCTGCGCGCTGTTGACCGATAAGATACCTGTGTAGAAGTGCGCCAACCCACTTTCCAACAATTCAGGAGACCCGTCCACATTACGAAGGGTCGTTACCGTCGGTTTCCGAATGGCCATCACCAAAATCTCTGTGCGCGGGGCGCGTCAGCATAACCTAAAGAATATCGACGTCGAGATCCCCCGGAATACCCTGACCGTCATTACCGGGCTCAGCGGATCCGGCAAGTCGTCGCTAGCCTTCGACACGATCTATGCCGAAGGTCAACGGCGCTATGTCGAGACGCTTTCCGCCTACGCGCGCCAGTTCCTGGACCAGATGGAGCGTCCGGATGTCGACGGGATCGACGGCCTGAGCCCCTCCATTTCAATCGAACAAAAGACCACGAGCCGCAGCCCGCGCTCGACGGTCGGCACGATCACGGAGATTTACGACTACCTCCGGCTGCTATATGCGTCTATCGGCGTTCCGCATTGTCCGAAGTGCGGCCGACCGATCACTCGGCAATCCGCGGAGCAAATCGTGCAGCGCGTGATGTCGTTGACCCCGGAAGATCGCGTCATGGTCATGGCGCCGATCGTTCGTGGACGCAAAGGCGAGTTCAAGAAGGAAATGGAGAAACTCGTCCAGCATGGATTCACGCGCGCCCGCATCGACGGCGAGTTGATCAATCTCGAAGATGAACTCGATCTCGACAAGCGCAAGAACCACACGATTGAGGTCGTGATCGATCGCTTGCTGGTAAAGCCCGGAATCGAACATCGCCTCGAGATGTCCGTCGGACTGGCGATGAAACTTGCCGGCGGCCTGGTGCAGGTCGCTGTCGTTGGCGGTGAAGAAACGCTCTACTCATCGCGCCTCGCCTGCCCGGATTGCGGCATCAACGTCCCGCAGCTTGAGCCGCGTTCTTTCAGCTTCAACAGCGCGTACGGCGCGTGCCCCGAGTGTCACGGCTTAGGAAGCAAGTACGACTTTGACCCGGCGAAGATCATCGTCGACTGGACGAAGCCTCTGCTCGATGGAGGCCTCGGCCCCGGATCGGGCTCGCAGAATATCCAGCACATGCTGCAGATCGTGGCTGCCGCGCATGGTATCGATCTGAACACGCCCTTCGAGAAGTTTCCTGAGAAGACACAGAACCTCCTTCTCTATGGCGAGGTCGGCAAGGGCGGGAAAACGGGCTTCAAAGGCATTCTCGGATGCTTGAAGCAGAATCTCGAAGAGTCGAGTTCCGATAGTTACCGCGAGTGGCTGCTGGACTTCATGTCGGCTACCGAATGCCCGGAGTGTCACGGCAAGCGCTTGCGTCCGGAAAGCCTTGCGGTGAAGGTGAACGACATGTCGATCGCCGATTTCACGGTGCTATCGGTCGCACGATCGCTTGAAGTCGCGAAAAAGATCAAGCTCAGTGGGCGGGAAGAAATCATCGCCGGCCGTATCGTTCACGAGGTCCGGGAGCGCCTGCAGTTCCTCGATGCGGTGGGCCTTGGGTACATCTCATTGGATCGATCCGCGGCCACGTTGTCTGGCGGTGAAGGGCAACGAATCCGGCTGGCGACGCAGATTGGCTCGAAGCTTCGGGGCGTACTTTATGTGCTCGATGAGCCTTCCATCGGACTACATCATCGCGACAACAACCGCCTGCTCGCGGCTCTCGAAAATCTTCGCGACATCGGCAACACGGTGCTGGTCGTGGAGCACGACGAAGAGACGATCCGCCGCGCCGACTACGTGATTGATCTCGGCCCAGGCGCGGGCCGCCACGGTGGCAACCTGGTCGCGCACGGCACGCCGGGCGACATCATGAAGGAACCGGATTCCTTAACCGGCGCCTATATCGCGGGGAGAGTTCAAATCGAGATGCGTCCCGAGCGCCGCCATACGAACGGTCATGCCATCTCGGTTCTTGGTGCACGCGAGAATAATCTGAAGAATCTCGACGTGACATTTCCCTTGGGTGTAATGACGGTCGTTACAGGCGTCTCAGGATCGGGCAAGTCGACGCTGGTGAACGATATTCTGTACCGCGCGCTGGCGCGCCAGCTCTATCGTTCGCGAGAGGAACCCGGCCAGCACAAGGGCATCTCCGGGTCCGAGGCCATCGACAAGGTCATCCGTATCGATCAATCGCCCATCGGGCGGACGCCGCGCTCGAACCCGGCGACCTATACGGGCGTCTTCGCGCAAATTCGTGATCTCTACGCGATGCTCCCCGAATCTCGCGAGCGCGGTTACAAGCCGGGACGGTTCTCGTTCAACGTTTCCGGCGGACGCTGTGAAGCCTGTCAGGGAGAGGGACAACGACGCATCGAGATGAACTTCCTTCCTGATGTGTACGTGCTGTGCGAAGTGTGCAACGGTCGCCGCTACAACCACGAGACACTATCCGTAAAGTACAAGGGCTACTCGATCGCTGACTTGCTCGAAACTCCGGTATCCGATGCGTTGCAAATTCTCGAGAACATTCCGCAGGTAAAGCAGAAACTTCAGACGCTCGTGGATGTCGGATTGGGTTATGTGCACCTTGGACAATCGGCCGTGACGCTTTCTGGCGGAGAGGCCCAACGAATCAAATTGGCGCGCGAACTTTCCAAGCGGCAAACAGGCAAGACTCTTTATTTGCTCGATGAACCCACGACCGGTCTTCACTTCGACGACGTGAAGAAGCTTCTCGACGTTCTTCATCGATTGACCGACCTTGGAAATACCATCATCATCATCGAACACAATCTGGACGTGATTCGTAATGCGGACTGGTTGATCGATCTAGGCCCCGAGGGCGGTGAAGATGGCGGCCGGCTTGTGGCGCAGGGAACTCCGGAGCAGGTAGCTCGCGTGAAGAAATCGTACACAGGGCAGGCACTGGCTCACTACTTCAACGGTAACGGAACGCGCAAGCAAGCGAAGGTTATTTAAACTCGACCCTGTGACGTCGCCGCACAATCCGCTCTCAGAACCGCTGGTCACGGCGGGCACGACCGCACCGCCTCCGCCGACGGTCGAGTCTTCCCTTTCAACGACGCTGGCGGAGAATCCTCCCTGGACCGGATGGGAGGTTCTCGCCCTTGCTGCGGCGACTTTCGTTGCCATGGTTATTTGCATTCTCGCGGTTGGCTTCGCGCTGCGTCCTTATGTCGCACCACATCAGCCTTGGACGGCCGCGATGGCTCGGCCCGAAGTGATCGTAGGCGGCCAACTCTTCGCTTATACGCTGCTGTTCTTCCTGATGTACGCGATGGTGCGAAACCACACCGACGGCGATGTGTTTTCGGCGCTTCGATGGAATTGGCCAAAACAGAAATGGGGCAACTACCTTCTCGCGGGGCTTCTTCTTGCCATCTGTCTGGTTCCTTTCGAGTATTTTCTGCCAATCCCGAAGAAGCTTCCGGTGGACGAGTTCTTCAAGACGGCGCGTGACGCCTACATCCTCTCGATTTTCGGCATTTTCTTTGCGCCGCTGTTCGAGGAATTATTCTTTCGCGGTTTTCTTTATCCGGTGTTGGCACGCCGGCTGGGGATGGGGGCGTCGATCTTCATCACGTCCGTCTTCTTCGCCGGAATTCATGGTTCGCAGTTGAAGTACTCGTGGGCACCGGTGCTGATGATTTTCATCGTCGGAGTAACTCTGACCACGGTTCGAGCGCTCAAGAAATCGGTAGCGGCTACCACCCTGATGCACATGGCTTACAACGGAACGATTTTCATCGCGACGTTCATCGCAACCGATGGTTTCCGTCACATGGAAAGATTTAATCAGTAGCACCAGAAATGACTGGTGCAACCAGCGTGCAAGCACCCGCTGTTGATGTGTTATCTTGAAATTTGATGTCTTCCGCGCGCCAGGAACTGCTTCGTTTACTCGCTCATAAATCGTTTAAATTGGGCGAATTCAAGCTTTCGTCCGGAGCGACCAGCGACTACTACATCGACTGCCGTTTGACTACACTCGATGCGCGCGGTTCACAGCTCACCGGTCAAGTTTTTCTCGAAGAAATCCGTCAGCGTGGATGGAAAGCGCAAGCGATCGGAGGCCTGACCATGGGCGCCGATCCGATTGTAGTCGCCGTCTCGGTCACGAGTGGAGATTTGAGTGGATTCCTAGTCCGTAAGGCTGAGAAGCAGCACGGTACTGGTCAACGTATTGAAGGTTTCCGGGAAAAGCGCGCGCGCGTTGTGATCGTGGACGACGTGTGTACCACCGGCGCCTCCACCGTGCAGGCCATTGAAGCTGCCCGGGAATTTGGATTTGAACTGGTCGGCGCGATGTGTCTGGTCGAGCGAAAGGAAGCCGGTGGCCGCTCGAACGTCGAGAAAGCAGCAGCTCCTGCGCCCTTCGTCGCTATCTTTAACGCGGACGATATTCGCCAAGAGCACGTGCTGCAGACTGATGAGACAACAGAGATGCAGGCTATTAGCACAAGCTGCGAAATCTGTGGGCGACCCGCGGTGACGTACCATCCACGAAGCCGCTGCGAAGCGCATAAAATTTAGTTTCGAGTTTCCAGTTTCGGGTTTCGCGACTTCTTTACCCAGCGTTCTTCATAACCGAGCAACGCGATCTGATCGCATTTCGCAATGCTCGGAACCTGCACTGAGAACTGAGAACTGCTTTTTGAGAACTAACTTGTGATTCAAACTTTGGAATGGACTGACAAGGGCCTCCGCTTCATCGATCAGACGAAGCTGCCCACGGAAGAAGTTTACGTAGTCTGCACAACCTACCAGCAAGTCGCGGATGTCATCCGCAACATGGTCGTGCGCGGCGCTCCAGCGATTGGGGTCGCAGCGGGCATGGGCATCGCACTCGGCGTCAAGAACTCCAAAGCCGAGAACGGCGCCGAACTCAAGAAAGACTTCGATCGAATCTGCAAAGCAATCGGCGAAACGCGCCCGACCGCAGTGAACTTGTTTTGGGCGATTCGTCGCATGCAGGACAAATTCGAATCCCTCCGCGTGCGGCCCGTCCCTCAGATCAAAACCGCGCTGGTCGAAGAAGCGCAGCGGATGCACGCTGAAGACATTGCGGCCAACCAGGCCATGGGTCGTCACGGAGCCACGCTCATGCCATCGAGCGGCGGTGTCCTCACGCATTGCAACGCCGGCGCGCTGGCCACGGCAGGCTACGGTACGGCTCTTGGCGTCATCCGCGCAGCGGTCGAACAAGGTAAGAAAATTCATGTCTACGCGGATGAGACTCGGCCCTTCCTGCAAGGATCGCGGCTCACCGCATGGGAGTTAATGAAAGACGGAATTCCCACCACCGTGATCTCCGACAACATGGCGGGCGCAATGATGAGACAAGGCAAGATTGGCGCGATCGTCGTCGGAGCGGATCGCATCGCGGCCAACGGCGACGTCGCCAATAAAATCGGCACGTACACCGTCGCGGTGCTCGCCAAAGAGCACGGCCTCCCGTTTTACGTCGCCGCACCAATTTCGACCGTCGATCTCGAAACTGCCGACGGCAGCGGCATCCCTATCGAACAGCGTAACGAAAAAGAAGTCACGCACATCGCCGGCAAGCAAATGGTGCCGAATGGCGTTGGCGTCGAGAATCCGGCGTTCGACGTTACACCCGCGAAATACGTCGCGGCCATCATCACCGAACGTGGCATCGCCAAAGCGCCCTACCAGGAATCACTGCGAAGGCTTGCCGAGGAAGTCTCGGTAGGCCGGTAGTCGCCGTCATGCTTACGGTCACCCAATCACACCAAACATTCGATTCCGGTGGGCGCTCGATCACTCTTGATGCTTTCTTGCCGGAATCCAATGGGCAACGCTTCCCTGCCGTCATTGGCCTGCATGGATCTGCTGGCGGCCACGCCTCAATGTCGGATCCGGCCGCGATGCTTGCGGCGCGAGGCTTCGCGGTCTACGTGCTGCATTACTTCGATCGCACCGGAACCACCGGCGTTGCCGACAAGCAGACCGCAATCCGCAATTTCCCTGCTTGGGGAAAGACGCTGTGGGACGCAATCTCGCACGTCGAACTTCAAGCCTGTGTCGACCCAAAACGGATAGGCCTCCTCGGCTTCTCCTTGGGTGCGTACTTAGCGCTCACCGTTGCGTCGGTGGATTCTCGGGTCAAGGCAGTCGTCGAGTTCTTCGGCGGATTTCCCAAGGAGATGAAGATCTTCATGCGCCGTCTGTGCCCCACGTTAATCCTGCACGGCGATGCCGATCCCACTGTGCCGGTCGAAGAAGCACATCACCTTCAACAGATGCTGGAAAAGAGAAACGTGCCCTACGAATTGCAGATCTATCCCGGCGTCGGACACAGCTTCGATGACGAGATCTGGGACGACGCGCGACGCCGCACCCTGGCATTCCTGCAAAAGTATCTCGTGGCCGAGACCTCGTGATAGCGGAACTTTCCTCCCCGGGCCGCCGTACCTTAGAGTAGAAGAGTGCGGAGGTGTTTATGTTTGCCTTTCTGGCCTGGTGCATCTTGTTCGTTATTTGCTGGCCAATCGCCCTGCTGGCTCTGATTGCTTATCCAATTGTGTGGTTGCTGCTGTTGCCGTTCCGTATCGTCGGCATTGCCGTGCATGGAGTGCTCGCGCTGATCGCGGCGATCATCATGTTTCCTGCTCGCCTGTTGAGCGCCCCATTCAAACTTCGATCGGGCAGCGTGGCTCACTGACAACAGTTGTTATGTAAACCACGTCCTCTCCCGGCCGATTCCCGTCGAAAATAAAGCGTTTGTCTTTTACAACTCGAGCTGCACAAATGTTCTGTCTGTAACTCCCCTATCAGACCCCCGCTTTTCCTCACCCCGCCGTACAACATCCGTTTGCGAACTTGCGAATTGCGACCTAAGATATGCCGGATTCACGCGCAGTACGAAAACGGAGGAGTGGCATCGATGAAACGTATCTTGGTCGCGTTGGCGGCATTGTTGATGTTTGCATCCGGTACCGTGAGCCTGCATGCGCAGGCGAATGCGAAACCAAAAGTGGTGAGCGAATATGACGCAGTTCTCGCCAACTGGAATGACATCGGGCGAAAACTGATCGCTATGGCGGAAGATTTTCCGGAAGATAAGTACGATTTCAAACCCAATCCCCAACAGCGCAGCTTCGCAGAACAATTGCTGCATGCATCGGGAGTGAACTATTACTTCACGAACCCGGTAAAGGGTGAGAAGCCGCCAGCGGAGGAGAATCCCAAGCGCGAAGCATTCAAGTCGAAGGCGGAAATTGTGGCCTATGTTAAGAAAGCCTTCGGCGACGGCGCTGACGCCATCAAGGCGAAAGGCGAGAAAGGCATGGGCGACCGCATCACTGATCCCTACAGCAAAGACTCAGTGCGAGTTGCCGACTTCGCCTATGGATTTATTGAGCACTCGGGAGAGCACTACGGACAACTGGTCGTCTACTACCGCGTAGCGGGACTGGTGCCGCCGGAATCACGTCCAAAGAAATAGCGAGCGCCTCAGCGATACGCAAAAATCAAAAGGAGCGGATGTCGATCACCCGCTCCTTCACGTCTCCAGCGAAGAAGCTATTTCTTCGCGAGCATGGTCTGCGATTGATCAGCAGGCCGCGGCGTTTGCGCCTTTAACTGCTTTTTCACCTTAGGTTGCGTGGCAGCAGCCACCTTCACCTTCGGCTGCTTCTGGGCTTCAACGGCTTTTGCCGCGGGTGGACGAACCGCTTGGCTCGCCCATGGGTCGTACCAGGTCGGATCCGTTTCCTGTTGCCCGAAGGCAGGAACGACCATTGGCAGCATCATTGCGGCGGCGAGAGCGATCACTCTGGAGAGTTTCATGGGGGTTTCCTCCTGGGTGGGCCGCTTCGTCGCTGGCCCAACAACCACGTATTTGTATAAGGCAAGTGGTTGGCCATTCGGCAGCACACCCATGGTGTGGAGGTTTTTCGAGTTCGGATACGGAAAATCAATGACTTAGCCGAGGAGACCGGTGGCTTGTCGTCTTGCTATGGGACGGATTGGGGCTCCGGAATTAACCGTACGGTTAATCAGCTATCTGACCAGATAGATCAATCACGAATTCGGCGGCAATTTCTGCGAACGAACAGAGTAGAAGCGAGGCCCGTATGAACGTTCTGTTCTTGCTGGTTGCGACGATTTTTCTATTGCCTTCGATCCTAGGTTCTGTCGATCAGGGCTCCGATCCAAATACCCACCTTCTCCGCGCCAAAGACCAGGCCCTGCTCGACGCCATCGCTCCCGGCGACCGCAAAGTTTGGGACGACTTGCTCGCCAGCAACGCCGTTTGCGTCGACGAAAACGGCGCTGTCATGAACCGCGCCGAATATCTCAAGCAACTGGAACCGTTGCCGCCCGGGGCATCGGGAACACTGAAAATCGCGTCTTACTCGGTCAGTCTTTCAGGGGGCCTCGCTACCGTCATTCATACCGACGATGAGCAGGAGAACTACCACGGGCAGATGCTTCACGCCCAGTACCTCACGACCGAAACCTGGCGCCATGATTCTGGCGACTGGAAGCTCTATTTGGTGCATGTGTATGCGGTGCAGAAAGATCCACCCGCCATCAATCTGCCCTCCGAGTCGATGGCCGAATATGCGGGCCGCTACTCGGGCGGCAGCGACCTCAAATATGTTGTCGAGTGGGACGGAAAACAATTGAAAGGCGGACGTCCCGGAAAAACGTCGAGTCCTTTACAGGTCGAGATCCGCGATGTACTTTTCGTGCCAGGCCAGCCTCGGGTCCGCAAGATCTTCCAACGAAACAGCTCGGGGCAAATTACCGGTTTCGTCGATCGCCGGGAAGGCGAAGATCTCGTCTGGAAACGGGAGCAAAACGCGAAACGATAAGAAACCGATCCCACGGTTACCACGTCTAAGATAAAAATCGCCGGAGGTGCCGCGTGCAACGTCGAGACTTCGTTCTTGGTACTGCTCGAGTCGCTGGAGGCGCATGGCTGGCGTCGCATGGCCTTGCTTCCATCATGCAGGCTTTGCCGAGCCTGCCGCAGAAGTTCAACGCCTCCGATACCGTCACGCTTGGCAGGACCGGCATCAAAACCAGCCGCCTCGCGATGGGTACCGGCACGGTTGGATCCGGCGGCCATTCGCACCAAACGGCTCTTGGCATTCAAGGGCTTTCGGGTCTCCTGCAGAATGGTTATGACCAAGGATTGCGGTTTTTCGACTCGGCCGATTCTTACGGAAGCCATCCGCACGTGGCGGACGCCCTCAAGCATGTACAACGCGACAAAGTCACCGTTCTCACGAAAACGTGGGCTCGCGATCCGGCCACCGCGCGTGCGGACCTCGATCGCTTTCGTCGCGAACTCGGCGTCAACCACATCGACGTTTGCCTGATGCACTGCCTGACCGAAGCGGACTGGACGGAACGGTACAAAGGAGTGATGGACGCCCTCTCTGAGGCAAAGGAGAAAGGAATCATTCGCGCCCACGGCTGCTCATGCCACAGCATCGAAGCGCTCCGCGCCGCGGCCAAGTCACCATGGGTTGAAGTCGATCTCGTGCGCATCAATCCGATCGGTTCTCATATGGACGCCGACCCTGCCACCGTCGTCAGCGTTCTGCACGAAATGAAGGCTGCCGGCAAGGGCGTCATCGGCATGAAGATCCTCGGCCAGGGTGATCTTCGCGACCGCCAGGACGAAGCCATTAAGTACGCTCTATCGTTGGGCGTGCTCGACGCTTTCACGATCGGTGCCGAGAGCAAGGCCGAGCAAGAAGATTTGATTCGTCGGATCAGCGCGTCGGCATAGGACTCATGCCTCGTCAGATCATCAGAGGCATTTCGTAGTCGGCGGGCCCCCCCGGTGTAGTTCCGCTATCGTTGCTGCTTCAGGATTTCCAGAAACGGCTGGCCGGTGGACGCTAACTTCTTTTCCAGACGCTCGGTACAGTCGCAATCTCCGCACGCCCACGGCTCGGTACCATTCTGATCGCGGCACTTGCGCCGGTCGTGAGCATCCTGAACGTTTGTGAGTTCGAAGTGCTCCTCCCAGTACAGCCGCTCCTCAAGAAGCGGCGTCGGACAGTAGCAGACTTCGACCCATCGAGCGGTGCCGTCGTCGTACAAGCGCGCGTCCTTCATATTCCGCAAATACTCATCCCCCGCGACCGATCCCTGACCAAGCGTTTCATTCTCGATCGCATCGAGGAGCGTCCGCTCCCCGCCGGGCTTCACGCGGGCACGTACCAGATACCGCATACCTTCATTTTATCGGATTACCAGAACGCCGGCGGCTGGGGCTCGGCGGACCCATCGGCACGCGCATCCGATGCTCCGTAATTCACGCCGGTTTTCGAATCGTGCATCACCGCCTGTCCCCGCCCCATGTTCGTGGAGTATTCCCGATCAACCTGAAGGATATGTCCCATGCTCGTGAGTTTTTCGCGGACGTCGGGCTTTACACGCGACTCGATCACCACGTCGCACCCGCCCTTGCGGCTGACCGTGAAGCGAGGATTCTCGAGCGCAGCTTGAACGTTCATCCCGTAATCGACCACATTCGACACAAATTGCGCGTGCGCCAGTGGCTGGTTCGCGCCGCCCATGATGCCGAAGCCAATGTGCTGGTCGCCCTTCTCCATAAACGCCGGAATAATCGTGTGAAATGGACGCTTCCGCGGCGCTAGCACATTCGGCGAAGCGGGATCCAATGAAAACAGCGCACCCCGATCCTGCAGGGCGAAGCCCATGCCCTTCACGGTAATTCCCGATCCGAATTCGTCGTAATTACTCTGAATCAGCGAGACGATATTCCCATCACGATCGACAACGCTCAGATAAGTCGTCTCGCTCGCCGGTGGCTTGCCGAATTCAGCCGTGCAATTCGCCTTGGCCGGATCGATTAGTTTTGCCCGCTCCTGCGCGTACTCCTTCGACAGGAGTCCCTTCACCGGAACCTGCGCGAACCGGGGATCCGCGTCGTAGCGATGAAGGTCCACATACGCGAGCCGCATCGCTTCAATTTTCTTGTGCAGTTCGCTCACACCCGACGGGCCGTCGGGCGACGCTTCGGTCGTCTCCATCAGGTTGAGCATCTCGAGCGCGGCCATGCCTTGGCCATTGGGCGGCAATTCATAGATGGTCCACCCACGATATGTCGTAGAGATCGGCTCGACCCACTCGGGAGCAAACTCAGCAAGGTCGGCAGCCATCATCGTGCCCCCGTGTTCACGCGAGGTAGCGACGATCGCCTGCGCAATCTCGCCCTTGTAATAGGCTGACGCGCCTCCGGAAGCGACCAGCCGCAGCGCCTTCGCGAGATCGGGATTTTGAAAAATCTGGCCGATCGCCGGAGCCTTGCCGCCTGGCAAATAGACTCGCCGGCTTTCCACATCGGAAGAGATCGTTTCCACACCATCTTCCCAAAACCCATGAATCAGCTCGGGCACCGGATAACCGTGCTCGGCGTAGTAAATCGCCGGCTGCAAAATCTGGTTCAACGGCAATTTCCCGAACCGGCCATGAAGCGCATCCCATCCAGCGACCGCGCCCGGCACGGTCACTGTGTCTATACCTGTTTCCGGCATCGAGGTAGCGCCCTTCGCTCGCAGATGGTCCGCTGTCAGCCCCTGCGGCGCCCAACCGCTGGAATTCAGCCCGTAGAGTTTGCCTGTTTTTGCTTCCCAGAAAATGGCGAACAAGTCGCCGCCGATGCCATTCATCATCGGCTCGGTCACGCCCAGCACGGCGTTCGCGGCGATGGCGGCGTCCACGGCCGAGCCTCCCTTGGCCAAAACCTGGGCGCCCGCGACAGAAGCCTGCACGTGCGAGGTGGCCACGATTCCTTCGCGCGTAACCACCATCGACCGCGCGTGCGAACGGTCCTGCGCGTGGGCACTGACTGCGAGAACTACCAACGCGACCGCCAGCCGGTTGAGCATGAGATCACTAGCACCTCGAAATGGAATGATTGGTTCAAGGCGGGAAAGAATACGCCCATGTCGCGGCGAGTTCCAGCGGCGGCATTCCACGTTTATCGGCCACGCCCCCACGGCGAAGTGCAAGCCGCACACCTGAAACGCTTACGGAGTTCGCATCACTAGTTGCCGAGGGAATCGATCTGAGCGCGGAAGATGACTCAGTGTCGCCAGAAATACCCAGCGATCAGAACGATGATTTCAGCCGCGAAGAGAAACACGAGAAATTTCTCGCGGCGGCGGGAGCGTTTCAGATCGCGCCGCAGATCGACTTCCAGATCGTGAACAAATGCAACCGCTGCGGGATCCAGCGGAGGCAGCGCTGGAGTCTGAATCACGAGACCCGGCGAGGCTGGACTCAGAACCGCTTTGGCTTTATCTGGCAGGAAGATCTTCGGCCCGCTGATGACGTGCGACCACGACGCCAGGAACAACGCGTCTGACGGAATAACGGCGTTCGCGGGCTCAGAGGTCAACTCCAAAGGTGGCAGCTTCTCCGGAGCCACGGAATCCGCCAGATTCCGCAGCAGCGAACTCCACCACGGATGAGCCATCTGGTCGGCGATCAGCTCGCCCACATCCACAGGACGAGACTCCAGCTGTATTGGCGGCTGAATCTCCGGTGAGATGACATCGCCGAGATTCGTGAAAACCGTCCGGTACCAGGGCAGCGCCAGAAAATCGCCGAGCAACAATCCAAGATTTACCGGTCGGGATGTGAGGTACAGCGGCGGCAGATGGTCGGGCAGAAATCGATCCCGGAAATTCACGAAAAAGGATTTCCAGAGCGGCCGGGTAATCGACTCCGGCGGCGAAAGATCGAGTTCTTCAGTAGTGGCCATCGCAAAACGTCGAGGAAGACGTCCATCAGTGAACTTACTGACCCTTGGATAGATTATCACCTGACCGCCTCGCGGACGGGTATTTTGTATACAGAGATGAGAGTCAATACGAACATCGCTCCGAGCGTTCGGAACACCCGGGAATCCCGCACGCCCGCGAAAGCGCCAGCGAAATGGATCAAAAACTTTCTGCTTTCGCAATGGCACTTTTGCGCTACAATCTGTCGCACATGTGGGTGCGCCATTTGTACCTTCCTTTGAAATCCAAACGGACAGGAATGACAAAGCGCACGGCCTTCTTCCCCAGGAGGTAGTAGGATGTATCGGCCCTATAGCAGTCCAATTGCGGGCTTGAGTTCTTCTCCCGATGTAGAGTCTACGATTCGTGGGCTGACCCAAGACTTCAGCATGAACTTCAATACTGGCAACTACGACCAGGTTGCCAATCTGTTTTCGTCTGACGCCGTGTTCATGGCGCCTCACCACGAATCATCTGTGGGACCCAAAACAATCGAGCGCAAGCTGCGTGAATTCGGCGAGGCCGGATACCAGGATCTCCGCCTGGAAACAACCCGCGTGGATTCCTCCGGCGATATGGCGATGGAGATGGGGCGCTATTCGGTTTCCATCGTTCGTGAAAACGGAACGAGTTTCACCGACCACGGCAAGTATCTGAGTGTGTGGCGGCGCCTGGGCGCATGGCGCATCGTTGCTGATTGCTGGAGCAGCAACCTGCCCAACTCGCCGCAACAGGAAAAGCCCCTGTCGATCTCAGATAAGGTCGCGATCATTCCCAATGATGTCCAAAAGACAGCCTAACGTTCCGCGCAGCGAAAAATTCTCCGAGCCAACGCTCACACCTCCCGCCGCGCGAAGATCCATCACATCGGCCGACAGCTCCCGCGTTTGCCCCAACTGCTCCACCAAGCTGGCCGAACATCGCTGTAAGCTCAGCTGTCCGACCTGTGGTTTCTACTTAAGTTGCTCCGACTTCTATTAAGGTCTGTCCCCGTCTACCAGCTTCCCCTGATTGCTACTCACCGCCCGCACGCGGTAGCCTGAACCCTCACGTAGGCGGGAGCGCGGTACAGGTTTTTGCCGTTTCCTCTGTTTCAGGTCCGGCCGAAGCGGAACGGCGGCAGGCGGACCACACGCTCCCGCCTCTTTACTATTCACATCCCCTTTTAGCCTCTTCGACATAATGATCAGCCGTCATAAGACGCGATTAGGCAAACTTCCGCCTTGCTAGTTCCTCGAACATCGCTGCCCCCACAAGCGGCGCGTGAAACGTCTACAATGTCTGGGCAGTGAATGACTCTATATTTCATTTTGAGGAACGATCATGCAGAGAAAAGCCAGTGCAGTTTGGAAGGGCGGATTGAAAGACGGCAAAGGTTCAATTTCAGCGCCGGGCGGAGTGCTCTCCAACACACCCTATTCGTTCACTACACGATTTGAGAACGCGCCCGGCACCAATCCTGAAGAATTAATTGCCGCGGCTCATGCCGCGTGCTTCTCGATGGCGTTGTCGGCACAGTTGGGCAGCGCCAACCTGACCCCAGAAAGCATCAACACGAACGTCACCCTGTCCCTTGAGAAACTCGATTCCGGGTGGACGATCACCGCGAGCCATCTCGACGTGGTGGGACGCGTTCCCGGCGCGGATGCAGCCACCTTCCAGAAATACGCCGAAGCGGCCGAGAAAGGCTGCCCGGTATCCAAGGTCTTAAATGCGAAGATCTCGATGACGGCGAAGCTCGAACAATAGGCGCAGAGTCTCGCACAACCAGTTGAACGTTGAGCCCGGCCACGGTCGGGCTTTTTCTATTATCTGCATGCGCTAGGCGGAGACACTCACTGGAACTCTCACGTCTGCGTGCGCAAGACCTCGCGAATCTCGCGATTGATGTGGGCGGCGTCTTGGGCAGCGTCTTCGATAAGACCCACCCATTTCGCGCCATCCGCTCCCTGGTGGAGTTGGCCCAACAGATACGACGCTTGCATGATGGTTTCGATCGAATTACTCAGGTCGTGCGCGAGGGAGCGCAGCTGGCTGACGATCTCGGGAGGAAGCTTCTGCGTGTTTGGCATGGCCCGTTTCCTGCGCGCGGCATCAAAGCCGCAAAACTTTGAACGAATTGTACGTGTTCGCGGTCCCTCGCGAACCTGTTTCAATGGTAAGTGTGCCAATTATTTTCGTTTGCTCCCGATTGAGCCACGAATCTCCCGAGGTCCAGGTGAGTTGGTTTGACAGGTACCGAAGCGTCTGTAAAATAGAGAGTTGTTCTTCCAGACAGGTATCCCGCAAGGGAGCCGCGCAAAGTAGTCCACTTGCCGAAGTGGCGGAATTGGCAGACGCGCATGGTTCAGGTCCATGTACCCGCAAGGGTGTGGGGGTTCGAGTCCCTTCTTCGGC